>Ga0129333_10001983_pt1 | contig 18888 bp, 29 predicted proteins | sample CPB6_08_DNA_FD_94474 | JGI IMG/M metagenome (GOLD analysis project Ga0129333, IMG submission 94474) | Freshwater to marine salinity gradient microbial communities from Chesapeake Bay, USA - CPBay_Sum_0.6_0.8_DNA | ecosystem: Environmental > Aquatic > Marine > Coastal | place: USA: Chesapeake... | reverse complement strand
TTCTTAGAGTGATAATACTGAGCAAGATCAGTTCTCATTTGGTGAACTCTAGGCATCAAATAATCAGAGTGTTGTACAAAGTACATCTCTGTTTGTGCATAAGATCCTGCCACAGCTTGTTCTACTCCAGTAGCTGTATTAGTTTGACCAATCTGCTGACCAAGTCTTTGTGGTGTAATACCTATTACTTCAAAGCACTGCTGTTTAAAGTAATTAGCCAAGTTAATCCTAGACATCATACGCTGAGTCTGTTCTAGGTTCATAACCTGAAAATGTTGGAAAGCAAGTGGGTTTTCTGTATTAGTAATACTTGTATCCAGAGGTAACATCTGGAAATTCTTCATGGCTACATAAGCCTTAGCAAGATTGTTCTTACCCCAGTCTTCACCCAGAGAATGTCGGGGTAGCGCATTTTGATCCAACAAAATTACGGTCCCCAACTCATCTACCAGGATGTCAGCAATTTGATTGTTGACAATATTATAGCCAATCTGGAAAGGTTTCATAAGATCTACCATTGCTGTAGATCTTGTATTTCTATCTGAGAACACTGAACCCTCTACTGGAAGTTTACATCCATAGAGTGTATTATCTCCTTTAAATTGGAATCTAAGCTTACCAATGCGGTTTTGATCTATTCCAAGATACATAGGATTGATACCTCCTGGGTTATTCATACCCCAGAAGGATGGGTGGTTAGGACCAATTTTTACACCTCCCCAAACTTCATTGATCCAGATCCACTCGATATGCTCTCCAAAAATAAGATTGTCTTTAGTCTTATTTTTAAATAATGCTGTGTTGTAAATAGGTTTGTCAGTAATCTTGTAGTCTTCATCAATGATATCTACAATTACTTCACCTGACTCTGTAATCTTTGTAAGGTGACCTACTTTGCGTTGTGATTTCCAATAAGCTGTAGTTGTTCTGAGCATGAAAGCCATACCCATGTCTTTATAATCTTCAGACTCACCCATTACCCAGTTTACAATATCTCCACCATTATAGATGAAGTTGTCATACATGGATACAAATTGTCTGTATTGTAAAGAAGGCATGTTCACATTCCAATCATGACCCTTAGTAGCATCATAATAACTACCATCATTTTGGTATCCCTGTAGAGGATAACCTGCAGATCTTACTGGATAAATAGCTTCAAGAGATTCAAGCTGTTCTTGAGTCATAAGATAACCATACTTATCTATAACATCAGCCACAGTCATCATTTCAATTTTTCCTACCCAGTTACCCTGAGAAATATATCTTACTTCAGGTGATTTGTGGTAGAAAGTCATTACAGGATTCCAGAGTTCAATATCATAGTCATCATCCATCATGCGGAAGTGCCAGAACTCTCTATCTGTAATTAACATATCTCTGAAAGCTCTCTCCTCAAGCTCATCCATTTTGAAGCGCTCTTCATCTACTTTGAACTGGTGTTGAGCCCATTGCTCACCCATAGATCTGTAGTTTTTAGTAAAGAAATCTTCAATTTCTGGAAGAGTTTTAAGATTTTCAGGAGCAAGCTGCTGTTGTAATTTCTCTTGAATCTCAGGATCATTGGGATCAACTCCCATCTCAATCATATTAGTAATGAGCTTTTGCTCAGCTTGAGAAAGAAGAACCTGCTCTACAGCTTGTCTTTTTTGTTCCATGAGTTCATTATATGTGAACTCATCTACAGCTTTAAAGGTAACTTTTGTATTGCGCTTTGCAAACTCAGATACCATTACATTAATAACATTTGGAATAATTGGGTAGAACTTAAGTTCTAATGCGCTGAAATCTTCTTGGGTTAATGTTTCAAGAAGATCTCTATTCTCATTATCCTCAGAAACAAGGTAATCTGTTTTATCTATAATACCTTTAGCTAGCTTATAGTTCTTCATAAGTCTTCTAGCATTTCTTCTGATTTGCTTAAGACCTTGCCATTCTAGCCAATCTAAATTCCAAGCAGTCCAATCTTCATCTTTTTCTTTTCTTGGTAGAAATTGTATAGGTTGAGTGATTGAGCCCATGCGGTTATATTCCGCCTTAGCTCCACTCTTTAACTGCATTGCATTTAAAACCTTCATGTTATCTCATGTTTTTAAATGGAGATTTAGGAAAGCTCATACCAGGAACTTTCCTCATCTTTCCCATGTGCCTAAAAGGGCTTGTATTTAATTTATATAAATTATCAGACTTTTGCAAGTTATTAGTGTTTACCTGGTCTACTCTTTTCTTGTATCCTCTATTAGCCTGCTGAACTTTAGCAAAGGCAATAAGCGCTGCTAAAGATACTAATCTATCCACGTTTACATCATCATCATATGCTTCCATTTCTGTAAAAGCCATAGGATCTGGTATTCTTTCTACCCCATAAGTAGTCTTTACTATGGTACCATCATCCTTAGTTTCATGGGTTAGTTCTTCTTTTAAGAACTCAATTAAGTAGCTAAGCATGTGACTTTTGAAGAGAGTACCTGTGTTTTTCCACCCATACTCCTGGAACACGTTAGTATTACTACCCAGATCCTTAAGGAATAGAATCTGGCTTTTAGGTACTAAATACTTCTGTTTCTTCCTTTGTATCATGTAGTTAATAAAGTGGGATATGTTATTTTCCACAATGGTCCATGCATTATACCACTCTATTATAAGCTCTAGTCTTTCATGGGTTTTGTTAATATCATCAAATCTACCACACCATGCAGCTACTATTCTATCATTTTCTATATGATTAGTAGTCTCATTTTTATCTACTCTGGTTACCTCTACTGGGTTTTTATAGACATAGATAGAACAGAGTGATTCTGAAGTAGTTGTTTTACCCTCACCAACGGGGTCAATAGATGCATAATAGGTACCCCATTCTGAGTTAGCTTGTGGTCTTTCCCATACTACTAATACTCCTGTTTTATCTTCAGTGTTCTTAGTTATAGGGAATTCTGAGATAGGCAGCTTGTTTGTAAGCTTAGGTTCTATCTTACCAGTAGCATCCCTCTCCAGATTTATAAACTCATAAGGATATTCTTTTTCATCAATCCTTCTTTTTTGAGCTGCAACTAGACTCATAGGGAATTTAGATACTTTTCTAAAGGCAAATGCTTCAGCTATATTCTTAGGATGCTGAGATATTCTAAGCTGATATTGCTCAGGTGTAAGATCTTTTTTCCACTTAAGTCTTTGATTATCAATAGCTTCTACTGATTCTTTTACTAGAGAATTACCATACTGATCTATAAATGGAGGCATAGACCATTGCTCAGGTATAAATAAACCTGTCCTACCTATAGTACCTTTATCATCTAATAGATCAGATTCTACTGAATAAATACTATTAGACTCTGGGTAGAGTATCATTTGCTTTAGAGGTTGACACTGATCTAAGTCACCCACAGATCCTGCAGCAACAAATAAACCTGTAGTAAGCATACCTGATTGCATAGCAGGAAACAAGAATTCCACTGTTACATCCATCTTAGGTGCAATACCAGCTTCCTCATGAAAGAAGAAAGTACATGGTCCACCTACACCAGATGTAGGATCTTTCTCAAAAGTAACTCCTTGAAGTACACCTTTTAGACCAGTCATACTTTTTCTACCACCTATAACTTGCTCAATCTGCTGTTGCCACAAAAGAACCTTATTAGGATTCATAGGTCTATACCAAGCAGTGTGCAAATCCAGGAAAGACTTGTACTCATTTAGAAATTTCCAAGATCCTTTTTCATTGATATAATCTTTAAGGCTTGCACCCATCTTTACAATAGGTGTTTCTTCAAACCATATAAGATTTATCATCTTAGCACAGTGGAAATAAGAAGATGCTATTTGTCGCTTTTTGAGGATAGCTGCATGTTGATAGTTGAGTTCTGCAAGGAGCTCGTATAATGCCATGTGGTATTGTGCATCCCTGACACTTGGAAAGTCAAACTTTCTTTTTTCTTTGTCATTGATTGGTAAGAAATTGAGCCACATGTAGTATTCTCTGGGAAGGTACCATGTGAGTTTACCATCTGTAAAGATTGCTCCATATCTGCATTTTTCTTTTTCTGCATCCCAATATTTTCTATAATCCTTGCTACCCATAGGTCCAGAGAAATAGTAACCCTGATTCCTAAATTTTTGAGCTTCTTCATTAAAGTATAGAGAAACTTCATTAAAATCATATTTTCCAGGTTCTTTAAATATAGAAAGTACAAAGTCTTTGTACTCATCCCGAGTAGCAAATTCAGTGTATTCCCAAACACCTTTATTCCAAGTAGGTATTTTAATGTAACTACTCATTGATTAATTTTTTCATCTTAGCTAACTTACCTTCCCCTTTATTGATTATGTCTACAAGGGTAGAATGTTTACTAGATTGAATCAAAGTTTTACAAGTTAATCCATTAAAGTAAGGTACCAGATCTTGTCTTTCAAAAGCTGACCAAATTTTTGAATAGGGGTTATAGTGAAATAACCACTCATTAAAGAATTCTTTTTCCATGATTTTACATTTGATCATATGCAAGACCTGCTCCACCTCGCACATGTGATTGTTGTTCTTCTTTTAAATCTTTATATGCTCCTTTAAAGGAAGCTCTTATACCATCAAAGTTCTTAGCTGCAGCTACTAAAGAGTTGATATTTCCATCTCTACCATGTGTAATAGGTGTATTTTCCATATAGACAGCTAATCTATCTAACATAGATTTAAGACCTTTATATGCTCTAGATGTAGGAGTTTCATACATCTTCTCACATTTTTTAAGAGCTATCTGTACAAGATCCTCATCAGTAGAGAAGTCTGCTTCAATATCTTCTAGAATAACTTCTTCTTTCTCTACTTCACTCATATGAAAGTAAGGATTCATATCTGGATTAGGACATGTCATGTAGAAGAGATACTTGTAGATCTTTATGTAGTTATCAGGAAATTCATCCATGATATCTTTTAAAAACTTCAAAGCATAGCAGTGCTCTGTAGGTTTAACTTCCCCATTCTCTATATCAAATAGCCTCGTTGTCATTCTTAAGTTCTATAATTAATTTTTTAACTGTTTCACATGTTTCCTTTTTAGGAAACATATTTTCTTCTGCATCTTTTTGCATTTGCTCTAATACTTTCTTTTCTTGCTGCTTTACCCAAGTATTCTGATGTTGGTATTGATCATTACTCATTTTTTAATTGTGTCTTTATTGTCTTTTAACCAGTTAATCATTGCAATTACCTCAGATTTAAGATAAGGTAGCTCATAAGGTACAACTTCTTTTACAATAGGGTTGCCATCATTATCTCTTTTAGCTACTGGATTACCATATTTATCTTTGCTTTCTTCTTCAAAAATAATATGGTGAAGAGTAAGTTTACCAGGCTTAAACTGAGGATTATGCTTTAGTATAATATACATATAAGTACTCAGTTGTAAAGCATAGTGGTAGAAATTGCAATCATCTAAGTGTGAACAAGGGCCACTCATTTTTTGAGATAGCCCTTCCCAGTTCTTGTAAGATTCTGTCTTAATTTCTTTGTTGGTTTTGTAATCAATGATATTGACAGTATTCTTTACTATTTCTACAAGATCTGATTGTCCACACAAACCTGCTGATTTAAGATATACCAAGTGTTCTGGATATATCCCTTCAGTAAGTTTTTGATCTGGTGCATGTTTTACACCATCTTGAATAATTGGTTTTATAATAGGAATTGCAATACCTTGTCTCTCAATAGTATCTATACCAGTAATATCTGTTTCTCTCTGGTTATGATACCATGTACCCAAATCAGTTGCTCTCTTAGCCTCAGCATTCCATATTTCCTGAATCTCTTCAGGTGGAATACCATACCATTTTGATCTCTTATTTTTAGATGATTTCTCTGCTATTTTTTTAGCATCAAACTTATCTTTAAACAAGCTTACAAAGCTGGTTACACTAATCCAATTTATTTGTTCATTTGGATCTTTGCTGGTGTAGGAATGGGTCTCTGATTTGAATATGAGTGTCATTTGAGTTGGTATTAGATTCCTAATTCTAAGTTGAGCTTATCTTCATCATCCTCATCCATATATGCTTCCCATTTAGGTCCTTTAGGATGAGGACACTCTGATGAAAGAGATCTGGTTTTAAATTCTAAACTACATCCACATTCTCCACAACAAGGCTTAGTACCAGATACCAAACACTTATCACCCTTAAGATCAATAAGATCACACTTATCACAAATAGCTTGTCTTTCTGCAGCTATAAGTTCAACATGTTCTTTTTTAAAGATGCTGTTCTTAATCCCCTCCAGAATCAAGGCTTTGTCTTTCCAGATTTTTTTGATATTCATCTTTTTTGGTTTTTGAGCTTTCTTTTTTAATGTATTGAATATCTAACATCAACTGCATGTTTACTAGTCTGTCAAGTCTGCTTTCTATTACTTTCATTCTCTGAAAGCCACCAAACTTCTTAGGGTTTACATACTTTTTTAGATTGACATGTTCTTCTGTAAATTCCTTAAGCTTAATAGGTCTTATTGACATTTCTCCTAATCCATGCAGTGTTATAGTTGGAAATTCTAATCCTGTTAAAGCTTTTCTTATTCTACTCCAGTAGAATGAGGTTATGTCTTTTACAAGATCAGAAGTGACATCCAACTCTTTAGCTGTGATATCTACTATTGCTTTAGACTTTTTCGGGTTCAACGTACACTATTTTATAATCAAGAACTATGTTACCTGTTGTCTGAACTTTTAGAGAATCTGAAAGGAATATCTTCTTTCTATTCTTACCCTCCTTAGTTATAAGTCCCATTTTTTCAAGTTTAGTCAAACAGTTTCTTACTGTTTGTGGATTCTTGAATATGTGAGACTTATGAACTAAAGCAGGTTCTTTATCTCTTTGGTCTTCTGCACAAGAAGCATTGCAAAACTCTGCAAGCTCAGCTTCCTTGTTTATTCCTAGAAGAGTCAAACAGTTTAATTCAGAATCAGACAAAGCTAAACCTTGAATATAGCAGTGTGAAACAAGCTGGAACTTTATAATATTCCAGTTGTCCATTGTTACCCGCTTTGTTACAAGATTTACTTTAGCCATGATTACGCTTGTGTTTTAAGCTTTCTTTCTTTTTTGAATTCAGCAAGTTCTTCTTGAGATTGCTTTGCTTCAGGATCAGCTTGTGGTCCAGCCATGATTTGTGCAATACGCATAGAAGCTACAAGTCTTCTAAGTCTAGCTTCTTCTAAATCAGCAGCAAGTCCTTCTGCTTCAAGCTGTAACTTAAGCATAGGAATCTGATCATTGTAGTACTCAGTCATGTTAGCTTTAAGAGCTGCAATCTGTTCAGGACTAAGTTCCTGTTCTTGGTTTTCAATTGTTTCTTTTGACATGTTTATTGGTTTTTAGGTTAAACATTTAGCAAATATAATATGAAATGTTTAAATATCAAATAGTTATAAATAAAGAAACCTAGTCTTACGGGACTAGGTCTCTGATGGAGTAACTGGGAAGGGAAGTTACTCGGATTCTTTTTCTTCTTCTGTATTTAAGGTAAGCTCATATACTCCGCTGTCTATCAAGTAGTTATAGTATTTAAACCACTCCATAATCACCTTTTTAAATCTGTTATAGCTTAAAGCTACTTTAAAGTTAGTGTCATCTGATAGTCTTATTACGGTTATAGACTTGCTCTCCCCGTTACTAAGTCTAAGAGTGCTTTCCCAGAAATACATAATCTCAATCTGATCATAATCCAAAAATAAAGTAGATTTCTCCACTAAAGCTGCAGATTCATCCTCTATATAAACATCAAGTTCCAAGAAGGGCCAAGTCTCAGGTTTCTTTATTTCTGGATTCATGATTCTAAATTTATAGGATTCTGCCATTATGTATTTCCTTATTATGAACACTTATATTACCCTGAGAGTTTACATAAGCTATGGCAAATCCATGCATCCAATCATTGTTAGGAAGATAGTCTGCTCTTAATCCACAAAGACAACCTACTGTATAATAAGAACTGATATTACCAGAAAGCTGATGTTTAGCATGCTTTTTATCAGGTCTGTGTTTATCCCCAGTAAGTGTGCTCTCATGTGTTTTTAAAGATACAGCATGTGCTGGAGAAACTCTGGAATTTCCTGATATTTCATTACCATGAATTATCCATAGATTACCATATTTAACAGGCTGAATATTAGGAATCCATGTAATACCGTGTTCACCTAATCTTAGTTTAGATGGTATTGTGTATTCTTCATCATCCCAAATCTCAATGGCTCTGGATCTAAGCCACACAGGCCAGCGCTTTTCATGATTACCCTCTTTAAAATAGATAGGTATTTCAGGGAAAGCTCTTTTAATTGCTTCTATAAACTGAAGACCCAGTTCAAACTCCTTTTTAATTCTAGCTCTCCCTGGATCTTTAAAGTGTCTTGATACTTGGTGCATATCTAATATATCACCATTTAAAAGCAACCCATCTATATTCTCATTTTGCAAATCGCGAATTGCAACTGTAAGTGCTTCTATGTCATGCTCAGGAATATGTGTGTCTGATAAAATACCAAGCTTTGTTATAGAAGTAGGAATAATAAAAGGTTCTGAAGGGTTATAATCTGATTCTGGTAAATCAAAAGGATTTATTGCTTTACAATCATTACCATATTTAAGAGTAGTAAGTTTTTTTTCTTTACTTAACGTAGCTCTACTTTTATTACCATTAGCTCCAGTATAATATCTTAAGCTTTTATAAGCATTATCTAACTTTCCAAAAACCAATTTATTTTCACTAAAGATTTTTCTAGCTAAAGCTTTTTTTGGTGAATTTGGAAATTTAGTAATATACCTCTTGATTATAGAATAATATTTAGCATTATTTGCAGCCATAATTAAAACTCTTTAAGCAGAGTGTAAGTAAAGGCTTTTTTCTTACTAGCCTTAGCTTCATCAAGAAGAGTCTTGAAATCTGCAGGGTTATTTAATACCTGACATCCAGCAGACCATTTATCAATAAGTCTACTAATAGCCTTTTCATTTGCTCTGTGAATATTGATACCAAATAAGCCAGTATCTGTAACTGCTGTTTCTTCAGCAATATCATCAAGATCTTTATCTCTAAATACTGTTACAGGTTTTACCTGCTTAAAAGCTTCATACTTACCCTGGTGTAAACCTATCTCCCAAGTATCAATATACTGACCTGGTTTGAGAAGTGCTGTACCTTTTGGGTTCATAATATTTTTAAGCCAGTGAGTCCCTGGATTTGTAGTACCTGTAAACCAAGAAATTTTTCCATTAGCTACTAATCCAATAAGATCATCAAACTCATTGGGCTTGTTAGCTGCAGATCTAATACCTACAATCATAAAATCAAACCACTGGTAACCCAGTTTTTTGAACTCAAACTGCAGTTCACCTATTGTATACTTTTTCATACTGTAAGTTTTTAAGAAGCTTGTTCTGTCTCAGTTTCAGCTTCTGTGTTAGTTGATTGATGTTTCTTATTTGTGTACTTATCAATAGACCCTATTGCAAAGGATCCGAGTACAAGTATAAGAAAAGAATTGAATATGAACTCATTAACTATAAGTGAAGTTCCCATGAAGCCTGTGATAATATCTGCTATTGCAAACAAAATCATCATTACAAAAGCCATGAATCCCACTACTGACTTCTCATTTATAGAATTGCTATCACAGAACAACTGATTAAAAAATTTTTTCATTTCTTTAGAATTTAAGATTAACTAAACTATCTATTTCAGAGCGCTTTACTGGAATACCTGGAGATTCAGGGTCTCCTTTTGAAGGGTAAAACAGCGCCTTATTATTTAAAACCTCAAGTAAACTGGCTTTATATTCTTGTTTGGTTGGACCATTATCTAATTGAAATACAAGTAACTCAAATACATAATCAGGTGTTGCCCAACCATACTTTGTTTCAATCTTATCCTGAACTATGACTGGTACTGGTTTTTCTTCTGTTGCTTCTACAAGGCTATCTGCCATCATAGTTACCTCTTCAACTTTTTCTACTAACTGTTTATTTTGAGTAACAAGCTCTGTATTCTCAGTTTTTAGTTGAGTGTTTTCAGATTTAAGCTGAGTATTTTGCTGAGCCAGAGTAACATTTTTATCTACTACTGTAACATGTTTATCCCCAGCAGAAAAAATTCCAAAGAGCACAAGTGCTACAACAGCCAATAAAAGTACTGGTAATAAAGATTTTTTCATTTTATTTGCTTTTTATAATAAGCAAAAACTGCTTTATTTGCTTTTTCTAGTAAGCAAAAGTTCCTTAAAGCTTTCTACAGTTCTTGTATTATTTTCAATAATACTGCGCAACTGATTCTGATCATTTTTTATGTACTCTTTAAGCTCCTTTTCAAGCTCATCTACACGCGCTTTTAATCTATCTTCAGAAGCAATCTGTCTTTTAAGCATGAACCAGAGAACAGCTCCTAAACCTAGTACTACTACACCCAGTGCGCCATACTGAGTAAGTGTTTCAAATACACCAAGGCTTGGTACACCTGATGCATCTGCAGATAAAAGTATAGTACTCATTTTATATTTTTATTTAAAAGTGATTAGACATCCAATCCCAAAAAGTCTTAAGTCCTCCGCCTATTGCTAAAGCAAAGCCTCCACCAATCCACTTAACTTTTTTATCAACTTCAACATATCTCTCTACTTTCTTAAGTCTAGGGACTATGCCTTTATCTTTATCATAAGCATCTCCTACAAGAGCTTTATGAATATCATCTATTTTATCAGTTAAGCAGGATATCTTTTTTTCAATATCCTCAAGTTTAGATACATTCTCCATGACACAAACAAACAAACAAATTAAACCTGTTAAAGAGTAGCTAGTGTAAGAAAAGCATGCCAAGTAGTACCATCGTATACTATACTTTTAGCTACTAAAAATTTATTAGTATTACTACTTAGAGTAGTATTTATTGCTGTTTCTAAAAGAGCTGCACTTGCAGCACTAACTTGTGTTTCTGCAAGAAACAAGTTTTGGCTCATTCCTAAAAGTTGGAGAGCTTGAAGCTGGTAAGGAAAGTTATTTCCTTTATTACCGTAGTCTTTTAAATTACCTACTGACATGATTTTATTTTTTATTATCTACTTATTTCTTCCCAGTCAACAGAAGCATACATACCTAGAGTTCCTCCTACAGTATCTATAGCTGCTTCTAAAATTAGTTCAAAAGCTGTACCTGTTAATCCATTTCTTTCTAGCTGGTTAGCAAGGAGCGCTTCCTTAAGTATATTTATACTAGGTGATGCTTGGTTAGAAGAGTTTATATATCCCAGAGCAAGTACTCTACCACCTGTTACAGAAGTTCCAGTAATATTGTATTCTACTGCAGAATCTACACCTGCAGATACCCATGCTCCACCAGTTATAGTACCACCTTGTACTAATCTCCAAGCATAGTTTTTACCATTACCTAGTCCTAGTATAGATATTGCTGTAGCTATAACTACAGCATCTAGAGCTGTAGCGGTAAGCTTTAATCCCACAATAGGATAATAAGTACCTGCAACAGCAAAAGTTGTAGGAGAAGTAATAGGAATACCAATAGCTTGTTGTGCTCCTCTAAGCTCATAACCTCCTTCAGAGATAACAGTAGAGCATACTTGTTTTAATGTACTAGCGCTAGCTGTAACTCCTAAATTAGTTATCTCATATCTTAATGGTAGAGAAGCTGTGGTAATATAGGTAGAAGTAATAAGATTAGCATGGTTAAATCTGTGACAAATTATAAATATTCCATCTATAATAAAGCCTACTCTTACAGTTCCTTCACCTAACCACTCAATATCCATGAAAAATATCTGAGCTTTGGTTATATCTAAAGTAATACCAGAAGGACCTGTACCATCTAACTTATCAGCATTCCAAGAAGATTGAGGTACTACGGTTTCAGTAACTAATCCAGTAACCAAACTTCTTTCTACAAAACTTACTGTGTTATTATCAAGTTGTATATAAATACCATTATCATCACCAAAGTATCCTACTCTTTGTCTAAGATTAGTTTGAGCAGGAGCCATCACAAAGGTGTTAAGCACAAGCAAAGACTTACCTGGTTGATAAGGAAATACTTTATAAGTCTCACGAATTACTTCTGATCCATTAGTAGTATTTACATTAAGATTTACCAGTCCTTCATTAGCACTAAAAACTGCAGTACCACCACTAGCAGTAGCTGTAGCCCATAATCCATTATCACGGTATCTATGAGAAGAATCAAATAAAGTAAGTGGACTAGATACTCTTTGTCTACCAAAGGCATCTGTAGACATAGGTCCTCCAGTAGATGCTATAAGATCATCAATTCCTTGATTAATCTCACCTAGCAACTGTAGATTTCTAAGTTGGTAGGGGAAATTATTCCCCTTATTACCATAATCTTTTAGGTTACCTATGCTCATATATAAACTTATTTTTTACCTCTAGCTTTCATGATTGCAGCATAAGCTTCTGCTCCTTTTTCTGCACCAAATTTTGCAATAAGAGCATCTAAAAGTGTTTGATCAACTACTTGTGGCATGACTATATGTTTTAAAGGTTAGGAATAAAATGTAATTTCAATAGCATTTTGAACATTGTTTCCAAGAATAGCATCAGCAGCTACAGAAAGATCTGTAGTGACAATAAAGATTACATTGAAAAAGAAAGGTACAGCAAGAATGCTAAACCCATCTGGACCAGCTACATCATCAACATAAGTGTTATTGCTAATAGCAACTTGTACTTTTTGACCAGCTCCTGGTCCTGTAAATAAATTTTCACTTGCTGTTACAGCATATACTCCTGGTGAAACATACTCATATTGAAAATACAAGCCTGTATCATTAAACAATTCTGTAGCTACAGGTGCAGAAGTACCAGTCTGATAAAGATCAGCTACATATTTTTTTACAATTGGTGTAGATCCTTTCTGCCAATTATATTGTTTAGGAAGGTTAAATTCATTCATGACAAACAGATTTATAGGTTAGTAATAATATACTAAATATAATCTAAATTAGGAAATTATCCTAAGCTTTTGCATTTCTTCTGGAAAATGCTTATCTAAAATGTCACTTTCTACCTTTATTAAGCTTGCCTTTAACTTGTCATAACTAGTAATATTACACCCCTCTGACTTAATATCTACTATGATACCCCCCGTGTCTTTAAAGGTTATTACCTTTTCTTTTATTCCTAGGACCTTTAAATTTCTTGTACAAAGGCTATCTAATCCTTTATCAATCTTGAATATGTTCCAGGGTTTGTACTCGCATTTAGTGATAATATATCTTGAGAAGCACCTACCTGCACCCATTGTCTTGATGAAAACTTTTATTAAATAGTTTTCTAAAAAATAGGTTTCTTCTTTATCTAACCAGTGGAAGTATAACTGATCAAAGCCTAGGTAATAGTCAGCATTCTCATTATAGTTGTGGGAGTAATATTCTAGTATTTCTTTACTAACTAGATCATCACTACCTACAATAACAAGCATGTCATATTCATATTTACTAGATGCTTCAATTAAGTGGTTCCACTTTTGAGATAGGGGAGAGTTAGGATATTCTACATAATCCCAACCGCTTTCTTCACATAGTTTTTTAGAAACTAATCCTTCACTTCCAACAGCTAATAGACTGATACTCAGACCACTATCCTGTTTAAGTTTGTTATAATATTCAAGAACTACTTTTGTAAGCTCTGGTCTACCATAGACTGCTGTAACAATAAGTAGTTTTTTCATTTATAAACCTAATATTCTTTTGATCTCAACTATCTCTTCTGGAGTAGCATTAGCAAAAAAATCAAGGACACGGGTTGTGTTTTGTATTGGCGCATTAGGATCTTCATACACCATGTATTCATCTATGAGATTACCTAAATCATCTCGCTCAGTACATATCCAAGAATCTCTCCCATTACCTTGTAATTTATATTTATAGCTCTTCATCATTATGCTCGTTTGAAGGTTAATAAAGCACGATAAATTACACCAACTGGATTAGTTGCCCAAACTGGATTTGTTACCCTTAAAGTGAAAAAGTCAGAAGCACCTATTGCGATGTTAAGTCCAGTTATTGTTGTATTTGTAACAACTGTTGCGCTTCCTCCATTTGCAGCGGTTGTTCCTATTGTAGTTGTTGTATTTTGCGTTGTATTTCTTAATGCAAATGTAACAAGCTCACCAGTTCCCGCTGTTGTGTTACCATAAGTTATAAGTGTCGCTGCAATAAGTGTCACTGCATAGCCAAGATTAAAGTCATTATTTGTGTCAGTATTTCCTGCGGTTGGTGTTATTCCAGAATTTAGAAAATGCCAAACTGAACTATCAGCTGCAGGTGCTACACCACCATGCAAACAAAAGAATGTAAAATATACATCATCCTTTACACTAGGCTGAAGATCTGCATAATACTGAGCAATAGTCCTGTTTGTCCAAGCTCCTGCTTTTCTTTGAATAATATCATCGTTAGCAGGAGTTAACCCTGCTATAGTTGTAAGATCTAAGTCTAATGGTTGATAGTTAAGAGCTGCGTTAGCTACAGTAAGATAGGTAGCTGATATATCGGGTATATCTCCTGACACAAGAGCTCTAAAAGTAGGAGTTGCTGCACCACCAGATGTAGGACCTGCAAGTACTGCGTTAGCAGATTGAGCATTCCAAGATCCTGTTAGTGTACCTGCTCCTGTTACTGGAGATCCAGAAATAGCAAACTCTGTAGGAAGAGCTAAGCCTACACTAGTAACTGTGCCACCACTAGAAGGTGAGCTATTAGTAATAGTGAAGTTAGGATATACACCTGTGATACCTATACCTGTTCCCGCGGTAAGAGCTACTACCTGATCAGGTGCTGAATTGGTAACTGTTACATCAGTAGCAGTGCTTGATAAAGATATACCTGTACCAGCTGTTAAACCTTTGTTTGCTAGAGCAGGACCAATTCCATCATTAACTAAAGTCTCTGTTCCTCCCGCGGAGGTAAGAGTTACTGCAGAACCAGGGTCTGTGTTTGCAATAGTAATATCAGTTGCTGTACCTGTAAGTGATACACCTGATCCTGCAGTAAGACCTTTAGTAGCTAAAGATGGACCTGTACCATCATTTACAAGAGTTTCTGTACCCCCAGCAGAAGCTAAAGTAACCCCTGATGTAGGATCTGTATTACTAATAGTAAAATTGGGATAGACTCCTGCTACCCCAATACCTGTACCTGCAGTTAGTACCACAGTTTGATCAGGTGCGGAGTTGGTTATTGTAACTGTACCTGATCCAATAATAGGGTTAGTACCAGCTAAAGATATTCCTGTTCCTGCAGTAAATCCAACACTAGTAACAGTACCTACTGACCAAGTTCTATCTACAGATAAATCCTGAGTAGTACCATTAATAGTAATATTTCTAGTAAGAGGTACAAAAGCCCCAGTACTAGGACCTATAAATACTCCCCCCAGGGTAACTCCATCACCTACATAAAATTCCTGGGTATCTGTAGTCCAAGCTATTTCTCCATCCTGGAGAACAACTGTAAGTCTCTGAGCATCAGTACCTCTTCTTATTCTTATTGCCATAGTACAAAGATATTAAAAACTACCTGCATCTATTAGTGTATTAGAACATGGAGATAAAAAAGTTCCTCCATCTATTAGTGTATCTGAAGTAGGACATACTAATCCTCCACCACCTCCACCAGATCCTTCTATAGATCTATAATACTGAGTATCTAAATCTGTAGTATTAATTGCTATACCTATTATCTGTATAATAGATGTACCTGTGGGTAATACATTAGTAACTGCGCCTGGGGTTGTAGGATCTGCATAATAAGTAGCAGTGGGTATTAATCCACTTAACTGATTATTAACAACCCTGAGTTGGTATATCTCAGCAGTTTGACCCGCGGTATAGTTATTAACCACAAACCCAAAGTAAGGATTAAACGCGTCAATAACCTGCTTATCTACTACTAGCTCATTAGCCCCATCATTAAAGAGTATAACAAAATCCCCCGCAGTTAAGTTAGAAAGAGTCCTATACTTAAAAGCAGTAGGAAAATAAGGATACATCGGATAATTAAGCGGATAAGTAGGCATACCTATATAATATACACAAATATAAAGAATATATAAGCAATAGTATGTGTTAGATAATGTAAAGGGATATAAGAATAATCTGTGTGTTGCAATGTGAGGGGTAATTACAAAACCAACCCCCACCATTGAGCCAAGCAAGGGTACCCCCTATTCATGCAGGTCAGGTAGTAGAATTATCTGCAGTATTTCAAAGCATTCTTTTTGTCAGGGGAAAATGTTATGGCTCAAAGGTGGATGGTAGAAACTCCCAAGACCTGGTGCAAAACTTAAAAACTATGAAAACACAGACTGCAAAAACAACCAAGATGTACTTTGAAATCGTTGCTGTTGAACAAACAGCGATGACGAAAATTCAGTCCAAACTCAATAAGTGGTGGACTGATGGGACACTTCGCAAATACAAGATTACACCTATATCCGAAACACAGGTGTTATTCGAGTGCATCTTAAACAAGACAGGTGAATAACCTGTCTTGTTTTTTATTTAAGTAACACCCAATATTTAATCTTAAAATCAAAACTATGAAACCAAATATCTTCGATTCTATTGATATCCTTATTCAACAAGAAGGATATAATGTAATGGCGTTAGAGAACGCAATTCAAAAATATTTCTCCCTGAAGGGAGATAGAATTAAAATGCTCCAGTGGTACAAAAGGTTGGAGTCTTCCTTTGATGAGGATGAAATCTCAGCTGGCGCAATGGCCACAGAATACACATTAATGGAAGATCTCCACTCTTATGTGGAGGTAAAAGGGGATGAATAATCCCCTTTTTTTAAGGATTCTGAAACACCCATTATTTGTTTGTGAGAGATTGTATCATAAAGCCTTTTCCTTGAGTGGATTACAAGGATAGATGATACATTCTCTCTTTTTTTTAACTTACTCAAAATCAAACTACTATGAACCCACTTGCAGTTGTACTGATAGCAAACAAGAGAACACCTGATAATAAATATTGGGTAAAATGCTATTCAGAAGAAGAAGTTCAAAAAATAGTACAGGCTTTTAATAGCGATAGTTACACAGAAGTTATGTACTATAAAACAGAGAAATAAACCTCTGTTTTTTTAAATAAAGGGGATTTTGAAACACCCAATATTGTTTCTGACAAATTAATTATTAACAACTTAAAACTCAATTAAAATGATTACAGCAAAAAGATTAGCAGGTAAAGATCGTCAGTGCTTCATTAATGACGAAAATGGCAACGCAAAACCTGAAACCATTGGTGGTGTTAAAATCCAAACAGGTACTTTCGTGCTTCAATATGATCCAAGTAATGTTGAAGACGCGGAAGCAATTCAGCGCTACATTGATCAGACTGTTGCTTATCGTGAATCTGTTGGCGCAGAAAACACTGATGTGGAAATGATGACTATCACACTTGCTGATGGTACACCACACGAATGTCCTTTGTGGAAACCAAAGCGCGAACTTGCACGTGGTACCTTTGAAATCACTATTGATGAAAAAGGCTATGTGCAAAAGCAATTGACTGATATGCAAGCAGATATGCTTGAATTGATGGCAAATTTGGGTGATGACGCAGGTGCAAGATTCCGCCACAGCGTTGCAGAAGCAAAAGCCAAGAAATATATGGCATAGCACATTAAATACAGTGTACTACAAGAGAAATCTTGTAGTGCATTGTATTTTTTTGATTTGGTTTTAGATCCAAATTAAAAACATATCCACTCTAAATATCAATATCTGCAAAGAACTTTGTCTCTGATCGGGAATATTTGATACTCAATGTGGGTAAAACACTATAAACTTTGCATATATTGATCTATATCTTTAGTGATTCAGATCAATATAGAGTTATAAAAAGCAAAAGAATTAGTTCGAGTTTTACTTTAAGTGAGATGATCTAACTAATTGAGAATGAGTGAGTTAAAGTGTGTGAGAGACCACTCTTTCCAATTTTCTTATTTATTCTAATTTGCTCAAAATTACCCCAAAATAGAGACAGCGCTCCACTATATAGCTATTAATCCTTAATACTCAATAACTACCGTGTTATATTATGTATCCCTTTAGCAAGGATATGTATATAATAATCTATATGATACGAAGCTTTCAGATCAATTTGAAAGAGCTATAGAGATATACCGCATCCGCTCGGTGTTGTATAATACTCTTTAGATAGTTCATGTAGTAGGGATCTAACTAAACCTGCGCAGAAACTGATAGCTAATCAGCGGAGTGCAAGAGCATATTCTACCTGATAATCAAAAGGGTCAGGTATAGGTTTATGTATTTCCAATGGATTAATACATCCTGCAGTATTGCCAGAGAGAGTAGGTAAGCTCTCTCATTTCTTTTAACTCACTAATCTAATACTCTTCTCTTTATGAAGCATTATAAGGATTGGGATTATACTCTTCCTCTTATGGTTATTATTATAGTAACCGCAGCCCTTGTCTCACTTTAACTATCTAAAACCAATTAAGGTATGACCAAAGAACAAGCATTAGATAAAACCATTAAGAGATTTACTAATCTTCTTGATGGTAAGGTTGTTTCTAATATAAGTGTATCTAGTGTTATTAAATACTACGAGGCTTTATTAGATAACAAACCCGCGCCAGTGATTACCAGATCTTCAGGTATTCTTAATAACTTTATTGAAGAAGGTATTAAAGAGTATGAAGAAGATGAGTATTCTGGTATTTAAAGTAAACCCAATGCACTAACCCTATATGGGTTAACAGTTGTAATAAGAGTCCTGTGTTAACTACCAGGAACAGTTTGCTGCATTGTTTATAATGCAGACTCTTAAGCCTTTTGAAAGAACAAAGGTGTATTA
>Ga0129333_10001982_pt1 | contig 18889 bp, 21 predicted proteins | sample CPB6_08_DNA_FD_94474 | JGI IMG/M metagenome (GOLD analysis project Ga0129333, IMG submission 94474) | Freshwater to marine salinity gradient microbial communities from Chesapeake Bay, USA - CPBay_Sum_0.6_0.8_DNA | ecosystem: Environmental > Aquatic > Marine > Coastal | place: USA: Chesapeake... | reverse complement strand
TTGGCGACGGGCTTGTCGTCCAGGATTAGCGAGCCAGCTCGCCCGGAGTAGTAAGAACCCATTACCCGTACACGTTGCCTTGACTCAGCTTAGCGCCGACCTATACGACAACAAACGCGCTGGAACTAAAGTCAGCGACACGGCTAAGTAGTTCGTTGTTGGGTCCGATATCGCAGGGGATGCGTACCGCCTTGATGGTGATTTCGCCCTCTTCGTCGAGCGCTACTTCGGTGACGCGGAAGCTGCGGCGGCGTTGGTCGGTTGGTGCTCCAAGCACAAAGGCGTAACCGACGTAAGCCGGTGCCAAGCTGGCAGCAACACCGTTGGTGACGGTGAGGTTGGTAATTGTCTGAACCTTGCGGTCCTTGTACACCAGTGCGGTGTAGTTGTTGCTGTCGGGGATTTTGCTGAGTAGTGGGCTGTTGAGTTCGCCGCCTGCCAGTACCACGCCTGTGGTGAGGTTGTCCCAGGGTGTTAGGCCGATATCGACGAGGATGTAGCTGCCGGGCTCGACCGGGACTTCGGTTGGCAGGGTCTTGAACTCGACGCCACGGCGGATGAAGCGGCGCTGGTTGATCAGATACTTCGCGTAGAGGATTGCTTGCTCGCGGGTTGATACGAATTGGCTGAGGTCGAAGTTCTGGTAGATGGCGTTGGTGTCGTCGCCGTCAGCGCGTTTGACCGTGACGCTGGCTTTGGGGCTGAACACGTCGTCTTCGTTTTCAACGTCGCGGTAAACGACGGTGGCGATCAGGTCTTGGACGGCTGATCCGTAGTCGAAGTGTTCTTCCTTGAAGCTGCCTTCGAGGATGTTGGCGCTAGTAAATAAGCCTGTGGGTTTGATTTCACGGTCGATCACGCCGTTGTTTTTGAAGGGAACGGCGGGCGCCAGCGCTTCTTGACCGTTTTTGCGCACCAGTTCCAGCAGGCTGTATCCGGCTACCTCGGCCCAGAATTCACGCCAAGGGCGCTGGTCCGCAATGACACCATCCATGAACAGGTTGTTTGCGAGGCAAAAGCGCTTGGCGTCAAAAAGCGTTGCGTAGTCGATGGCATCTTTGGACGAGTAGCTAAGGATTCCGTCGTCGCTGCTCCACACGGTGTCGAGGAAAATGTCTGGGGCGTAGCAGCTGCTGTTGGTGGACAGCATTACGGACGATTTAGATGGTCCGTTGATGACGTAGCAGTCCTTGCCTTTGGTGACGTAAGCGGTGATCGAGCGCAGGTCTTGGACGCCTTGACCCGAATAGACGCTGAGGGCCAGCGTGCTCATGTCGTTGTAGTACTGGCTTGTATCAGTGTTTTGTTGTTCGGTGACGGCGCTGATGGCAAGTTCTGGACCTTGCTCGAAACTGAATTGGGTGTCGGTATCGGCGCGGAGACTCATCAAATCCCAAGGCTGCGTGCCAGCAGGACGCCCCTCGTCAATGTTCGGCTCACCTGTGTCCGCTTGTTTGTTGACGAAGGCACCAGCGAAGGAGAAGACGTTGCCGTCTACGTTGATCTCTTGGCGGTCGCCGCGTCGCTCGATGAAGGCGAATTGCGAGAAGCCTTCCTCTTGCATGTCTGCTACGAAGTCGCCAACAGGTATGAAGCGGAAGCTGTACTTGCTGGTGGTGGCTGCTTTGAAATTCAGCCCGAGGTAGATCTCGCGGTCTTGCGCGTTTTTGACCGCGAACATGTACGGGACAGTGGTGTACTGGGTCTCGGTCTCTTTGCGGAATTGGACTTTGAAGAATGCAACGCGCTGCTTAACGCCGTTGTCCGAATCGCTGTAGTCCTTCAGCTCGATGGCGTTGCTGCCGTAGCTGCGCTGGCGTCCTGATATACGACGGAATAGACGGGCGCGGATGGAGAATTGGATAAAGTCGACGGGGCTAATGGTCTGATAGGTGGCGGTGCGGACTTTGACGAGAGCCTTTACCAGTACGTCGGAACCTTCGCGGTCATTGTTGATTTCGACAATATCTAATAGGAATTGCAGGGCTTCTTTTTTACGGTCAATGATTGAGTCGTACTGCGCCAGGATTGCGGTAACACCAGCCTGATCGGTGGTGTTTTTGCCGTTGATCGCGTTGATGCGGCGGCGGATTTCACGTGCACCAGCAATACGGTTTAGTCCACCAATGTCGGTAAAGCCGGTAACGGAGTCGCGGGCTTGTTGGATGCGGACATCCCGGTAAGCATCAGTTACATCACGAACAGCATCTCGGCGGTTTTCGCGTAAGTCTTCAATCTGCTTACGCAAATCAGCACGAAAGTTAGCGTTTTGTGCGCCAGGAGCTAAATCAATTTTGGCTTGGAGATCGTTGATAACTGTTTTGTAGCGTGCGCGAATTTCGTCTATTTGCTGCTTGGGTGAACGAGGCCGTGAGTCACCGTCAAAAATGTACCCGTTGGCTTTGCTTATCCCGGATTCTGATAGTGAAAATACTGCTGTAAATGTCGTGCCATCGACGAGAGGCCACGCAAGGCTTGTAGTGGTTACTTTGCGGATCGCGTCGTCAAATTTGCCTGATGCGACGTTGCTCATGTGCGTTTGCAGGCGCACCAGTTGATCGTTCAGGTATTCGCGCAGTTCTTTTGACTCAACCTTGGGTTTGTTGGCTAAGAATTTGCGGCGCTGGTAACGGGTGTATTCAATCGAGCCACGGGCGTCGATCAGCTCCAAGCCCTGCGCTTTGCTGGTGGCGTCGGACAGTTTGCGGGCTACACCGGTATCGTCGATCCACTCAACGTCACGGGCTGCATTGCGGAAATAGTATTTAACGCCGAAGAAACTAATGATGATTTCGTCTGTGCGTACCGTGTCAACTATTTCTGCGTCTTGTTTGTCTTGCTCCGTAAAGTTAACGAGAGCTGGCGCAAGATTCTGGCGGGTAGCCATGTCCACGCCTTCGATATTATTGCTCGGGTCTATCGGGTCAAAAATACGCTTGATTTTTACTTCTTCGGCTTTGCTGCGAAGAATGTTGATGAACCGCTCTGCTTCTTTGCGTTGGGCGTCTGTTAAATACGCGACTTTATCGCTGCTTACAGATGGTTGAGCGACCAGTTTGTTGTAGGGAGCAGAGGGGGCTAAGCCGCCTTCGGTAACGCGGAACCTGCATACAACGTCACCCTTGTCGATATTTGTTTTGTCTTGATCAATGAGGGTTAAGCGAGCAGTGCCTAACTCGTAGACCGAGCCAGGCTGGATTTGATCGACGAGTTGACGCCGAATATCGCTGGCAAAATTTGTTGCAACGTCGGGCTTTTCTGTAGATCGCGTAGTTTTACCTGCCGCATTGCGGAGGCGGGTTTTAGGTTTTGCGTCGCGGAAAACAATCTTGATTTCATCGCCCTCTTTGAAGCGATTGTTTGCGGTCCACTGGAAGCTCGTGTACGAATCAAGCCCGACGACTTGGATTCCGTTTAAGTCATACTCCGAGCCGCCTGATTGTCCGCGTGAATAAACGATTACGTTTAGCGGGATGGGGTCGTAGATGCCGAACGTGTTGTAATTGCTGGGAGTGAAGGCTTGGCTGCAGCCTGTGCGATCACCTTGGATTAAGCAGACAGAAGCTTTGGGATCGCGCCCTGTTCTTGCGGGATCGAGGGTATTGCCGTTGACTTGATCAGTGAACGTTGGGGCGCCGTTCTTTTCGTAATAAAGCCAGGTGTTGGCTTGGTCGAAGTTGCTGAGGGGCACATCACCAAAACCCGTGCGTGTGATCGCCAGTTCGTTGATGCGGGAGGCGCCGATCACCAGCAGCAGTTGCATGAACTGGTTATTGCCGCTGCTGCGGATGGCAGACCACACCAACGAGGTAGCGGCACGGACGGCTCCGCGTTCGTTGGCGGCGGTGTTGCAGTAAACAAGGTTGACCGGATCGCCGTAACGCGCCAGCTCTTGTGCGCTGTTGAAGCCGTAGGTGGGGGCAAAGCGTTGTTCGCGTTGGCGGCGACCACCTCGGGCAACGTCGGGGATGTCGGGTTTAGGTGCGAGTAGTGCTGCGCCGACCTGGAACAGGATGCCGACAACCGTCAGCACGATGGCAACGGTTTCTGCGTTGCGAACGTCTAATGCCGTGCCTGCCTTGGGGTCGTTGTATGCCTTCTGCAGCGCCAGAAATTCAAGGTACTCCGCCTCGCTGATGCCCAGTGTTTCAACGAGCTGGTGCTCGTAAGGCAGGAGGCGGCGTGTCATTTGTTCAGTCTGAAGTACCAGCCAAAATCGTCAGCAACAGCAGTGCGGATTACGCTGCCGCCAGGTCCGATAAAAAGCATCGTCCCGTCATCTAGCACTGTACCGACCGCGCCAACACCGTGACTAGGAAGAAGTGCCAGTGCGTGTGGTTCAGGACCCGTGAGGCGTTTGCCATTTTTGAGTAGCCAGCGAGCGATGAAGTTGGCGGGCAGCGTGTCGTCGGTGTACTGCTCAAAGATCCACGCCACTTCGGGGAGGTAGTTGTGATACCCCAGTCGGCGGTGAACTTCTAGGGCCATCAGGCAGCAGTCGACGGTCCCGGATCCATCGCCGGGATAGGCACCCCAAGCTCGTCTCAATCCGAGGAGGTCGTTCACCGCAGGCTTAACTCGGCGTTGATCGGCAGGATCCCGGCGTTGTCGCGGTTGAAGGTGCGAGTGGGGAAGTTGGCCCCAACGCTGTCCATGGCAGTGCGGAAGCGGAGTTCCAGCGTGGTGTCGTCGAAGCTGGAGCCAATGCCGATGAGTGTTTCCGTGAATTGGAGGCTGCTGTATTCGTTTTCAGCAGTCAGCCATAGCGTCGTCAGTGTCAGTTCGCTTTGACGGTTGCCGCCTGAGGCGTCGACTAGGCGGATGGCGTACTCGGTTGCGGGGAACAGAACAGTGACCGTTTCGTTGTCGCCGGTCAGTGTGGACAGGCTGCCGCTGGACTGGAATGGAGCAAAGGCGTAGCTGTTGCTGTTGTAGGTCTTGTTTTGACCGACAAAATAGTTTTGGTAGCGGTAGCGAGTTAAACCGTCACCAGTCAAATAGTCAAAAAACTGGACAAGGCGCAGGTTAGACATTGATTTCTCCGATCAGGCTGACCTCGACGGTGCTTACGTCAATGAAGACTGATTTGATTTGTGGGGGGCTGGCATAACTCCAGGTGACGTTGCTGGGTGCTTGGATTTTGCTTTTTAGTCCACTTCCCATGCCGCCAAATACTTCGTTTGGAAGGTTGAAGCCTTCGAGTTGTTTGGCGGTGTCTTCGTAGTGGGCAACAATGTCGTTCGCTACGCTGTCGTCCACATTGGCAAACGTCAGTTGAAGTTCGTAGTTGGTGGGTTTGTTGCCGTATATCCGCTTGCTCACCACGCCGGATTGGCTGCGGTACGTGCGAACGGGGTACTCGCCAGGCGTGAAGCTGCGGGCGCTAGGGACGTAGGACGGGAATGTTCTTGCCATTAGCGCAGCCCCAGTTTTGCCCTTGTACTCGGGCTGTTCTGTAACTTACTCAACGTAGCTGCGGTGCCCCGTTTGGCGCCATCGTTTGCAGCGGCTTTGCGGGTGGCGACCATGGCAGCTTCAAGCTGATCGCGGCTCACGTATTCCACGCCGCCAATGTTGGTGGTCTGGAATGTCATGTTGAGCATGGGGCCGTTGCGGGCTCCAGGTGCGTTACCCATTGCATCGCGCAGGTCACGGTTGTTGACAACAGTACCCCCAGTGCCTGGGACAAACAGCTCAGGACCACGCTCGCCAACCATGTAGGGCTGGCGGTTGCTTACAGCGCCACCACCTGCGCGGAATCCCAAGCCGCCTGTGAACGCAGCAGGGTTGAAGCCGGCCTGACCGCTGCCGAACACAGAAGCACCAGACACAGGTCCGGCACCAGAAAAACTAAAGCCAGATCCGCTACTACCGAAGGCGAAGATTTTTGCAATTCCTAGTGCGATGTACTGAGTGATCATTTGCTGCGCTGTTTGTATTAACGCGTTGCCAATAGCGTCTAAAAATTCTACAAACACTTGTTCGGCTGTTTTTGTTCCTTTAATTAGTTCCACAACGCTTGTGGTTACTAGACTAGAGATTTCGCTACTTACTCCTTGGATGAGTTGGCCATACGTAGTAAAAAACTGTTGCTGCTGTAGTAACTGCTGTTCAAGTTTATCACGTAACTCTAACTCGTTTTGTAGTTGTTTTAACTGGTCTTCTTCTATAGCAAGCTCTTGTTTTTTAAGGGAGAGCTGGTCTTCGGTCATAAGACCAGGAGTTTCAGTTGCGGTAGCTATAGTTGTGTTAAGTTCGTTTATTTTTTCTTGTAACGGTATTATCTCGCTCATTCTGCGTGCGTATTGATCCAGCTGCAGTAAGTCGCGTTCTAGTTGTTCCCCACCTAACGGGAACTCCATCTGGGTACGCAGTTTGTTTATTTCGTTTTGCCCGGCTACCCGGCGCTGTGCATTTTGACTGATTAGCTGCCGAATTGCTACAGCTTGTTCGAGTTTAGCGCGTTCTTTTTGTATGGTTAAGGTGGCAGTCAGAAAATCTAATTCTAGTTTTAAATTGTTAAGTCTGTTTTTGTAGATAGCATCTATTGTTGCTTGGTTAGTAGCGTACTCTTCGGAGTATTGTGCGGCTTCGTATTCTCTGTTAATAATACCTTCTTGTATAGCAAGACGCTTTTCTAGTAAAATAAGGCTTTTCTCGTAACCAGCTATAGGACCTTTATATAGTTGGGCGCCTTGCTCAAAAATTTGATACTCGTCTATGGTGGTCTGACCCAGCTGTATCTGTAGCTGAAGCGTCTGCTGAAGAGCGCGAATTCGGTCTTTATTAGCTTGCTCGTTAGCCCGAGCGAGCTGCGCATCTATATCTTTATTTTTTGCCGCTAGTTGTAAATTAGCTTGCCTTATCATCAACTGGTTTTTCTCCGCATCGTAAGCTTTACCTATCCAGAAATTTTTAATTTCCAGTAGTTTGTTTTCGTATTCTTGTTCAGCTACACGCTTTGCTACAGCTACGTAGCTTTGACCGTCTTTTTCCAAAGACATACCGGCTAGTGTAAGCTTTTGAGCCTCTAGCTGTACTTGAGCCGCTAGTTCTTTTGTTTGTGCTTGCGCTTGAAGTTCAGGAGTTTTGTCGATAGAAGAACTTACAGCTCCGGGCTGTAGATTAAAGCGCTGTGTGTATTGTTGCTGCAGACGTTGCAATGCTTTGGGATCAACAACGCCATTATTTGCTGCACGCAGCTGCATAGATTCCTTAAAGTATTGCTGATACGCTTGAGGATCTGCTTGTCGTAAAGAAGTAAGGAAGTCCGTTTGCGCTGCTTGTTGTCTGTTATACGCGGTAACACTGGAAAGAAAATTGTTAAACCAAGTTAATAAATCTGTAAGTGGTCCGGCTACCGCCGCCTGTATTTGCAAATTAAGTTCGGCAAGCTTTTTGTTAAATGAGTCGCTTGCAGCTCCGGCGTTCTGTAAATCTTTAACGCCCTTGGCGCCTATTTTTTGTATTATTTCGGCTTGAATAGCGGCTGCGGCTTCTGTTACGCGACCGGCTTCGATTAGACGCTCGATGTATTGTTTCTGGCTGCGGCTGGCAATTAAACCCGCGTCGGCAATTTTTTGGAAGTTTGTGATCGGATCACGCATTGCGCTTCCGGCTTCCGTCACAGAAGCAACAAACTGATCCACCAACGCGCCAACAGCGCTGGTGGCCACAGACAGCATGGGATTACCTGGAATTAAACCGCCTAGTGCGCCGCCAGCTACAGTTCCAACGCCGCCACCGAACAACATCGGGAATGCGCCGCCGATGATGACGTTTTCGGTCATTTCGCGGCGGCGGGCCTGCGCAGCTCTACCTTGCTCCACGCGCCGTTGTCTATCAGCACGTAATGATGCTGGATCTAACGTTCCTGATGCGACGCGTTGTTGTGCGCGATATTGCTCCATCAAAAGCTTATTTTGATCACGCAATACCTGAATGCTGCGTTCATCGATGGACTGTTGCTGACGCTTGGCAGCCGTTATTTGTTGTTCAGTTTTCAGAGTTTGAGCTTGTAGTCCGATAACAGTTCGTTCGGATCTAGCTAGAGCATCGGAAGCAGCGGCTCGAATCCGAGCTTGCTCGTTAAGCATTGAGCGGTATTGATCAGAAGCCGCTTCTGTACGACCGCCAGGGAACAATTCGCCACGGGCCGGTACTTGTGCCAGTGAGTATTGGCCGCCGGCCATCGCACGTTCCCGTGCCATAAGCTCGGCGTTGCGTTGCCGGGCTATTTCCGCGCTGCGACGGTTCTCTTGAAACTCTTGTACTCTTGTACGTAATTGAGATTGCGTACCAAAAATTCCGGCTTTGCTGGAGCGCTCTATGCGCTCTAGGTTTGAAGCCCAGAGCTTTGTCTGTGCTGCAACCTGGGCAGCAAGACGCTCGTATTCGGCTAACTCTGCGTTTATTTGGCTTTGTAGCTTAAGATCTTTCTGTTGTTGAATTTCACGAGATTTAAGAAGAGCTACACGCCTATTAAGTTCTGCGTCACGTACATCTTGTGGTTGTAGGCCTTGTGCTTGACGAATTAAATCGTTTATGGCTTTTTGTTCTTTGCGTTGTTCTTTTTGTACCGCTACAAGTTGCTGTGCCGCTACTACAGCGTCGACAGTTGACGAATGGAATTCACCGCTTTGTTTTACAGCATCTCTAAGCTGATTATTTAGCTGGTTAAGCGTGCTACCAGAAACAAGATCTTGGAATGTAGAAGCAGTAGCATTTAACTCGACGTTTAACTGTCCAATACTGTCGACTGCCTGCGCAATTTTTTGTGTAGTCTGTGCGCCTACGGCTTTATCTACAGCAGCAGCAAGTCCCGTAGCCGCGCTAGACGCTTTAAGTATTTGTGGTGCAAAAGCCATTGCGGCAACTGCCGCAATACCAAATGCGTTCGGTACTTGTCCAATATGATTAAGTATATCTGTAATAACACTTGGTACACCGCCTAGAGCACTATTTACAGTGGCACCCGCACTGGCTGCTGCGGCACCGATAACTCCAAATTTGGCTCCAAGGCCCCCTAAAGCTGTTGTGGCTTTACCTGCTGCAAGAGTTAAGGCACCTAGTGCTCCTCTCTGGCCGATACCCTGTACTGCAGTTCCGATGTCACGTACACTTTTCTGAAAATTACGTGCATCTAACTTAAAAGCAGCATCACCCAGTTGGCTAATACGCTTTTGAAGTTTTGACAGCTCAGATTCGGCCTGCTTGGTATCGGCACTTACTCTGATTTTGGCGTCGTAATCAACCACCGCACCATTGCCTAAGCGTAAAACCAGTCTACGCAACAAAAAAGCCGCCGGGTTAGCGGCGGCGTTTGGCTTTTTCCAGCTCTTTTTGCTGGTCCTCGTTGAGGATGCTGAAATAGGCGCTCCAGCCGATCAGTTCTTCGGCTGTCATTGTGGCCCGAACGTCCGTGAGGGTTAGGCCCAGTTCCTTGGCGACGCCAAATTGGAGCATGAGCCAGTTGTCCTTACGAAGTTCGGCGCTCAGGATTTTGGGTCGATGGGCTCGGCGTCATCGGTCAGGATTGCCAGCATCAGAGCTTGCAGGTCCTTGTCCTTCACTTCGTTTTTCAAGACGTCCACCTCACCGACGTTGAAGAGCTTGGCGCCGGACTCGTCAAGAGCTTTGGCGATCAGCAGTTGCAGTGCAAAGGCATTGGCATCGTCCGACTTGGCTTGCTTTTGGGCGCGTTCGCGCTCAGCCATCGTCAGCGGTGCCACCCACATTTCAAACTTGCTGCCATCGGATAGCTCTACTACTTTTTTGGTCGGCTCCAGGTTTGCGGCCTTGCGGAGACGGTCGATTGCGCGTACAGGAACGGGCATACCAGTGCTTGGGGTATGGGAATAGTGTAGCGGAGTAGAAATAAAAAGCCCCGGCCTGGAGGCCGGGGTTTGCTGAACTCACTGCACCAGCAGCCTATCAGGCAGAAGTGCTGAAGTCGAAGGTCGGGGTGCCAGCAGGACGGAAGTTGACGGTCACCGATTGGGCGTCGTCGGGGTTGATGTTAAGGCTGGCCGAGGTCAGCACTGCGTCGAAAGCGATAGAGCGGCTCAGGCTCTCGCTCAGGGTGCCACCGCTGAATACGCGGTCGGTGTAGAGCTTGAAGGCGGCGCCATTTTGTTGGCGCTGGAGCACGTCTTCGATCATGCGGTTGGACAGGGCGGCGTCCTCGTTGGTCATGTAGACCGTTGCGGTGCCGGTGCCATCGCCAAAGCCACTGATGTAGCTGCGGAAGGGCACGTACTGACCAGGGGTTTGGCCGATGGTGGTGACGTCGATTTCAGCGCGGCTGATCTCGAAGCTCCAGTCGCGGACTTGGCCGACTACGGCGAAGTCGGCGTAATACACCTCGAACTCATTGGGGGCAACCGCCGTGCCGTCATCGGTGATGGCCAAGATGGTGCCGCCAGCGGAAGTCGATACGGTGAGCGCACCAGTGGCAGCTGTGTAGCTCAGGACGTAATAAGTGGTGGCGTCAGAAATGGGCGCAGGCAGGGTGCCGCTGCCGGTGCCGCCGGTCTGGCTGTTCACCACGCGGAATTTCACCGGGTCGCCTACCTTGAAGTTCAGGTAGGGAGCGACGGTGATTACATCGGTGCCGGTATTAACGCCAGCTTCTCCGAAAGTGCCGGTGGTACCAGCGGGTTTGTAGTAGAGGGCGCCGGACGTGCCGGACAGAACGGTGGTGGCCATAGGGCGTACCAAGTGAACGTTGTTGGGCGGGCACTGCCCGGCTTAATACAGGTTAGCGCCTGTAACTAAGCATTACCTACGTCAAAACAGTTGCGACGTAGGACGTATCAACCCTCCCGACGAAATGAGGCGCGTCTTCCGTCGCAGAAAATGTAGGGCCGTTAATCTCGCCCACTCGGAAAAATACGCCGCTTGTTGTCTTAGCGGTGTTGTTCAGGGTTTCCAAAGCGTTTACTGCGGTGGTGATCAAAGTTTGGTTGCGGGCTGGGCCTTTGCCTTTTTCCGTAAAAACGCGGATAACAATCGCCCCACGGGCGTTGTCAACGCTGCTGGTAAGCGTGGGTTCGTTGGTAATACCGAAAGTAACATTGACGCGGACGTACTCAGTTGTCGTGTTAGGTGGGACTGCTGTGATGTTGTCGAAGTAAACAGGGACTGCTGGTACCAGTGAGCCGAAGGCTGTAAGTAGAGGGTTTTCGACAGCAGCGCGAATTGCTTGGTAGTTCATCAGCTAAACCCTGTTCCAGAAGGTGTTCCGCCACGCGGTCCTTGGCGGAAACCGATACGCACACCATTTCCGAGGTCACGTTGCATGGAGCCCCCATTTGTGTACGTAACGTACCAGTCCAACGGGGCTGTACTAACGGCAAAGCCTTCTCCGTTAGAAACTTGCCCGCGTTTGGCGCCCGTGCGAGTGCCGACAGCTACAGGCGTTTTCAGCGGTTCAAGGATGTTTCCAGCGTCGTCGTACTGTGTTTGGAAGCGACCCTCTTCTAGGTCTAATGCTTGAGGCGCGTAATCAGCTCCATTAACAATCTCGTAGTAGGTACCGGTGCGAAATTTTGTTCTAGGTACGTTACGTAAGTCGTACTTGTAGATGTTGTTGCCTGCAGAACGTGGGCCTCCGGGTGTTTGACCGGGTTCTACCGCATACCAGGCAGAGGAAAACTGGCCTGAATAAGCTGGTCCTTGCTCGGCCAAGCTGTTCATAATTTCTACGGCAGCGTAACGAGCGCTATTGGTTACTACCTCCTTGAGGTCATTAAGTAAGTGCTTAAAATCCCTTGCCATTACTGGGGCCTCACGATTAGAGAGTGATACACGGGGTTGTCACCGCGATAGCTGGTGATGGCGATGACCTTTGCCTCGCGGGTTGCTCCAGCTTGTTGGTATTGGATGCGGTCGGCTTCGGTGGGGTAGTAGGTGCCGAGTTCACTGGCGCCAATGATGACCTTTAGGTCGGTTGTTTGGTATAGACCTTCGGCTTCACGCGGGCTGACGCGAGTGATAACGGCTTTAACTGTGACCGTGGTATCTGCGCCAGTGACAGCTCCGGTTGTGGGATTGTACGTGCGTGGAGTAGCGGTTTTGATGTACGTGATGTTTTGGCCCCAGTCAGCTAAGACTGAGGTCGGGATTGGGGCGAAGGTGGTGTCGATTAGGCCCATATCAACCCCGGAATAGGCGGACGGCGTAGTTTGCGGCGCCACCCATGCAGTAAGGGCCTAGGTAGGTCTGGAGCCAGGGGTAGACGTCGAAGACGTTGTTGATTACGCCGCTGGTCTGGCTGGTTTTGTTGTACTTGACCTTGAGTTCGCCCAGCTCTACTTGGTCGTAGATGCCGGTTGTGCCAGTGCTGCCGGTGATGGCGTCGGTGTCGTTGGCGAGGGCTCGTGCCAGTTCGTAGGTGGCGACTTCGATGCCAACCGGAATCAGCGTGCAGGCAAGGTCGATGCCGTCGACGGTGTAGTCCTCACGCGGCCACTTCAGGGCTTGTGTGGTGCTGCAGCGGGCGCCGTAAAAACTCAATGCGTCGATCCAGCGCGTGGCGGAAATCAGGGCGCGGTTTTTCTGGTCGTTGGTCTTGTCGGTCCACGTCCCAGAGTCGGGCGTGGTCTCAAAATAGGCGTCAGCGTCTGCCAGCGTCACATACGAGTTGGCCGAAGCCCCACCCAAAGTGGCGTCGATGACAGCAGCCACGGTTTAGTACAGCCTTTGTTTGAGTCTAGCGGCAGTGCGCGATTTCCTCTGTTTGGGAGGCTCGCTTAAAACCATGGAATGGTAAATCTTGGCTCCAAACATCTCCAGTTCGGCCTGGGCTTCGGCATGTTGGCCGTAAGGAACGTCGATAAAGCTGCGACAGTTATCCTGTAGTACGAAGAGACGGACTCGTTTCATGACCCCGCGTAGAAGCTCCAGTGTTGAGGCCAGCGTAGAGCTGGGCACTCCAGTTGAACAGAAGAGTAGTGATCTCTCTAAGCCGCGCAAGTGGGCCGATGTGGCAAAAGAGGTGCAGGCGTTGCGTGAAAAAGGCGCGACAGTTCCCGAAATTTGCGAACAACTGCAGGTTTCTTATGTGCTGGTGAACCAGCTGATCTTGCAGTCATACAAAATGGCGATTGACTCGGCGGCTGTATTTGAGCGGCAAGAGCAGATTCGTCTGGGTGTTGAGTAATAAAAAAGGGGCCGCAAGGCCCCTTTGACTTCGATTGGGCTACTGGATCAGTAGACGGTTGCATCGAAGGGTGTATTCACGAGCAGACGTGCGATGGGCACTTGCTTGGTGGAGCTGTACACAAGGTTCCAGCTTGCGGTGGCGGCCAGGTTGCCGGTGGTGGCAGCGTTGGTGGGGTTGTCGCCAGCGGCGGCCCACTTGGTGCCAGTCACGTGATAACCGTAGTGGTAATCCACGGCGATCACATCCTGCATGGACAGGATGTTGCGATCTGCAGCAAGGCGAAGATCCTGCTGAATACCCTCGGAAATGACTCCCGATTTGAACAGGTAGACCGGGTACTTCACAAGGTGGGTGGCAGTGCCACCAGCCAGGTAGGTCAGCTGGTCGTCGATCACAACCTTCAGACCGGCAAACATTGCCACTTCGGGTTGGGTCACGCCCACACCGCCACCACCCCAGGTGACAGCGCCAGCTGCTGCAAGAGCAGAGGTGCTGAAGGTCAGCATCCCCACTTGCTGCAGGTAGTAGGCGACAGCGCTGTGCATGGCGATGGAGTCCAGCTCCTCGCCGCGCTCACCCAGCTTGTTCTTGGTCTTGATGACGTTCGCGACCGAGATGTAGTTAGCCTCGGTAGCGGTGGTGGTGCCAGTGGCATCCACTTGGTTGGGGCCGAGAACGCCAGCGCCGGAGATGCCACCGAACAGACCCAGCAGTTGGGCTTTCAGGGTGGAGGTCTTCAGCTTGTTGATGGCGGCGGTCAGCTGATTACGCACGTGGGCGAGGGGATCAGCGCCAGAGCCGAGCTTGCTGAGGTCGTCTGCTGCGTAGGCGAAGCCCCGATGCAGCTGGGTCATAATTTGCTCGTCGGCGGTCGACTTCTGAGGGGTCAGATAACCGGCGCCAGAGGTGCCCCAGGCAGCCGAAGAGAGGATTTGCTCTTCGGTGGGGTTGATGGGGTCGAAGAAAGGAACGCGCACGCGGGTCCCGCCAGCGCGGGCGTCAAGAGCAGCGTTGCGCTGCACAATGCCGCTTTGGATCCACTTCGATTGCTCGAAGATGCCTTCGCTGGTGTAAGCGAGGAATTCGGGACGTGCGACGAGATCCGACAGGAATGTTCCGCCGGAATAGTTTTCGAGAGAAGCAGCCATTGTGGGCTCCTAGGTGGGTTTGCGGAGGTCGCCCCACAGGGGCTAGTTGATACCGGCTTCTGCTTTCAACAGCCTGGCTTTGTCGGGGTCGCTGGCGAGCATCATCATTTGCTGAGTGATGTTCCAGCCCTCCTTAGTCCAGGGGTTGGTTTGGCCGGGGAAGGCGCTGGTACGGGCACTACCCGTGACGCCCATGCCGGCGCGGTTCGTGGCGGCAAAATGATGCTCGTAACCGCTGCCGGGGTTTTTTAAGTTGGCGATGTACTCACCAACTGGAACTTCCACGCCGCCGACGACAGCCACAGGCTGACCTTCTTTAGCGCGTAGGTTCTCCTGAAGTAAACGATACAGCTGATCAGGTGCCAGTGCACCAGCCTGGGAGAGTTGTGCAATAGCAGCGGATTTCACTTGCTCTTGTGTAAATCCGTGACGGATTTGTTCGACTTCTGATTCTTTTGCCGCTAGTTGTTGTTTGAGGTCAGCGACTGTTTGTTGCGCCTCTTCCCAGAGAGTTTTGAATTCGCCGGATTCGGCCAGCTTGGCGGTTTTGGCGGATTCTTGCGCTACGCGCAGTTCATCGAGCTGTTTTTGGAGGTTTTCGCGGTTTTCGCGGTCCTTGCGGCGCTCCGCGATCAACTCTTGGTTTTTCGCACGAAGTGCTTCGAGTTGGGCGGCCAGATCAAAGCTTTCAGCCACAGGCTGAGGGGCAACAGCCTCCACAGGAGTTACTGGTGCTTGCTGTTCTTCAGGCACAGTTGTGTGTTACTTGGACGTTTCTAGGTTAGCAGTTAAGAATTGAGGTCTTCCTCGCGGCGTTCCATGTCCTCATCGCCGCTGTTTTCAGCTGCTTCTGGTAGGGCAAGAGCGTTGGTTGTGGAGGCGGCAAGCTCGTCCTCGATGTTGATGTTGTCGGGGAGGACTTCGCCGCGACGCAGGATCTCCAGCAGCATGGCGTCGCTGAGTTTGCCCATCTGGTTGAGTTGTGCCAGGACGGAGACGTCTTGGCCGATCAGGCGGTAGTAGTCGAAGTCGCGGTCGATGGTGATTTCGGGCGGTTCCATGCCCACGTATTGGGCGGCGAAACTGAAGGCTTGGTTGAGGGCGCTTTCCAGTTCTTGGCTGATGATCGAGAGCACACTGTTGGATTGGGCTTGGTCGATGCGTTTGGCCTCGGCGGACTCTGCGACGAACTTCTGGCCGAAGAGTTTGGTCACGCCAAGTGTGGACATTTGGCCCTCCAGCGACTGGAGTTCTTGCATTTGGGCGTCGAAGCTGGTGGCGTCGGCTTGTACGTAGTACGCCTTGTTGCCCGGTTGCATGGCGATGGCGTAGTTCACGCCCATCGTTGCGGAGCCGGTGGTGTCGTCCCAGCCCTCTAGGACGAGGGTGGGCATTGCTGCGATGTGGAGCGCGTGGATGAGGTCGGCTTGGCGCTGGTAGTGCGTGATGTTCAGGTTGGCGATATCCAGCAGGGGAGGTTGGGATACGAGCAGGCCACGGCGGTTGCTGTAGATCGGGACTAGGGGGATTTCGTCGAGGCTGTAGCCGCCAGTTGCCGTGAACTCGACGACTTCTTGGCCCAGTGTGTAGAGGTCATAGCGTCCGGGATAGATGACGCGCATTTCCTCGACTTGTTCTTCGCCAAATTCGTTCAGCGGGCGGACGTCGTAGTCGTGGATGCGGACCTGCAGTAGGCGGTTGGTGCCGGGTTCCTTGCGCCAGCCCCAGATCTGGGGGGCGTCAACGTGGACGAAGTAGGGACGGCGGCCCATGGCGCGTTCTTCGGCCAAATTGCGGGCTTCAGTCGCTGCCGGGTAGTCCACCAAAATGGCGCTGTGGCCAAAAGTGAGGCTGCTTACCAACGCGCGGCGGGCGTATTCGTTGATGTTCGAGCCCAGCCCGTCGATGTTTTGGGCGAGTTCCAGCCAGTAGGGGTCGCCTTCGATGTGGATCGGTTTGCGGAGGATGGCGCCAGCTGCAGTCTCGATCAGGCGGCTGGTGTAAGGGCTAAGGACGCTGCGGTCGACGCGGGTTTGGTAGGCCTCGTCATCCTCACGTGGTTCCTGAGGTAAATAGGTCTCGCTTAGGTCGCGGATGTAGTTCGTGCCCTTGGTGACGGCAGCCATAACGCTCCAGTCCGGCATCATGCCGATGACTTCGAGGCTGCGCACGAACGGGGATTCGCTGACTACAGCTCCAGTTGGGGGGATGTTGGCGCTGTAGACCACGGCTAGGCTCCTACTTTGTACTTATTTTGGCAGAGAGTCACCACTTGGTTTTAATCATCGTCGTCTTCCTCGTCGTCGGGGTCGTTGATCGGTACCAGTACTTCAATGCCTTGGGCCAGCATCGTTACGAAGCCGCCCAGGATTTCTGGGTTTTGGGGTGATTTGAAGACGAATGTGGCGTGGGTGAGGCCGTCTTCAGCATCAATTTCGATGTGAATACAGCCTCCATTTACTGTTTGGATTGCCATTAGCCGTGATAAGCAACTGCAATGTGGGGTACCACCGTGGGCGTGCCAGAGCTGATGGAGTCAATGCGCATACGGATCTTGGCGGCAGGTTTGCCGTCGTAGAAATAGACGTATTGGCCGTTGGAGTTGATGGTTTTGCCGGTGTCGATGGTGAACCAGTTGCCGTTGCCGTTGAAGCTGCACTCCAGGGCTAGTTGGAAGTTGGCGCCGCCGGTAACAGTGGCCGCAAAGGTGTAGCTGGATGACTGCGCGGGGACTTCCATCCAGTCGTTTACGGCTGTCAGGTTGGCGCCGGTGTATTCAACGATGTTGGTGAAGTGATCCTTAGCGGTGATTGCTTTGGCGGCCATGGTTTATCTCCGGGTTATTTGCGACCTTTAGGTCGCTTGGCGGTTTTGGCGGCTGCTTTGAAGGCAGCGGCGGTGGGGGCACCTTTTGTGCCAGGTGTGCGCATTTTTTCGCCGCTGCCGGCGGCGATGCGCTTGCGTTTTGCAGCGATATTGCTGTAAAGGCCGCGTTTTGCCATTACTTTTTCCTCTTTTTGCGGGCCATGCCGGCCTCGGACATGGCAATAGCAATCGCCTGCTTGCGGTTGGTTACTTTCTTGCCCGAGCTGGACTTCAGTGCGCCAGATTTGTATTCGGACATGACTTTTTCCACCTTTTTCTGGCCTTTGGTGGGCTTTTTAGCCATATCTGCAGGGCAAGTAAACACAGCTTACGGGGGTTGACGGATTTATGCCGTTCCTGTACCCTAAGGCATCTACCTAGCGCATCCAATGGACCGGATAACAGTCGGTGAGCATGAGTATTACTGGGACGGGCGGTACTACGCGAGGCACAAAGGACTTGTTGCGCCACGGAGGCTTCATGTAGATGTGTGGGAAGCCCATAACGGCCCCGTCCCAGCTGGCCACCACGTGCATCACATCGACCAAAACCGGCGAAATAATGAAATCGACAACTTACAGCTTGTAGATGGAAGGGAGCACGTACGCGCGCACAGTTCCACGGAAAAAGTAAAAAAACATATGCGTACTATTCAACAATTAGGTAAAGAGGCAGCAAAAGCTTGGCATAAATCGGAAGAGGGCAGTAAATGGCATAAAGAGCATTTTGACGCGCTTATGGCAAGCAAGGGCATCCTTCAGTGCACGGAGTGCTTCAGCGAGTTTAAACCTACTAATTTTAGGCAAAAATTTTGCTGCAAACGGTGCAATAACAGGGCCAAAATGCGTGCGTGGCGTGCTAGACAAAAAGAGGTAAATGCTACCAAACTCTATAGTTAGTTTTTCCGATGTTTTCACCTTTTGCAAGGTTAAATACCTGCAAACACATATAGCCCAGAGCGTCAAAACTATGATCTACACCTAAATTTTTGTTGGGTAGTTGTGAATTGGGTGCGTATGTGAGTGTGCGTAGAGACTTAATTAACTCTTTGCATTTTGGATTTATAAATAACCTGCGGCGTCCAGACGCATCTAGCAGCGCTGTGTTGACAGCCGTGATTTTGTCACGAATGGCCCAGGGAGATCGGGGGCTGGAGACCGTAAAACCGGATTTGCGGAGGATGTTGTGGTCGGTTGCGCCAACGCCTGAGGTCTTCCTGGCGCCTCCTGTAGGGTCCGGGCAGGCGATCACGCGGCGCTCTACGCCAAAGCGGTTCTGGACCTCCTCGCAGAGGTCCCAGGTGGTCGCTCCACCAGTCAGTACGATCTCGTCAAATACCCACAAGTCTTCGCCTTTTTTGACGGCGCAGACAGCCGTCATCGGACTCACATTGAAGTCCACTCCAAGCAAGAGGGGTAAAACGGGTAGGTCTTGGACTTGTTTGTCGATGTTGTCGTCGCCAAACGAGATTGCGACAAGGCCGCTTAGGTTTTCGAAGCTGGCTTCGAATTCTTGGCGGAAGGTGCGGGGGTCGAGTTGGGCGCGGGCAGCTTCGATTTCTTCCGGGGGGACGTTATCGCCGTCAATCGTGGTGAATTGCCACCGCTGCCAGTCCTTGTCGCCTTCCTCGCAATAGCACCAGAGGTCGTAAAACCAGCTGGCGGTGCCGTCCGGGGTGGAGATGAATAAGGCCCAGCCTTGTTTGTCCGCA
>Ga0129333_10001981_pt1 | contig 18893 bp, 17 predicted proteins | sample CPB6_08_DNA_FD_94474 | JGI IMG/M metagenome (GOLD analysis project Ga0129333, IMG submission 94474) | Freshwater to marine salinity gradient microbial communities from Chesapeake Bay, USA - CPBay_Sum_0.6_0.8_DNA | ecosystem: Environmental > Aquatic > Marine > Coastal | place: USA: Chesapeake... | reverse complement strand
CGCCCCACAACGACGTCGCGCCGCACCTGCAGTAATCGTTGGTGTGGTGGTCGCGGCCGTCGCCGTCGCCATTGCAGTGTGGGCCCTCATGCGCGGCAACGACTCTGGCCCTGCTGAGGACACCTCCATCTCCACGCCCTCGGGTGGTGCGGGAACCCCAGAAGTCACCACGGCCGACGGTCAACTCGTGCCCATCACCGACTCCCGTGTCAGTGCCCTGACGAGTTACGACCCCAAGGCGGACGGCGCCGAGAACGAGAATCGGGTTCGTCTGGCCCGCGACGGCAAGACCGAGACCGCATGGTTCACGAACTGCTACCAGAACCAGTACTTCGGCGCGAAGCAGGGCGTGGGTGTGATTGTTCGCCTGAGTGGTCCGGCACAGGGCATCCTGCGCCTCGCCTTCCCCGGCACACCGTGGAACGTCGACATCTACGCCTCCGACACCCCCGCAGCCGAGTTTGACGATTGGGGTAGCCCGGTGTCGCAGAACGCGAGCCAACGAGCCAGGGCCACCGAGATCGTGCTCAACGAACCCGGCAACTATCTGCTCGTCATGCTCCGCGAAGTCGGCCGCGACTCCTCGTGCAGTTCGGCGAATCCATTCCGCGGGGGACTCTCGGAGATCTCGTTCGGTCCGGCAACGGCGGACTGAGCAGCATGGATGCTGTTGACTCAGCACCCGATGGCGATTCATCGGGGACGTCACGCCCCGGCGTCGGTGGTACCGACGATCGCTCGCTCGTTGCGGCGGCACAGTCGGGCGACCGTGCGGCACTCGACACACTCCTGCGCCGTCACTACGACCGCGTCACCAACATCTGCCGTCGAATCCTCCACAACGATGCCGATGCAGCCGATGCAACCCAAGATGCGTTGATCGCCGCCGTTCGGGGTCTCGGACGCTTCGACGGCAACGCCGCCTTCAGTACCTGGCTGTACCGCATCGCCACCAATACCTGTCTCGATCAGTTGCGCCGCCGCAAACGGCGGCCGACGGCACCCCTCGAGCAGCTCCTGAACGTGGGCGGGCTCCTCGAGACGCGCCCGTTCGACGCCACCGTGGTGGACCAGATGGCCGTCCAACACGCACTCGAGCGAATGCCGGACGATTTCCGGGTGGCCGTGGTCCTGCGCGACGTGGCCGACCTCGACTATGCCGACATTGCCGACACCCTCGGCGTACCGATCGGCACCGTTCGCTCCCGCATCGCCCGGGGTCGGGCGTGGCTCGCCAAGGAACTCGGGAACCAAACCGGTCCCGCCGATCGTCAGACGGATCACCCATGAGCCCGCCGCCCCTCCCGAGCGACCCGAATCGCCCGAACGACTCCGCCGAACTCGACGCCGTCGAGTTGGCGAGTGGTCGCCTCGACGACTCCTTGTCGCCCGAGGAAACCCTGCTCGCGGAGAAGAACCCGCAGGTAGCGGGCCTGGTAGAGCACTTTGCCGCCGTGCGCACGCACCTGCAGACACCCGCACCGATCGACGCCACCCTGCGGGAACAGCATCTCGATGCCGTACTCGCTGCGTTCGAGGCGGGCGCCGAGGTGGTCACGCTCGATGCCGCCCGGGAGCGGCGGGTGAAGCGTTGGGGAACGGCGCTCACCGCTGCCGCCGCCGTGGCCGTACTGGGCGCCGTCGTCGGCACCCTCGTCACCCGCGGTCCGTCACGGGATGTCGTGACCTCCGCCGAGGTCTCGTCGGCACGCTCCAAGACCGTTGAGTCCGACGCGGCAATCGCTGCCGTCACCGTCGCCGAGGTCACCGCCGCAGGCGCTCCCGAGGCCGCCGTCCCGGCAGAGTCCACCGTCGACGCGATGATGACCACCTCCGCAGACGCCCCCGATGCCGCTGCGCGTCAGGCCGATCTCGTGGTGGTCAGCGACCCCGCACAGTTACGAGCACTCGCCACCACGCTCATCGCCGACATCAATGCAGGTACCCGCCTCCTTCCGCTGAACCCGTGCACCGGTATCGACGGCACCGCAATCGCACCGATCCTCATCAATCAGCAGGAGGCGTTGTTGGTGGTGGCCCCATCGCTCGACACGCCGACCACGCTCGCCGTGGTGGTCCTGCCGTCGTGTCGAGTCGAGAGCACGAGTACGAACTAATCGCGTGCCCGATGGTGCGTGTTGGCATCTTGCGCCGGCATCACGTCATCTGTGCTGCGAACCTCACCGCACCGGCGGAGCCGCACGATTAGGCTTGCCTGCATGGCGTTCAATCCCCTGAGTCCCGAGGCTCCCAAACAACTGGCGGACCTCGTCGACCGGGTGGTGCAGACCATCCGACGCAATGTCACCACCCGTGCGGTAAAGGCAACGAATGCGCTCGTCTACGGGATGCTCGCTGCATTCGCCCTTCTCGTTGCCCTCGTGCTCTTCCTCGTGCTCTCCATTCGCGCCGGGATTGCGTACCTCACGTGGAACCCCGGAACGCTCGGCGCATGGATCATCGGTGTGATCGCACTGGTGGGTGCCGCCGTGCTGCTGGTTGCGCTCGTGCGCTCGAAGAAACTGCTGATGCTGCTCGGCGGCGCCGTTGCTGCAGCAGCAGGTGCTCGTTGGGCAATCGACGCAGGCGACGCCTCCATCGACCACAACACAGCGGTGTGGATCACGTACCTCGTCACGGGCGGAATGTTCCTGCTGGGTGGCTCGTTCCTCATGACCAAGCGCCTCGCACCCAAAGAAGACTGACCATGTCCATCCGCAATGTGATCATCATCGGCTCCGGCCCGGCAGGCCTCACCGCCGCCATCTACACCGCTCGTGCGAACCTGCAGCCACTGGTGATCGAGGGTGAGCCCTCCTCGACCTCCGATCAGCCGGGTGGTCAGTTGATGCTCACCACCGATATCGAGAACTTCCCCGGTTGGCCCACCGGGATCACGGGACCGGAACTCATGCAGAACATGTGTGAACAGGCCGGTCGCTTCGGTGCGGAGTACATCACCGAGAAGGTGACCCGTGTCGATTTCTCGGCACGTCCGTTCCGCGTGTGGATCCGTGATACCGAGTACCAGGCGCACGCTGTCATCGTCTCGACCGGTGCGCGATCGCTGATGCTCGGACTCGAGGCCGAGCAACGACTCATCTCGCACGGTCTCTCGACGTGTGCCACGTGCGATGGTTTCTTCTTCCGTGGCCACGAGATCGCCGTGGTCGGTGGTGGCGATTCAGCAGTGGAGGAAGCAACGTTCCTCACCAAGTTCGCCAGCAAGGTGACGCTGATCCATCGACGCGACACACTTCGCGCCTCGAAGATCATGCGCGATCGCGCACTCAGCAATCCCAAGATCGAGATGCTCTGGAACCACACGGTGGTCGACCTTCTCGGTGAGGAACGCCTCGAGGGAATCGTCGTGGAACACACGGAGACCAAGGCACTGCAGACCCTGCCCGTCACCGGTCTGTTCCTGGCGATCGGGCACCGCCCGAACACCGATCTGTTCACGGGAATCCTCGATATGGACGAGAACGGCTACCTCGTCACCAAGGCGAACTCGTCGTACACCAACATCGAGGGCGTCTTTGCCTGCGGCGATGTGCAGGACCACACGTATCGACAGGCCATCACGGCGGCCGGGTCGGGATGCATGGCCGCTATCGATGCCGAGCGTTGGCTCGAGGGCCAGCACACCGCCTAAGTGCTGCTCCCGGCAATGCCGCATTCCCGACAGTTCGAGTCGGGAATGAGTGCGGTGGCCTCGGCGTTGTTCCACTAACATGTCGTTTCCAATACGAAAGGACCTCCCCGACCATGTCTGACGGGATCCTCAATCTCTCGACCGCCACCTTCGACGAAACCATCCGTTCTTCGGACAAGCCGGTTCTCGTTGATTTCTGGGCTGATTGGTGCGGACCATGCAAGATGATCGCCCCGATTCTGGAGGAAGTGGCCAAGGAACAGCCCGGCATCCAAGTGGCCAAGCTGGACGTGGACGCGAACCCCGAGATCGCCATGCGCTTCAACGTGATGAGCATCCCGACGTTGCTGCTGATTCAGGACGGCGAGATCAAGAAGCGCCTCGTCGGCGCGAAGCCAAAGAACGCGCTCCTCTCGGAGATCGCCGAGTTCTTGCCGCCTTCCCGCTGACCCCCGGTCAGCGCGGCGAAGCGGTCCGCGACCTGCAACGACGACTGTCCTACGTCCTGGGCGCGCTTGCGCTGGACGTGGGTCTCTACTGCGATGCAACCACCCGTGCAGTGAGCGACTTTCAGCAGTCGCGCGGACTGCCGGTGACGGGCATCTGCGATGAAGCCACGTGGAACGTGCTCGTAGAAGCCGGTTGGGTACTCGGGGATCGCCTGCTCAAACTCACCTCACCGAACATGCGCGGTGACGACGTCACGGCACTACAGGGCGAGCTCTGTCGTCTCGGCTTCGACGCAGGACGCGTCGACGGCATCTTCGGACCGCGAACTGCGCACGCACTCCTCGAGTTCCAACGCAGTTGCGGAATGCCCGGTGATGGTGTGTGCGGACCCGACACGGTTCGCTCGCTCGATCGCATGGGCCGGCAGTCGGGACAGGGTCCCGGGGTTTCGGTGCTCCGCGAGGCCGAACGCATTCATGCGCTGTCGAAGTTCGTCGATTGCCGCCTTGTGGTGGGTCAGTTCGGCGGTCTGAGCAGCGTCGCTCGTGCCGTCGCTCGAGCGGCGCGCGCCAAGGGTGCCGACGTGATCCTCGTGGACGAACCGGATGCTCGAGCACAGGCCGAGGCCGCAAACCGTTTCCGGGCGCACGTGTACCTCGGCCTCGAGGCAAGCATCGACCCGGTCGCCGAGTTTCTCTACTACCGGGTCCCGGAGTTTGAGTCGGCCGCCGGTCGGGCGCTCGCCGACCAATTGGCCACCGGTCTGCGTCCGCATCTGCCCGTCGCCCCGCACTGTGAGGGGATCCGCCTACAGGTGCTCCGTGAAACACGGATGCCGGCGGTGTTGTGCCGTCTCGGTCCCGTTCGCTCCGTCGTTGATCATGCCACGGCACTCGCACAAGCCTGTGCAGAAGCTGTGGATATCTGGATTAACTCCGATGTTCGGCCCTCATCTCCAAGTTGATGGTTTTTCCACAGAGTTACCCACATCATGTGGAACTTGAGGGTTGCGTCACCGAGTACTGCGTTTGCCCTGCTCAGCAGCGATTTCGCTAACCCTCAACTAGGGAGTGCGGGTCATTCGTCGATCTGCGGCCTGGCGATCTCGCGGTAAATGCGGTCGAGATCCTCAAGGTCGGCGAACTCGATCACGACTTTCCCGCGTGTTCCGGCTGTGGAAATCGTGACCCTCGTGGCCAGCAGGTCGCTGAGGAGATCCTCGACTTCGATGACCGCCGGCGAACGCAACCGGGACCCCACGGCGGTGCTGCCGTCGGTTGCCGTGGCCCCACCGGGAGTCGTCGGCGTCGCCGCCGGAGTTGCGCCCGTCGACGGACGCAACTCGCGCTCACGTACTGCGTCCTCTACGGCGCGTACCGACCAGTCCTCGCTCGCGGCGCGTCGGGCCAACTGTTCCTGGAACGCGCGATCACCGGTGCCCAGTAACGCGCGTGCGTGTCCTGCCTTCAAGCGGCCGTCCGCGAGCATCTGCTGAATTGCCGGCGGCAGTTGCAATAGACGGAGCGAGTTGGTGATCGCTGCGCGGCTCTTTCCCACGCGCTTGGCCAACTTTTCGTGCGTGTAGGAGAAGTCGTCGATGAACTGCTGATACGACGACGCCTCTTCGAGCGGTGTGAGATCCGCTCGCTGCAGGTTCTCCACCAACGCCTGTTCCATCGACTGCAACTCGGTGGTGTCGCGCACAACGGCAGGAATGGTGGTGAGTCCTGCCTTGCGGGAGGCGCGCCAACGTCGCTCGCCGGCGATCAACTCGAACGTTCCGTTGGGAAGTGGACGCAACAGAATCGGCTGGATCACGCCAACTTCACGAATCGACTCAGCGAGTTCGTCGAGCGAGCTCTCGTCGAAGTGCACGCGTGGTTGATTCGGGTTCGGCACGATGTCGTCGAGCAACACTTCGCGCAATCCGTTGCGCGGCGGCGCGGTCTCGCGCGCACCAGGCAACAGTGCTTCGAGTCCCCTACCGAGTCCTGACTGGCGTTGCGCCACCGCACACCTCCCGTGCCAACTCGCGATACGCAATCGACCCACGCGAGGTCGGGTCGAACAGAATGATCGGCTGTCCGAACGACGGCGCTTCGGAGAGGCGTACCGTGCGCGGAACAACGGTCTTGCACACTTTGTCGCCGAAGTACTCGCGCACGTTTTGCACGACGCCATCGGCGAGTTTCGTGCGCGCGTCGTACATCACGCACACGATCGTCGACAGTTCGAGCGTCGGATTCAGACTGCGCCGCACGAGTTCAACGTTCTTCAGCAGTTGGCCCAGTCCCTCGAGTGCGTAGTACTCGCACTGAATCGGCACGAGTACCTCTTGTGCTGCGGCCAGGCCGTTCACGGTAAGCAACCCGAGCGATGGTGGGCAATCAATGAGCACGAAGTCGTAGTCGTTCACCACGGTTTCGATGGCCCGTCGCAACCGCATCTCTCGACTGAACGCCGGGACCAACTCGATCTCGGCACCAGCGAGGTCGAGGCTCGCCGGCGCAATGAACAGTTGCGGGACCTCGGTGGGCTTCACGCAGTCCGCCAGAGCGGTCTCGTTCATGATGACGTCGTACATCGACGTCGAGAGCGTTTGAACGGCGATCCCCAACCCCGTAGACGCGTTGCCCTGCGGGTCGAGGTCGACGATCAGCGTCCGGTAGCCGAGTTCGGCCAAGCAGGCGCCGAGATTCACGACGGTCGTGGTCTTGCCCACGCCGCCTTTCTGGTTTGCCACGGCGAGGACGCGCGGCAATGCCCTCGGGCCAGTAGCGGTGGTCGTCGAATCGTCAGTCATGCGGGGCTCCAGGGGCGATCGGGATCCGGTCGCACCTTGCGGTGGACAAGAACCGGGCCTTGCATCGCTGCCGAACACCCAACCCGATCGGGGAGCGACACTATCTGGCCCACGTCAGGCGGCCAAGTGGCGGGTGTTTCACGTGAAACAACGTGGAGCGGTCGCTGCGCTTAATGCCGCTGCTCCCCCGGCGGCTGGCGGGGTCCTGGGGTGTTTCACGTGAAACCTCCCGGCGGGCACGGCATTACGCCGTGTCGGCGAGCGAAAAGAGGTCGGGATGGCGACGCCGGCGGGGGAACCGGTCGGGGCAGACGCCGGCACGCACCACGATGAGTCCTTCGCTGCGCCGCTCGACCGCCGCGCCGAGGAGGCGGAGGCCCGAATCCGGCCACCTCTCCCCCGAACCCGCCACGCTCACGACGAGGCGGCCGCCAGCCCGGATCAACGGCAGCACCAGTTCGGCAACCTCCGCCGGTGGCGCCACACCCCGGGCCGTTGCGGCGTCGTAGCCGGCCCGCCACGCCGGATCGTGTCCGAGTGCCTCGAGATCGGCGTGGAAGACCCGCACCCGGGAGTTCAGGCCCAGGGCCCGGACCGCCCGCCGCAGGAAGTCGCAGGATCGCTCGCGTCGATCCACGAGGGTCAGGTCAAGGTCGGCACGGCTTGCGGCGACCACGAGGCCGGGCAACCCACCACCAGAACCCACGTCGACCACCCGGTGGGCGTCCGGTGGTAAGGCGTTCGCAAACGCCTCAGCCTGCGCGATAGCCACGTCAAGCGGTCCCGGACCGATCAATCCGATCCGTTGCGACTCGGCGAGTACGTCGTAGATCCGTGCCGAGGCGTCCCCAGCACCGCTCGTTGAAGCAGGCATCTCGGACCTCGGCATCCCTGGCGAACCAGGCCGATGGGCCTATTCGGCCGGTCGGCGCGGGGCGATAACGACGCGGCGCCTCGGTTCTTCGCCCTCGCTGCGGGTCTCGACGTCGGTACGGGTCGAGAGCAGGTCGTGAATCACCTTGCGGTCGGCCGACGGCATCGGCTCGAGCAGGATCTCCTCGCCCGAGCGAGCCACGGCGTCGGCCTGATCGGCAGCAAAGCGCTCGAGCGCCGCCCGACGCTTTTCGCGATATCCGCTGATGTCCAGTCGCAAGCGAGTCTGGTGATCGCCGATCCGGCGCTGACTGGCCACGCGCACAAGGTCCTGAACGGCCAGCAGCGTGGTGCCACGGGGTCCGATGAGGACACCGAGGTGTTCGCCGTCCATGGCCACGTCGATCTCCTCCCCGTCGTGGCGCACCGACGTCGTGCCGTCCAGTTGGAGCGCGTCCAAGAGTCCTCGCAGGAACTTCTCGGCTTCGGCGGTCACCTCAGCGACCGAGGGAGCGTTACCGGCGTCGTTCACGGGTGCCTCCGTTTTCTTGGGACTCTGATTCGATGGGGTGTTCTTGGCGGCGCCGTTGGCCTTGGGACGCCTGCCCTGATTCCCGCCGGCGGCGGCGGCTGGGGCGGATCCCTCCGCTGCCTCCTCGGCAGCAGCCGGAGCGTCGTTTCGAGGCGCTGCGCTGGCCTCCGACGCCTTTTTGTCGGTCTTTTCGCCTCGCCGACGGCGATCTCGACGATCAACCTTCGGGCGAGGGCGGGTCGGCTTCACCCGGGCGCGCACCCGAGCCTCGCCTCGTGTCCGCCCGAACAGACCCGGTCGGGGCTCCTCGAGTACCTCGAACTCTGCGTCGTCTTCATCGACGCCCAGCTGGTCAAGGGCCAATTCCTTGGCCTCCTCGACGGTCTTGGCGGTGGTCTCAACCCACTCCATGTGAACTTCCGTGACTTCGATCGTGCGCGCAGCGACTATTTCTGCGGCTTGTTGGGCTTAGGTGATTTTGTCGATCCACTCGGCTTCGAGGGCTTCGACGGGGCCGTCGACCTGGACGGTTTCGACGGTTTGGACGGGGTGGCGGGCCGTGACGCATCGACCGGTTTGCCGTCGCGCGTCGGCTTCGGCCGGTTCTTGGGTACCGGACGAGCATTCTCGGTTTTCGCAGGTTGGCCACCCTTCGGGCGGTCCTCCGTTTTCGCGGGCTTTGCCTTTTCGCCCTTCGGACCCTTCTCGGCCTTCGCGATCTCACGGGCCTCGGCGCCCGCCGCCTGCGCCTGTTGACCGAGCGATCCTTCACCGTGGTAGAAGCGCCGGGTCACGTACTGCTGCTGGGCAATACGCAATACCGTCTGGAAGAGGTAGTAGATGATCAGGCCGAGCGGGAAGAAGATTTGGAAGACCGCAAAGCCCACCGGCAGGTACTGCATCAACTTCTGCTGCGCCGCTGACATGGTGGGGGACACCGTGCGGTTGGCAACCATCTTCTGCTGAACCCAGTAGAGGAACGCCAGCACGACGACGAACACGACGTAGAGCACGCCGCGGCCAGCACTGTCCTCGAACATCTCCCGCGGGCTCTTCGCCAGGTTGAGGCCCCACGACACCATCTGGTCGGCCTTGCTGAGATCCAGATACAAATCAGACGATTTGCTGATGTGCTTCGGGAGGAAGTTTCCGGTCTGGGGATCGGTCGACGACGTGAGCCCGCGGAGCAGCTGGAACATGCCGATGAACACCGGCATCTGCAGCAACAGCGGGAAGCAGCTCGCCAGCGGGTTCACCTTGTGCTGCTGATAGAGCTTCATCATCTCTTCGTTCAGCTTCTGGCGATCACCACGGTGCTGGGCCTGCAACCGCTTCAGTTCCGGCTGAAGGCGCTGCATCTCGAGCATGCCCTTGGTGCTCTTCAGCGTGAGCGGAGTCGTAATGATCATCACGACGACGGTCACGAGCATGATCGACACGACGTAACTGTTCGTCAGCGCGTAGAACTGCATGAATGGCCAACCGAACAAGTCGGCCAACGGGTCAAAGATCGACGCAAACACCGCTGCGCTACCTCTTCTCGGAAATCGGGTACTCGGGAATCGGGTCGTAGCCGGAAGGTCCGAAGGGACGGCAGCGGAGCAGCCGGCGAATGGTCAAGTACGTACCGCGACCAGCACCGTAGGTCTCGATCGCCTCGTAGGCATAGTTCGAGCACGTCGGCTCGAACCGACAGGGTGACGGCTGACCTGGCCGCAGCCCCTGGTACCACTCAATCGCTCGCAGCAGACGACGTTGCATCAGTTGGCCTCCCGGCCATCGCGCACTCGCAGACTCTGCGTTCCGCACCGATCGACGAGGGTCGTCATCAACTGCCGCAACTCCTCGAACGAGCGTGTCGCCGCTGCGGGGTGAGCGCCGATGAGATAGTCGCCCACCGGGAGTGGCAGTGAACGGAGAATTTCGCGCAGCCGGCGGCGGAGCAAATTGCGCGCCGCCGCATTGCCCACGCTGCGTCCGATGGCGAACGCAACGCGTGGTGATGCGTCAACGGCGCCGTCCTCGTCCGGCCGAAAGACGCACCACAGGTCCCCAGCGGACCATCGACGACCCTCGGCTCGCAGGCGACGAAACTCACCACGGCCGCGCAGGCCTCGAATCAGGCCGACAGCCGGTGACGGCCCTCGGCCCGACGCGCCTTCAGCACGGCGCGCCCGCCGCGAGTGCTCATCCGCTGACGGAATCCGTGCTTCTTCGCCCGACGGCGATTGTTCGGTTGAAAGGTGCGCTTCACCCATGCCTCCTCATCTCGACTGTCCTCGCTGGGCGCCACATGGCCGGAAAACACGAGGTCAGGGGCACGACCGGGCGATTTCTCGGCGTGCCGACTGAGCAAGGCTAGGGGCGCACAGGGCGCGTCGGCAACCAGACCGTTCTCCAACCCATTCGCCGGGCGGCACCACCTGCGTTCCGGGGCGACCGCTCACCCACGACCCGGGCCCGGCCGGGACTCGCTCGGGGGTGTGGTGCTAGCGTCACGAGTCCGTTGGCCAACCGCCAACCGTCGTCCACAGACTGTGGACGATCTTGTGGACAAACTTTGGGCAGAAACAGAGGCAGCGCCGGTGAGCGACCACGAAACGATGTGGACAGCGGTAGCGACGATCCTGCGCGAGCAGGTCTCTGACGCCGTGTGGTTCTCCACCTTCCAAGACGTGCGTCCGCTACCCGCCGATGGCGGCTACCTGCACATCGCCGTTCCGAGCAATGTCGTTCGGGACAAGATCATCACTCGGTACCTGCCCATCGTTCGGGGCGCGCTCGAAGAAGTCGGGGTCTCGAACCCCAACGTCCTCGTCGATGTCGACGTCGAGCCAGCCGAGCAGATCGAGGCCACGCGCACCACCAACGACGGCTCCAATGTGGTCCCGGCCCGCTTCGACAGCAGTGCTGCCCCCGTCGACTCCAGCGAGTCCGTAGTAACCGACGGGCTCAACCCGCGTTACACCTTCGAGACCTTCGTGAGCGGACCCTCGAACCAGTTCTCCCTGGCCGCAGCGCTCCGGGTGGCCGAGACGCCCGCCCGCTCGTACAACCCGCTGTTCATCTACGGCGCGTCCGGCCTCGGCAAGACCCACCTGCTGCACGCCATCGGGCACTACGTCAACCAGAACTACGGCCACTACACGGTTCGGTACGTGTCGACCGAGACGTTCATGAACGAGTACGTCGACGCCATCCGCACCAACTCCCCCGCGATGTTCAAGCGTCGGTACCGCGACATCGACGTCCTGCTCATTGACGACATCCAGTTCATGGAGGGGAAGGAACGACTCCAGGAGGAGTTCTTCCACACCTTCAACGCCCTCCACGGCGCCAACAAGCAGATCGTCATCTCGAGCGACCGGATGCCCGACAACATCCCCACGCTGGAGGAACGGCTTCGTGGCCGGTTCCGCTGGGGCCTCATCACCGACATTCAGCCCCCGGACCTCGAGACCCGGCTCGCCATCCTCCGCAACAAGTCCGAGCGAGACATGACCCACGTACCCGCCGAGGTACTGGAGTTCATCGCCTCAAACATCACCACCAACATCCGTGAACTCGAGGGTGCGCTCATCCGAGTGACCGCCTACGCCAGCCTGAACCGGATTCCCATCACCGTGCCGCTCGCCCAACAGTTGCTCGGCGACCTCCTCTCCGAGACCACGGCCCGCCCCCGCACCCCGGACGAGATGCTCACCGAGATCGCCGGCTACTTCGGCCTCTCGGTCGATGCGCTCCGGGGAAAGAGCCGGCAGCGTGACCTCGTGGTCTCCCGCCAGGTGGCGATGTACGTGTTCCGCGAACTCACCGACCTCAGCTATCCGGCCATCGGCCGACTCTTCGGCGACCGCGATCACACCACGGTGATCCATGCCGTCGAAAAGGTGCAGAAGTTGATGGCCGAGCGCAAGCAGACCTACGACCAGGTCCACGACCTGCGACAACGACTGAAGACCGGGTGATGACACCGCAACAGATCTGTCCACAGCCGGCCGTGGAACGGCGGTGGACAACCTTCACAGATCTGGGGGTGACCGCGGCTTGTCCACCGGCCTCCGCGGATAACTCCTCTCTCCTGTGGAAATCTGTGTACGGCGGCGCACAGGGTTACCGGTCGCCTCAGCAGGGAGAATCCCTCCCTGTCCACAATCCACAGCCTTATTACCGTTATTACGAGATGCATCACCTGACAGGGAGTAACAAGCGGTGAAGTTCCGATGCGAGCGAGATGTTCTGGCGGAGGCCCTCGGGGCCGCCAGTCGAGCCGCGACCGGGCGATCCGGCTCGCTTCCTGCGTTGCAGGGCATTCGGCTCGAGTTGAAGGGCAACCGCCTCACCGTCACGGGCAGCGATCTCGAGTTGACCGTGCAGCACGACCTCACCGTCGACGGTGTCACCGATGGCGGCGTGGTGCTGCCGTCTCGGCTCTCCGCCGAGATCGTGAAGTCGTTCAGCGATCCGAAGGTCGAGCTGCTCGCCGAGGGGGACAGCGTTGAGGTCGCCGCTGGGCGGTCTCGCTTCACCATCCGTCCCTTCGCGTTCGACGATTACCCGCGCGTCGGGTCGTCGACGGCGAGTTCGGTGACGCTGCCCGCATCCGATTTCATCGATGCGCTTCGTCAGGTGGTCCGTGCAGCGAGCGCCGACGAGCAGAAGCCGCAACTCACCGGCGTGCTCATGGCCGCTGAGGCAGGCGGTCTGCGGTTGGTGGCCACCGACTCGTACCGACTCGCCGTTCGGGATCTCGTTGGCACCACCGTCCTCGGAGCGGACCAACAGGTCCTGGTGCCGGCGCGTGCACTGCAGGAGGTCATCCGACTCGCAAGTGGCACTAGTGAGTTGACACTCCGTCTCGGCGAGCGCGACGCAACGTTCGAAACCGCTACGGCGCGGGTCACTACTCGCCTCATCGAGTCGGCATTCCCCAACTACAAGCAGTTGATGCCGCAGCCGCATCCGAACACGCTCACCATCGACAAAGAGACCTTCACCGACGCGCTCCGCCGCGTTCGACTCCTTGCCCGGGACAACATCCCGGTGCGACTCAGCATGGGCGGCGACTCGCTGTTGCTCGAGGCCGTGAGCAACGACAAGGGAACGGTGAGCGAGGAGATCGACGCGCAGTTCGAGGGCAGCGAGATCCTCATTGCGTTCAACGCCGAATATCTCGCTACCGGCATCGAGGTGTGCAGTGGCGAGCAGATCACGCTCTCTACGCAACGCGAGAACAACCGCCCGGCCGTCCTTCGCGGTGTTGGTCACGACGAGTTCTTCTATCTGTTGATGCCGCAGAAGGTGTAAGCCCACACGGTGATCGTCGAGCGCATCGAGTTACGCGACTTCCGCAACTACATCGACGCATCGTTCGATCTCGTCGGGGGTGTCACGGCGGTCCTCGGCCGCAACGGGCAGGGCAAGACGAATCTCGCGGAGGCGATGGCCTATCTCGCGACTCTCGACAGTTTTCGCGGGGTGCCCCCCGAGGCCCTCATCCGAATCGGCACCGAACAGGCCATCATTCGCGCCACCGTGACCCACGACGACGGGCGACAGTTGCTCATCGAGGCAGAGATCAACCGGAGTGGGCGCAACCGTGTCTTCGTGAATCGGCAACGCCTGGTTCGCTCGCGCGATCTGTTGGGAGTGATGCGCGTCAGTGTGTTCTCCCCCGACGACCTGAGCCTGGTGAAGGGTGCCCCCGGGGAACGACGCCGGTTCCTCGATGACGCCCTCGTTGCGCTCGCCACGAAGAACGACGCCTTGCTCCGCGATCTCGACCGGATTCTCCGGCAGCGCAACACCTTGTTGAAGCAGGCCGGCGGCAGGCTCGGTGCAGAGGTCGAGGTGACCCTCGATGTCTGGGACGCCAAACTCGCCGAGGCAGGGGAACGACTGGGCGGCGCCCGGGCCGAGTTGGTGGAGCACATGGGGCCGCTGCTGCAACAGGCGTACGCCGCGCTCGCTGGGGGCGAGCCGCCGGTCTCGGCCGTGTACGACCCCCCGTGGTTGCGTACCGGGCTCGAGGTAGCACTTCGCGAAGCACGCAACGACGACGTCCGGCGCGCCGTCACCACCATCGGCCCCCACCGAGACGACGTGGAACTCGGGATCAACGGGATGCCGGCCCGGACCCACGCGTCGCAGGGGGAGCAGCGCACCCTGGCGCTCGCAATGCGGATGGCCGTCCACCGTCTGGTCGCCGACCGGGTGGGATCCCCGCCGGTACTCGTGCTCGACGACGTGCTCTCCGAGCTGGACGCCGGGCGGGCCCGAGCGCTCCTGGGTCACCTCCCGGTTGGACAGGTGGTCCTGACGTCCGCCACCGAACTCCCCGAACACGCCAACCCCGATCGGGTCGTGCAGATCGATCGTGGGAGACTGGCCGGCGAGATGGGCGGGTCGAGCACCAGCGAGGAGGGCCGCAGATGAGGTCCCGGGAACCTCGTCCGCTCGCGGCCGCCCTCGACGAGGTGCTCCGATCCCTGCAGCCGCGAGGCGCGGCGCCCACGGCCAAGACCATCGGAGGGGTGTTCTCCGGATGGGAGGACGCCGTGGGACCACAGATCGCCAGCAATGCCCGCCCGGTGCGCCTCTTGGACGGCACGCTCATCGTCGAGGTGGACGAACCGGGGTGGGCGACCCAGTTGCGGTACCTCGAGGCCGAACTGCTCGAACGAATCGCTGCGGTGGCCGGCCCGGGGGTTAGCGCCATCGAGATTCGCGTGCGGCGTCGCTGACGCCCCTAATCGGTCCCAGCCGTTTTGCGGCACCCGAATATCAAAATTTGGGAGAAACCCCGGCCGTCGCCCCTCTCAGGCACGAATGCGGCCCAATCCATCCATTTCTCCGTGATACCCCAGCGGTAGGATTTACACCATTGTGATTATCCCCCTGAGGAGCGCACGTTCGTGAGTAGCACCCCCGCCGACACCACTTCGGCAACGACCCCCTCGGTGGAATACGACGCCAAGTCCATCCAGGTGCTTGAGGGCCTCGATCCCGTGCGCAAGCGCCCGGGCATGTACATCGGCTCCACCGGCCTCGCCGGTCTGCACCACCTCATCTGGGAAGTCGTCGACAACTCGGTCGACGAAGCGATGGCAGGGTTCTGCTCACGCATCGTTGTGGTGCTCACCGCCGAGGGGTCATGTCGCGTCGAGGACAATGGGCGCGGTATCCCGGTCGACCCCTACCCCAGCGGCCCGCACAAGGGGAAGAGTGCAGTGGAAGTGGTGCTCACCGTGTTGCACGCCGGCGGCAAGTTCGGTGGCGGTGGGTACAAGGTGTCGGGTGGTCTGCACGGTGTAGGTGTGTCGGTGGTCAACGCGCTGTCAGAGCGGTTGCACATCACCGTCGACAAGGCCGGCACGCGCTACGAGCAGACGTACGCCAAGGGAGGCAAGCCGCAGGGCAAGTTGGCGGCAGTCGGCTCCACGCCGGCGCGCGGCCGCGACTCGGGCACCACCGTCGAGTTCTGGCCCGACCCAACGATCTTTGCTGCGGAGGGAACCGAGTTCCAGGCGCGCACGGTGCTCGAGCGCCTGCAGACCATGGCGTTTCTCAACAAGGGGCTCGAGATCGTGTTCCGCGACGAGCGATCGGGTCGCGAGCAGGAGGTCACGTACCTCTACAAGGGCGGCATCGTCGACTTCGTCAAGCACCTCAATGCGTCGAAGGAAGCACTCTTTGCGAAGGTGGCCCACTTCGAGGCGGCCGACGACGAAGAGGGTCAGGTTTGCGACATCGCCCTGCAGTGGAACACCGGTTACTACGAGGGGGTACATGGCTATGCCAACGGCATTTCCACCATCGAGGGTGGAATGCATGTGGAGGGCTTCCGCACCGCCCTCACGTCGGTCGTCAACAAGTACGCACGCGCCGGCAAGACGCCGTTGCTCAAGGAGAAAGACGACAACCTCACAGGTGAGGACATTCGTGAGGGACTCACGGCGATCGTCGCAGTGAAGCTGCGCGAACCACAGTTCGAGGGCCAGACCAAGGCGAAGCTCGGCAACGTCAGCATGCGGTCGTTCGTGCAGAAGATCGTCAACGAGAAGCTTGCCGAGTGGCTCGAGGAGAACCCCACCGAGGCAAATCGCGTGGTGAAGAAGGCGATTGCCGCGGCCCAGGCACGTGTCGCCGCAAAGAACGCTCGCAACGCGATCCGTCGCAAGACAGCGCTCGGTGGTGCGGGCATGCCCGACAAGCTGAAGGACTGCGGTACGAAGAACGCAGAGGAAGCCGAACTGTTCATCGTGGAGGGTGACTCCGCAGGCGGTACTGCACTCAACGCGAGAGACCCGCGTACACAGGCACTGCTCCCGATCCGCGGCAAGATCCTCAACGTCGAGCGCGCACGCCTCGACAAGATGCTGAAGAACAACGAGATCCAGGCGCTCGTTACCGCCATCGGCGGCGGCGTCGGCGAGGAGTTCGACGTCAGCAAGGCGCGCTACCACAAGGTGATTGCGCTCTGCGACGCCGACGTCGACGGCAGCCACATCCGCACACTGCTGCTCACCTTCTTCTTCCGTCAGATGCGGCCGCTTGTCGAGGCGGGCTTTGTGTACATCGCCCAACCGCCGCTCTACTCCACCGAGGTCGGCAAGACGAAGATCTACCTGAAGGACGACATCGCGAAGGCACAGTTCCTCGCCGAGCACCCGAACCACAAGAAGGACTTCAGCCGACTGAAGGGTCTGGGCGAGATGGACTGGGAGGAACTGAAGGAGACCACGATGGCGCCCGAGCTGCGGACGCTCTTGCAGGTCACGCTCGAGCAGGCCGCGATTGCCGACGAGATCACGAGCGTGCTCATGGGCGACGACGTCGAGAGCCGCAAAGCATTCATCCAGCAGAACGCCAAGGACGTTCGCTTCCTCGACATCTGATCGACAGGTACCAACATGAGCGACATCAACGACACCACCGATCAGCCCGACGACGACGGCGCCGGAGCAGCGCCCGTGACTGCACCCGGCGGCGTGGCGCCGATCGAGATCAACGAGGAGATGGAGCGGTCATTCCTCGACTACGCCATGTCCGTCATCATGTCCCGAGCGTTGCCCGACGTCCGTGACGGCCTCAAGCCGGTCCACCGCCGGATCATCTGGGACATGGAGGAACAGGGGTTCCGCCCGAACCGCACCTTCGTGAAGTCGGCACGTGTCACCGGTGACACCATGGCCAAGTACCACCCGCACGGCGAGGGTGCCATTTACGACGCCCTCGTCCGCATGGCGCAGCCCTTCTCGTTGCGCCACCCGCTCATCGACTTCCACGGCAACTACGGCAGCCCCGACTTCGGGCCGGCCGCCTCGCGTTACACCGAGTGCAAACTCCACCCGCTGAGCATGCAGTTGCTCGCCGACATCGATGAGAACACCGTCGACTTCGTCGCTAACTACTCGGGCGAGTTCGTCGAGCCGCGCGTACTGCCGGCACGCTTCCCGAACCTGTTGGTGAACGGCAGCCAGGGAATCGCCGTGGGCATGGCCACCAACATCCCGCCCCACAACCTTGGCGAGGTCATCGACGCAACGGTTCACCTGATCGACCACCCCGAGGCCACCTCCGACGACCTCATGCAGTTCGTGAAGGGACCCGACTTCCCGTCGGGTGGCTACATCATGGGTCGCGCCGGAATCATGGACGCCTACCGCACGGGCCGCGGCAGCGTGAAGATGCGCGCCAAGGCCACCATCGAGGAAGGCAAGCGCGGCGGTTTCCAGATCATCGTGACCGAGATGCCGTATCAGGTGAGCGGCTCCGCAGTGTTGTCCCGCATCCAGGAACTCGTCGACTCCGGCGAACTCGACGGCATCGCCGACGCCAACGACTCCTCGGCGAGCGGCAAGACCAACCTCGTCATCACGCTGAAGCGCGACGCGAACGCAAACGTGGTGCTCAACAACCTCTTCAAGCTCACGCAGTTGCAGACCAGTTTCGGCGTGAACATGGTGGCTCTGGTCGACGGCGTACCCCGCACGCTCAACCTTTCCTCGATGTTGCGCGGATACGTCGACCACCAGGTGGAGGTCATCGAGCGACGGACCCAGTTCCGTCTCGAGAAGGCGCAGAACGAACTGCATATCCAAGAGGGCCTGATGAAGGCCCTCAACGTGATCGACGACGTCATCGCAGCGATTCGCGCCTCGGAAGACCGTGGCGACGCACGCGGACGACTGCAGGCCGCACCATTTGAGTTCAGTGAGACCCAGGCCGAGCACATCCTCGACATGACGCTGGGTCGGCTCACGCGTCTGGCGCGCATCGACATCGAGACACGCATCGCCAACCTGCAGACCGACATCGCGAGTTACAACGCCATCCTCGCCGACCCGGCCGTGTTGCGAGGTGTCATCAAGGACGACCTCAAGGCAATCAAGGAAGAGTTCGCTACCCCGCGCAAGTGTGAGGTCATGCTCGATGCCGGCGACATGGACCTCGCCGACCTCGTCGACGACAAGGAACTCGTGGTCGTGATGACCAACGCCGGGTATGCCAAGACGGTCGACGCCAATGCGTTCCGCACACAGGCTCGCGGCGGGCGCGGCGTGACGGGCGCAAAGTTG
>Ga0129333_10001980_pt1 | contig 18901 bp, 20 predicted proteins | sample CPB6_08_DNA_FD_94474 | JGI IMG/M metagenome (GOLD analysis project Ga0129333, IMG submission 94474) | Freshwater to marine salinity gradient microbial communities from Chesapeake Bay, USA - CPBay_Sum_0.6_0.8_DNA | ecosystem: Environmental > Aquatic > Marine > Coastal | place: USA: Chesapeake... | reverse complement strand
CCTCTAGATCTCCGTTACAATGGAGGACGACATCGCACCCCGCAGCGATCGCCCTCTCCGCCCGCGAACGAAAATCACCTGACAAAGCTTTCATAGACAGATCATCCGTCATCAATAGCCCATTGAATCCAATATTTTTTCTAATAATCTCTTGAATAATGACTTTGGAGAGTGTGCCAGGATTTTCAGGATCAATCGCTGAGTAGACGACATGCGCCGTCATCGCCATTGGCAAGTCGGCGTTGGCGTGAAAAGAGACAAAGTCTAACTGTTCAAGTTCCGAGAGAGGAGCGCTGACCGTTGGGAGTTCAAGATGACTGTCAGAAAGTGCGCGTCCATGTCCGGGAATGTGCTTCATGATTGGAGCGACGCCACCGGCCATAAGCCCCTCAGCAGCAGCTCGACCAAGTTGCGCAACCTGTTGACAATCTCGGGCGTAGGCGCGGTCGCTGATAATTTCATGCGCCCCGTCAGTTGGAACATCTAAGACGGGCAAACAATCCACATCTATCCCGACCTCACGCAAATCATAGGCAATCAAACGCGCGCCAAGCCAGGCAAGCCGCTTGGCGTTTTCTAAATTCGACGTAACTTCAATAAATCTCGCAGCGCTTGGATAAGATTTCCATTGTGGCGCATTCAGTCGTTGCACCCGGCCGCCCTCTTGATCAACAAGTATAGGAGCCTGCCTGCCAAGCACATGCCTAATTTCTGTCGTAAGAGAGATAAGTTGATCGCGGGACTCAATGTTACGTCGAAATAATATGATCCCCCACGGCGAGGTTTCTTTTAAAAATGAACGTTCTTCCGGCTCAAGCGCAAGGCCCTTTAAGCCACAAATGAAAGCACGCATCGTAATTGTAATCCCTCGAGAGTATCTTAGTCTTTTAATGCGCCCGAGCAGCGTGTGAAGTAGCTAGATCTCGGGCGCATGGGGATTAATTACCTGCTACAAAGCAAGAGCCACCACTTTCTTTGACCTTAGCGCAAATGGTCGCTGCTGAATCTTTTGTTACCCCGCCTACACGAACGCGATAGACTGTCTTTTCCCCAACAGTCGCCATTTTATAGCTGGGCTTTCTACCGCCAAGATCAGCGCCATATTTTGCAATGACCGATTTCACCATGGCTTTCGCTTCTGTTTCACTTCCAGCGGCGCCAAACTGAACTGCATACCCGCCGCTAGCGGGCGTCGGCGCTTCAGTTGTCTCCGCAGCCTTAGCGGCGGCGTCATTGACAGCTGGCGTTGAAGGTTTAACTGGCGCTAGCGCTTTTGGTTTAACGATCTGCGCTGTTGTTACTGGACGCGCAAGTGTTTTAGGGGTTCCGCCTTGCTGAGAGGCGTCTGCATCTGCAGGAGACACAGACTTTGCAACGGCCGCAGGCGGCAATGCGTTGACGCCGGGCGCAGGGCTGCCGTCTGGTCGAACGGTCACAGATTTGACGCGGTGTGGCTCGGCAAGAGATGGCGCTTCATGAGGCGCATTGACAGGATCGTTACCAATCTTAAGCGTCTGAGGCTGGACCTTGGGATCAACCGCTTGTTCCTGATTATTGACGACCTGTTTTACAGCGGCTGTTTCCTTACGATCTAGCACCGTGGCCCCGCCTGTTTGCGGCGCATCTTGATCTGCCTCGATACTCGGCTTCACTTTCATTGGGCCTTCTGGCGCTTGAATAATTGCAATTTCATGGGAACCAATACGGCTGCGGTGCATGAAACCCCAACCGATACTGATAACCGCGATAAAACCAATCAAGACGACTGCATGCCACGCGCGTAACCGACCGCCAAGGAGCGAAAGGAACGTTTCACGCATATGGGCGGAACGACTAGATAATGTAGAAGCAGTCGATCTTGTATCCCAATCAAATTGATCGCTCGAATACTGATCTTCAAATTGATCCGGGTATCCAATCGTTGAAGAATCTTGATGGTAAGAACGCGGATCTTGATTATAGTGAGCCGAATGATCCTCATAGTCGTCTTGAGCAAAAGGCGGCTGTTCATATTCTTGAGGAAGTGTTGAATAATCAGAATAGCGTTCGTCTTGGGGAAGATCCTCTTGCGCTCCGCGCAGTGAAACATGTTCTGTTTCCGGCTCCCAAGCGCGTCCTTGCCATATATCTGTTTCAGGCTGGACATAGGGATGATTATGCTGAGACGCAGCGGCTTGTTCGCTTGGATGAACCTGCAGCAAATCTGCATAAGGATCATAGGATGCTGACTCTTGCTCCTGCATCAAGCGCGCGAGCTCTGTAAGAGGATCGCGCTTGGAGGGAGAGGGATATTCCCGATCAGCTGTCGCCTCGCCTCTTAACCGGCGCTCAAAATCTCCAAGATCAATGGCTTGGCCCCGAACAGCGGATTCACGCATTACACACCCCTAACCACGCAACCTGGCGTGAAAGAGCGAAAAAGCGCGTTGCAGTTTGAGAAAAAGCGTCAAACCAACAACTTAGCGCATTTCGTCGGGGGCGCTCACACCGAGAAGGCTCAGGCCCGACCCCAGGACGATGGTCAAACATACCACCAAAGCGACCCGGGCGCAGGTTAACTCTCGCTCGTTTGCATTAACAAAACGTAATTGCGGATAATCTTTTCCACGGTTCCAGTGTGAATGGAATGCGCTGGAGAGCTCGTGAAGATAAAAGGCCACACGATGGGGCTCATGCGCTGCAGCGGCGGCTTCTATCATTCTGGGAAACTGAGCTATGATCCGCGCGAGCGCCTTTTCGCCGTCATCTATCAGCAGCTCAAGGGGCGCTTGGGTTAAAGATGTCGGCGAGTTGTCTAGGTCCGGAAAAGCGGCGCGCGCCTGCCTCAATACAGATTGCGCGCGAGCATAAGCATATTGGACATAAAAAACAGCGTTATCCTTGGATTGTTCAATAACCTTTGCAAGATCAAAATCTAATGGCGCATCATTTTTACGATAGAGCATCATAAAACGCACGGCATCGACGCCAACTTCATCAACAACTTCTCTTAAAGTTATAAAGTCGCCAGCGCGCTTTGACATTTTTACTGGCTCCCCATCGCGCATCAGCTTAACAAGTTGGCAGAGCTTTACATCAAGCATGACTTTATCATCTGATAAGGCTTTGACTGCCGCGCTCATTCTCTTCACATAACCAGAATGATCAGCGCCCCAAACATCTACAAGAACGTCATAGCCACGATCTATTTTATCCTTATGGTAGGCAATATCTGCAGCAAAATATGTGGGCGAGCCATCGGATTTTCTCAAGGCTCGATCAACATCATCTCCAAAAAGAGTTGATCGAAACAAAGTTTGCTCTCGATCTTCCCAATCGTCTGGGAGCTGCCCTTTAGGGGGCGGCAAACGGCCTTCATAGACAAGATTTTTATTTTTTAAATAATCTATCGCCTGATCTATTAATGAAGAACCAGTGGTAGATTTATGCAACGTACGTTCTGAGAAAAAATAATCATGTTTAATGTTCAATGCGTGTAGATCATCGCGGATCAAATCAAGCATTGCATCAATAGCGGCATCCTTAACTATTGGCAGCCATTCCGATTCAGTTCTATTTAACAGACCAGAACCATGCTGCTGCGCCAATATCGCACCAACGCCTTTGAGATAATCGCCAGGATATAGGCCTTCAGGAATTGCGATCTTCTCTCCTAAAGCTTCGCGATAACGCAGATAGACTGAACGAGCCAAGACATCTACTTGCGCCCCTGCGTCATTAATATAATATTCTCGGGTGACCTGGCATCCAGAAAAAGCCAATAGATTGGCAAGCGCGTCGCCAAAGACGGCGCCGCGCCCATGTCCAACATGCATCGGGCCAGTGGGATTTGCAGAGACATACTCAACATTGACGTTGCCACCCAACGTCCTGGTCTGATTTTTGTTAACTCGCCCATATTCTTCTGGCTTGGCTAAAACAGCGCTTAAAAGCTTGTAATAAATTGCTGGCTTGAGGTGAATATTTATAAAACCAGGCCCAGCAATTTCAACTTTGTCGACCTCTTCAAACTCCTTAAGAGATTGGCAGATTTCTAGAGCTAAATGACGGGGGCTTTCAAAATTAGTTTTCGCCTCCTTAGCGAAGACCATCGCCGCATTACAGGCCAAATCGCCTAAATTAATATCTTTTGGCGGCTCCACAACAAACCGAGCGGCGTCTAAGCTAGGCAATTTCCCAGCGGTGTGGAGATCTGCGAGAATAGCGGCTATCCGCTGGTGGAAGATATCAAAGATATTCATATGAACCTGAGCTAGAATAAGAAGGAAAATGAGCGTTTGGGGCTTAGCATTTTATCTACACGAAATCATCACCCACCTGTTTTTATAAGTAATTACCTATACATGCAGAAAGAAACGACTTCTCCTGATTAATTGTTTTTTTAAGATAATTATGACCGGATCGATTAAAACAAGCGATCCGAAGCGGGGTTTGCGTCCATAGGATAAAGTCTCATGACTTCGCCCAATGCGTATCGATCTGTCATGCCAGCGATATAATCAGCAACAACAATCGCTCGCGCCTCCTCTGTTGAATTTTTAACCAGGCTCTCCCAGTCTGGCGGCATGAGGTGGGGCTCCGCCATAAATTTGGGAAATAGTTTAGATATAGCATCTCTGGCGCGTTCCCACACGCCGATAACTTTTTCATGTCTATACATATGCTTGAAAAGAAAATTCTTTATAGATTTTTGCGCAATGTTCATTTCATCAGAAAAAGCAACAATCACCTCTTTTGCGTGTCGCGCCTCATGAGAGCTTTTCGGATTAAATCGCGTAAGATTTGAGCGTGTTGTCGTGATAACATTTTCAACAAAAAGCGTGATCACTCTTCTCACTAATTCGTGAATGATTCTTTGCCGTTCCAGCCCAGGATAGTGTTTATCAATGTCTCCGAGGATCTGACTAATAAATGTAGTCGCATTCGCTAAATCAGTTAAACTAAATAGATCAGCTCTTAAACCATCATCAATATCATGGCCAATGTAGGCTATATCGTCAGCAAGCGCAGCAGATTGAGCCTCAAGACTAGCGAATGTGTGTAATTCTAAATCGAATTCTTGATTAAACTCTGCAATAAAATTTGCCAGCGGGTTGCCTGCCGCGCCGTTTAGAAGCGGGCCATTATGCTTAACTATGCCCTCGAGTGTCTCCCACGTCAGATCTAGCCCATCGTAATCTGCGTATCGTCGCTCCAATTTAGTGACAATTCTTAAGGCTTGGGCATTATGATCAAAGCCCCCGTATGGGCGCATACAGATTTCTAACGCCTCTTCGCCCGCATGACCAAAGGGCGTGTGGCCAAGGTCATGCGCTAATGCGACCGCCTCAGCCAAATCTTCGTCTAGCCCTAAAGCCCGCGCCAGAGCCCGAGCGATTTGGCCAACTTCTATGGTATGCGTGAGACGCGTTCGGAAATGATCGCCATCTAGGGGAACAAAAACTTGCGTCTTATGCGCCAGCCGGCGAAAGGCCGTAGAGTGTATTATACGATCTCTATCTCTCTGGAACGCCGAGCGAGTGGGTGAAAATGAGGCGGGGTAAATCCTTCCACGTGACTGACCTGGGTCGGATGCATAGGGTGCCAGAGGCAGGCGTATCGCCAATTCGTTATCCTCTCATTGAACGACCGGCTTAAGCAGCCTATGTTCCGCCGCATAAACCTTTAATCACGGTCAAGGCAACTAGCAGGCAGGAAAGATCAAATGTCGAGCCAAAAGGCGCCTCAAATTATCCTAACCCACAGCGCCTGTAACAGAATCCGTGCGCTTTTAGCCAAAGAACCTGCCGACTCATTCTTTCGTATTGCGGTTGAAGGGGGGGGATGCTCGGGGTTCCAATATCAATTTGCTATCAGTGATCAACCAGCCTCGGGAGATGTACTCATTCATGAGCCCGGCGTAAGAGTTGTGATCGATGAAACATCAATGGCTTTTCTCACGGGCTCGGAGCTTGATTTTGTCGATGATCTCATGGGTCAATCATTTCGTGTAAACAACCCTAACGCCAAAAGCTCTTGTGGATGCGGAACTAGTTTCTCTTTGTGATAAGAATATTTCACTCATCTGGATCTTAACTTTCCTCTCCGCTTCGTCACGGATCAAGAAGAAGACATAAATTGGAAGCGCTTTTCCTCGGTCATGCTTATATTGACCTAACAATGCAAACTAATTGCATGCCCAAAGGGGATGAAAAAGCAGTTGCTAAAGATTATGCTGTAAGCTTTGGCGGCAACGCAGTTACCGCTGGTTTCAGTTGCGCAAAGCTAGGTCGAAGCGTCCACTTGTTAACTTCAGTTGCACAAGATTGGCTGGGCCATATGTTTTTAGATATGGCGCAAAACTACGGCATAGAAGTTCATCGGCGGAGCGTTAAACGCTCCTCACTTTCCTTCATCCTTCCCAACAATGGACAGCGCGCTATCTTGCGCGCTCGGGATGATGAATATTTAGAAGATTTTCCTATCCTAGATTTATCTGCACTCAAATTACTCCACTTGGATGGACATATGCCTGATGCGGCAATTTTTTATGCAAGAAAGGCTTATGAACAAAATAGTCTCGTGTCCCTCGACGGCGGAGCGTTACGACCTGGTTTGTTAGAACTTTTCTCATTTGTTCATGTTGCAATCGTCGCCGAAAGACTCTGCGAACAAATGTCCCTGTCACACAATGAAATGCTTTTTTTTCTTAAAAGCAAAGGCGTAAAAATTGGAGGCGTAACAACAGGATCAAAGGGCATGCTTTGGTATGATGAAAACGGAGATGTTCAACATTTACCGTCTTTAAAGGTTCCAAAAGAAAAAATTATCGATACTTCGGGAGCGGGAGATGTCTTTCACGGAGCTTATTGCGCTTCCTATTTAGAGCGTCCAGATGATCGTTGGCGCAACCATTTCATTTTTGCTCGAGCAGCTGCTGCACATAAAATACAGCACCTTGGCAATGAGGCTGGTCTCCCCTCACAAAAGGATATTTTAAACGCCTGCTCTGCCTATCTTGAAGGAGAATAAGGCTAAGCTACTGACGAAAAAGAATTTTCCTCTGGAGAAAATTATATTATCTCCCGAATAGGGCTTGGCAAAAGGCGAGGCGCCTAGTATAGGCCCCTCACGTTCCCCGATAGCTCAGCTGGTAGAGCACGCGACTGTTAATCGCTAGGTCGTAGGTTCGAGTCCTACTCGGGGAGCCATTATATTGTTTTAAATATCTGTTTTTAAATGAATTTATTTTATTAACAGCCTCCTCTTTTTGATCAAAAGACAGACTAGCCCCAATCCACATAGCTGCCCTGTTGCGGTGCTCCCGCCTTGCGTCGCCGCAAGAGGACAATAGATCTCAGCTCAGGAGCGCTTGTTAATCAGACAGACGGTATTTCGGGAAGAGAACGACAAAGGCCGCTTTATCCACTATAGTGTCTACCATGGCCTATGAATTAATCGTTCACGCCCCTGACGGCGATATCATAATCGGATCTTATCCTACCCAGGCAGCAGCTGAGAAACTTGCTGCGATCACCATACCTCATGGCGAGAAATGGTCCGTTGTGGAGATTGATGGCGAAGCGCGACCTGCTGCGGTTATTGATCTTGCTGCTTATCGCGCCAAACGAAGTCATCGGCCACGCAAAGGCTGAAAATCGCTCAGTGTCTAAGCCTCCCCTCCTTCGGATGGAACAAGTCGTTTAAGACTTTTTTCGTTCGTGAAAATCGTCGCGTTAAATCTGCAGCTGCAGACTTGTTTCGATTATTAGGTAAGATGGCGTTGCTAATTTATATATGAAAATTTATGCAGGACGCAGGTTTATAATCCAGAGAAAAAATTATTATTTCACGAGATTAAAAGGATATTAGAGAAATTATAATTTTTTAAGTAATGCAAATTGATGATTTATTTATCTAGACTCATGAAAAAAAAGAGCCGTCAGCAAATACTGACGGCTCCATAATCTTTACTTAAAGGCTTCTGCTGGATCTTGAATAATCGCTTTCACGCCGGCAAGAGCGTCATCATAGCCTGTGCCTGTGCATCCATACATTCCGCTCGGGTCGCTCCAGCAAATTGGATGTCCGGCTGGGCCGTTGTCAAAAGGCGGCTTGAGCGTTGTTTTATATTTATTAGCGAATTCATCAAGGCGGTCATCGCACCAAAGCGCTTCTTTGCCTGCCGGAATAGCGGTCTCTATTTCTGTTGTGCCCTTATCAACTCTTTTGTTGAATGAATGTAACTCACGATGAGGAATTTGGGCGATTTGTCCATCCCAATAGCTCTTATTTAAATTTGCGCCATCGGATTTGTAGCAGGTTTCGACGACAGCGCGCGAAAGAGAAAGCTCATCGGCAATCGGAAAATATTTTTCTTCTAATGGGCGGTAATGATGATGATGGTGAGCGGATTTATGCGCATAGGCTGGCAAAGTTCCTACAGCGAGAAGCGCTGCGCCTGCGATAATAACGAGAGACTTCATCTAATTTACTCCATAACCGGAAACAATTGTCAACGCGAACGCCGCCATGATGGGCGAGTTACTCTGTTTCTACGCGTACGTAATAACATAAGTTTAGAATAATTTTCAGCAATGGTTGCAATCACAGTTAATAACCCAAATAGCCTTATGATTTTATACTCTACAGAACCGAGGACATCTAGAAAGTAATAAAAATTTCAATCACATAGAGAAAATTCCAGAACTTAATTCATCTCCTCCAATTACTCGTTTCATCCAATTCAATATGGCTAAAAAGCTTCTCATCAGACCTATCCATCATTTGCCTGGTCTAAGCAAAGCCAATGAGATAAATTTTTAGCTTTAGGATTTTATCGCTTGTTTGGAATAATATTTAACTTAACATATGTAGACTATCGTTAAACCTTGAGACCCTGAAATGAACAAAAAATCTTGCGCAGCTTTGCTCGCCCTTTTCGCGATCGGCTCACCAAATTTGGTCACCGCGCAAAATTATGATGAGAAATTCGAAATTACTGATCCAACTTTTGAGGAGAGATCTAAACAAGAACGCGCACTTGAGAACCGTCGATCAGTAGAACCGCTCCCAAATACCATGCCAAGCAATCGCAAAAAAAATAAAACCCTTAAAATAGAAGATTCACAGAACCTATTTGATTTTTAAAAATCGACATAAATAAAATACAAACAACAGAGTTCTCAGGATAAAAAATTTAGCAATTTATAAATATAGAAAAAATATCCCCACACTCGTCATGCGGATAGCGCCCTTCAACATAAATAAAATCTACCTAGTCAGCAATTTAAGATTTGATTATTGAAACTATATTTAAGGCTCTGAAATTAGAGTATAAAGCGCAGAGATTCTTCAATAAATACTTTGAGCTATACATTTAAGGATAGTCAAAAGTGAGATTCGCTAACTCAAGTAAAATCATTCTAGCCAGTGTAATATTCGCAATAGCGACGATTATGAATAGTTGCGCCGTAAATTATCATGTCAACCCCGTCTGCAAAAATTCAACATCCCTTCCCTTTGCATCTAATTGTCCGGATGAAAAAGAAAGCATGAAGCCAGAATCATCACATTAAAAATCAGATCATATTTTGGCATATTGCCATCTATCTTGCTGCAATTGCTCCAAATGATTTAAAAAAGCAGAGATAATTATATCATCTATTTTTTGAAAGAGGGTTATAGGAGCCCCGAACATATAGAAAAAGCAAAAGATCTTAATGATTTAATTCATGAGAAAAAAGCGTATTTTTTAATTTCGCTAATGCTAGTTATAAATCACTCAAGCGCTAGATTTGAAATGATTCAGTTTTTTTAAAATATTTAGTCAATCGCCTGAGAGCACACTAACCTTGTAATCTTAATGCAGCACGCTACTTTACTTAGATTAAAAATGATCGATAGAAATAATATTGCGATAGAGATCGTTAGACTATTAAATTAACAGCGTCAAAGTGTTTTTCATAAAGAGCAGTTTGAATTATATTGAATAACACACTAAAGAGCAGATAAAAGTTGCGTCTCAGCATATAAAATAATAAAGCTTGAGGTAGCAACTTTAGAAAGGATCATTCGATGAAATTATGCTATATAGCATTAGCTTCTCTTCTAATATCATCTCCAGCCTGGGCTGACAGAAAAGATGCAGATGCCTGCGCCGCAAATCTTCCCGCAGGATCAAAAGCAATTTATGACGCTGCTATAGGCCAGGTAAAGCCTGGCGCGGACAATAAAGCGCTCGTCCAGGGTATCGTAAAAGGCATGGTGGACGCAGGCCAACTTAGCCTGTTCAACGCAAAATCAACGGCCCAACCGGCTGGAGAGTGTCTAAAAAAACTCGCTAATTAGCTAATTATACCCTCTTTGCTCACAAAAAAACGAACAAAAAACCCAATATATTTGGGTTTTTTATTTAATAATTATTTCTCATCATCAAAGCTAAGCTATGAAGAGTTATAGACCAGCCAACGAGCTGTTCAAAAATACACCCCTCCATTCTTAAAGCATGATCAAACTGTGAATTACCGAAATGAAAAAAATAAAATTAATACTCGGCTTGATGACCTTCATGATTCTCTTTGATTTGAGCGCCAATGCTCAAAGCAATTTAATGTTTAATATGCCAGTTGACGGATTTACAGAAACTTCAGACCCTAGCCTCAATGAAACTTTTGATGACCGCCAAGATGATGATTTTAATTATCAAGAAGCAAAGACCTTAAAGCCAACGACTCGGTCAAATCAAAAAAAGACAAAAAGTTTTACAGTAATTCTAGATGGAGATCATTGGCCTGAGTAAGACATAAAAGTCCAATGACTAACTCATTTGAGTTTTATGTCTATCCGCACCCCATAGATGATGAGCGCTTGAGATAATCGATTTAATCTCGAGGAAATTCAGTTTCTCCAGTCATTGGCGCAACAGAAGCGTAATAATCAACAATCGATTGTTTTAAAAAATCAAATAATCTATCAAATAACTGCATAGCTCTCTCCTACTTTCTAGGAAGAGAATAGACAAAGATATGTGCATAGAATGTGCGCTAGAACACATAAGGAAACAGCATGTACTCCCTGCCCTGTAAATTTACTTATTTGCATAAGCAAAAGATTGTTAACGAGTTAAACTATAGCCTCAAACAACTTTTCGATAATTAATTTATTTTCCATGCAAATACATTGAAATTGGATCGTTAGAGTCGAACATGTTTGGCTGTGCACGGCCAGAACTCACGATATTTGTGATCGGACGGGTAACCGTCAAATCCTTATGAATTTCCTGACGCTTTACTTTCTTGCCAGCTTGTTGACTCTTGACCTTATTCGAGCTCTCTTTGCCCCCTTCCGTAGAATTGAAGGTTAAATTTTTTGTTTCGTTATGAAAACTCTTCTCTATTGCCATGCGCTCTTCAGGAAAATCCTTAATACTGCCAAGGGGGGTATAATCAATCATAGTTCTTGGTTTGAGTTGTTCTGGTGGTGCAAATTTTTGCGTAACAAACCAGGTTGCACTGTAAATTAATACTAGAGATAAAAAAACAGTCGAAAATTTTACAAATGCGCGCATTTATAAGCAGACCTGTATTTTCACTATTTATTGACTATCTATGCCTACGACAAACACATTAATAATCTATTAAGCATTTAAGTCCGTTAAAATTTGGAGATTTATACATCAAATCCCTATCGGCTGATGAGATAGCGTGAGGCTTAGCGCTTCTAAAATGAGAGAGAAATTCTAGGAAATTCAATTATATTTTTATCTAACCAATTGATTATATCTGCCCATAAATAATTAATTCATAGTCTCATAATCTTTTAAGAAACTTTATAGGTTTTCCTTTATAATGTATTTAAAGATTAATCTAATCATCTTATTTTAATCGGTAGAAAGGACATTATAAACACATAGACTTTTGTGGATAAAGGTTGATTACTATGCAATATTTGGACAACACCCTGGATGCGGCCAGATAGAGTATTATGTTCTGCGATTTCTTCACAGCTCATTAGTATTTGCGAGCGCGCTTTTTCTGATCCAGTAACATCCTGAGCTTGATGAAAACATTCCTTAACTTGCAGATCAGCTTCATAAAAAACAACAGAGAATGAGAGCGCCCAAACTGATCCGATTATTATCCCAATTAATCGGAAAAAGGCGATCATTTGTGACGACTTAATAGGTTCTTTTGTCAAAGACAGAGCCCTTAATCACAGTATCCCAGCAATAAATTGAACAAACTAAAAGATCATATGATAGCTATCAAGCTTATTCAATATTTGTTATTCCCTTAATTATCGCTTGCAACTTTTATGATCGAGAAGGATTATATTGCGGTTGCATCTGTAAGGAAAGGCCGGGCTATGAATAAATATGCTGTCTATTTCATCTGCGGCTTATTTCTCCAATTTATTTCAGCTTCAGCTGTCATTGCACAAGAGTCAATTGAACAAAATTTAGAAATAGGTAACCTCTCAGATGGCATTTTAGGGAACTCACAAGACTTCAAAGATGGAGACATTGAAAATCTTGATATTTTAAATGGCTACCCGCATCCTGATCGAGCAGAAGCCATACAACCTCCACATCGACTGTATCAAACAAAACAAAGATAAAATTTAAAATCATTGCAAAATATCGAAACTTTGCAGTAGATAGTTCTTAACGCTCTATAACGCTCTCCTTTTGGAGGTTCGCTTGAAAAATACGATCGCTATTTTTAATCGCAACGCCCTCTACGCCGTGCTCATCGGTTCTTGTTTGACTGTCACCCCGGCCACTGCGCAGTGGGGGTGGGGCTATTATGGACCAGGCGGTTATTACGGGGGATACGGGGGATATGGCAGTGGTTATGGTGCTGGTGGGGAAGGTTGTGGCGGCATCAATTGTGAGGGCGATGGTTGGGACGGTGGCTATGAAAATATGAAAGATGCAGAGAGAGGATCCTCTGACCAAGACTTACAATTTAATAAAGAGTTCGGAAAAAAATCACGCCTGTGTAAATCTAAAACACCCCAATACAATGATTGGGGGGACTTTACTGGATATGTAGCTGTAAAAATCCCCTGCTGAAACCAGACTAAACTTTAGCCGCAACCAATGAAGCGCCTTAAAGTCGAAATTCCTAAAGGATCTATCTTTTTCGCTATAAGCAACTTCTTAACATGAAAGATAGATCACTTTTGTAATTACCCACTGAACGATAAACACCAAAACAGATTTAAAACATTGTTAATTTTTATTTACAAAAATTAACTCTTTGTAGAGACTAAAGGTTTAAGACCGCGTTACTTTAATTTCTGGAACAATCTAATGTCCAAGCGCGCTCGTTATTTACTTATGACTGTTATGTGCTTTACAGGGTGCGCGAGCATGGGTGCTCAAGATACAGAAGATATGCTTTCAGCCGCGCAATTTACAATGAAAAAAGCCGACACCCCTGCTAAGCTCGCTTTGTTACAGGCGCTAACACAAAATAAAATTATGGTGCACACTAAAAATGGTAAGAATTATTACATCTACGCTGACGCTGCTCAGTGTCAATGTTTATACGCAGGCACAGAAATAAACTACCAGCAGTATCAACAAATCAGACTTGCTAAGAATATTGCAGATGATCAACTCGCCGCCGCTGAAATGAACCAGTCTGCGATGATGAATTGGGGAGGCTGGGGTCCATGGGGTCCTGGTTGGGGCCCAGGTTTCTACTGAGCCTCTCCCCCAATCTTCCAGATTGGGCGCTTTATGATTATCCAACGATCCTGCCCTGTCATAGGCATTACTAATTTTCTCCAATCCGCAGTTGGGCGACTCTCAGCGGAACTGGCGGGTGTGAGAAGTAAAAAGCTGCAAACAAAGGATCGGGAGTTAGGGATGCTAAATTGTCCCGAGTTAATCGCGTCAACGCGGAAATCATTGCTTCTTGTCCGACAATTTTGCGGGCAAAATCGTCAGCTTCGAATTCAGCTTTTCTCGATCTCCAGGATAATACAGGCGTTAGGATAAGAGAAACAGGTTCTTTTGCAAGCAAGAGAGCAATTAACACAACGCCAGGATCATTTTGCAGATTAAACCAGTTACTTATGATGCCCGATGAGAGTGCGTAATAAATAGCAAAGAAACCAATAAAAGCGATGAGCGCAGACTGAAAAATTATTTGAAAAACATGCCCATATTTAAAATGACCCAATTCATGGGCAAGAATTGACTCAATTTCATCAAGGGTATGCTTCTCAAGTAAAGTATCAAAAAAGACGATCCTTTTACCTTTGCCAAAGCCTGAGAAATAAGCGTTGCCATGGGCTGAACGCTTAGAAGCGTCCATGATGAATAAGCCTTTCGACTCGAAACCGCATTTTAATAACAAACTTTCCATGCGTTCCTTGGTAGCCCCCTCTCCCATTGGCGTGAACTTATTAAAAAGTGGCGCAATAAGTGTCGGATAAATGACCGTCATGGCCACAGTTAAGGTCATGAAGATCGCGAAGGAAAAAATCCACCAAGTATCTGGAAATGCATTGAGCAAGGCAAACATGGCGTAAAGAGCGGGAATCGCAATAACACAGGTTATTAGAGACGTTTTCACCTCATCTAATATGAATGTTTTAGCAGTAAGCCGATTAAACCCGAATTTTTCTTCAATCCAAAAACTATTAAATATTGAAAAAGGGATTTCAAGAAAATGAGAAATAAGGCCAAAACTCATGACAAAAATCACGCTTCGAGTGATGCCAGAGCCGACGTAATTACTTACGAAAAGGTACAAGGGCGATAACCAGAATGTAAGCCAAAAAATGCTTGTTAGCGTATCAAAAACTAATTCTGCGATACCAAATCTGGTGCGCTCTATCGTATAATCAGCCGCACGTTGATGATCTGATAAGGTCACCTCACGCATGAAATCCTGCGGGACAGCATTACGATTGCGCGTTACATTTTGGATCTGACGTAACCGTAAATACACGCCAAAACAGCCAGACATGAATATAGCAACGCAAATCAAACTACCCACAGGCGTCATTGGCGCTTACTCCAAGAAGTGAAGACATCTGTCTATTTAATACAGCTAGAGGTATTTTGCAGGCGACAGAAATGTAAACTTAGCAAATACACAAAATGCTGATCAAAACAAATCTCCGTGCGCTCCTACCCTGAGACCTCCCCCATGAATATTAGCAAGCTTATTGTATTCATTGCAGCTTTACATGGGGCCACAGGCGTGGCCTTGGCCGCAGCAGCCTCTCACGGCCCCGATAAAATCCCCCTGCTTGGAACAGCAAGTCAATTTCTAATGATACACGCTGCTTGCGGGATAGCGCTCGCAGCCTATCTGGGGGCAATCACTCTGAACGGTCGCGCACTGATTGGAATTATAATTTCTATGCAGTTAGGCGTGAGTTTATTTTCGGTCGATCTTATCTCTCGCGCCTATCTCGAGGGTCGGTTGTTTCCTTTTGCCGCGCCACTTGGCGGAGGTTTAACGCTTGTTGCCTGGATAGCTTTGGCCCTGTGGTCGCTTCTCAATATCCGCCAGAAAATTATCTAATTTAAGAGCTTGAGATCTAGACAGATCCTCCATTCAGCCTCACGATCGCTCCATGCCACGATCAGAGTCTCCAGATCTAACCAATGAGGACGCCCCAAAGGCTGGACCAACGCCTATCGCTGACCCTTTAATTGGCGCAAGGGTGCTCATTGTTGAGGATGACCCCTTTATTGCGCTCGCCCTAGAAGAAACGCTTCATGACTTTGGGATGATCATTGTCGGAGTCGGGAGATCGATAACTCAGGCAAAGGCCCTTGCCGAAAATACTGTTTTTGAAATTGCCGTTCTCGATGTCAATGTAGGCCATGAAACAATAGATAGCGTCGCTGACACTGTCGCCGCAAGAGACCTACCTTTTGTCTTTACAACTGGCCATGGACGGGCAGGCTTACCTGAAGCCCATCGCGATCGAGCGATTGTGGAGAAACCATTCTATGTAGATGAAATCCTGCGAACGCTTCGCGAAGAATTAATCAAAGCGACCTGAATTTGACGATTAGCACAAGGCTTAACGGCATAATTCTAATTGTTCCTCGTCTAGAAGACGCGTTAGGTCGTCCGGAAGATCAAGGTATCGAAAGCGACTTAACTCATAGCCGATTATAACGCGTCCCCAGGGTGGGGCGTAAGACAAAGCCGGATGCATTTCTTTTAACAAAGCGGCATAGGTTTCGCCAACACAAGATTCAATTCGATCGAGCGTGTATACCGCGCCAAGGTGTAAGCCGGTCGGCCCATAGCCGCCTGGCGAGGCGTTAATACAAATAATATCTGTGCCTGGCGGCGTATCCTTGGCAATCAGTTGACGTCACCAAAATTTTAGAAAACTAAAGAAACCCTTTTTCAATAATTTCCGATCCAAGGCAGCGAGCTCCTCATGAAGCTTGCGCGCTTTCTCTCTTAACTCAAGCAACTCATCATCAGCGACATCAAAATTTAAAGCCGCCTGCTTTAATTCTCGCGTTGCGGCATCAAAACGCGTTTGAGCCTCAGCGATCAACGCATGTAACATTCAGCCTCCCGATCAAGCTCTCGCCAACGCCTCAGCGTCAGCAACTGTCCAACCACCAGCAAAATCATCGCCAGCATTCTTGAAGCTCTGCTCCGGTGGTGTTGTTAATGGAGGCCTCGTCCGGATTCGAACCGGAGTACAAGGATTTGCAGTCCTCTGCGTAGCCACTCCGCCACGAGGCCATCCGATGACCAAAGCGCACTGCGCTTGACCAGAGCCCGCTCTTACAGGAGGGGCCGATGCGGGGCAAGAGCGGGCGTTAATCGCGATAAGCGACTGCTTGCTTGCTCTTTTATTCAATGAAATCACTAAGTTTGTTATCTTTTGACGCCTGCTTAGGCGTGAGAGCGTCGTGGGGGTCTTGGCGGCAAGATTTGACAGCGGCCGTCGCTTGCGACCATTTACCGCCCGCCAGACTGGCCAATTATCGCGCCCGCAGAGCGCTGCGGTGTGTTTAGGATATATTATTAATGAATGTCGTTATTGTTGAGTCCGCAGCTAAAGCGCAAACAATTAACAAGTATCTTGGCCGTGATTTTCAAGTCATCGCTTGCTATGGGCATGTTCGCGACCTGCCCCCAAAAGATGGATCTGTCGATCCTGAAAATGATTTCTCTATGTTATGGGAAATGGACGCCAAAGGAGCCAAGCGCGTCTCAGCCATTGCCGACGCCGTAAAAGGCGCGGAAAAAGTAATCCTGGCTACCGATCCCGATCGAGAGGGAGAAGCAATTTCATGGCATCTGCTCGATATCTTAAACAAAAAGCGCGTTCTTAAAGATAAGAAAATTGAACGGGTCGTTTTCAATGCCGTCACAAAAGACGCCATTAAAGAGGCTATGGCGCACCCACGGGAAATTGATCAAGCGCTGGTAGATGCCTATCTCGCAAGACGCGCTCTTGATTACCTCGTGGGTTTCACGCTCTCTCCAGTATTATGGCGCAAACTTCCAGGGTCACGATCGGCTGGACGCGTTCAATCTGTCGCTCTCCGTCTTGTCTGCGACCGCGAATTAGAGATCGAAAAATTTATTCCGCGCGAATATTGGTCGCTTGTCGCGCATCTCAAAACATCCGCAAATGAACTCTTTACCGCCCGTTTAGTTGGGGCTGATGGAAATAAAATTACCCGGCTGGATATTAATGAAGCCAGCGTCGCAGAGGATTTTAAATCCGCGCTTGATCGCGCTACCTTTAAGGTGCGGTCAATTGAAGCCAAACCTATCAAACGCAACCCTTACGCCCCATTCACAACCTCAACGCTGCAACAAGAGGCTTCACGCAAGCTCGGGCTCGCTCCAGCTGTAACGATGAGGATTGCTCAACGTCTCTATGAAGGGGTGGATATAGGCGGCGAAACAGCCGGTCTTATTACATATATGCGAACAGATGGCGTGGATATGGCGCCTGAAGCGGTCGCAAGCGTCCGTGATGTTATTAAAAAAGAATATGGCGCGCGTTTTGTCCCAAAAGCGCCCCGCAAATACATGGCTAAAGCGAAAAATGCACAAGAAGCGCATGAAGCCATTCGTCCTACTGATGCGGCGCGTCTCCCAAAGAACATGGCGAAATATCTCGAGCCGGAGCAAGCAAAATTATATGAGCTGATTTGGGTTCGAACAATTGCGAGCCAGATGGAGTCGGCTGAAATAGAGCGCACGACAGTAGAAATTGATGCAATCGCAGGCGCACGAAAGATTGATCTTCGCGCAACTGGTCAAGTCGTGCGTTTTGCTGGTTTTCTTGAGCTTTATCAAGAAGGCCGCGATGATGACGCTGACGAAGACAGCGGTCGCTTACCCTTGATGGCTGAAAATGAACAGCTTACTCGAGAAAAAATAGAAGCCTCTCAGCATTTCACAGAGCCTCCACCACGTTTTACAGAGGCCACTCTGGTGAAACGAATGGAAGAACTTGGAATTGGCCGTCCTTCTACCTACGCCTCAACGCTCGGTGTCCTCAGGGATCGCGATTATGTGAGGTTAGATAAAAAGAGGCTCATGCCAGAAGATAAGGGCCGCCTCGTTGTCGCCTTTCTAGAAAGTTTCTTTTCGCGCTACGTTGAGTTTGATTTTACGGCTAGTCTTGAGGAAAAACTTGATCTCGTCTCGAATAATGAGCTGAACTGGAAAGAGGTTCTTCGAGAATTTTGGAAAGATTTTTCTCTCGCTGTAAATGAAACAAAAGAACTCCGAACGACGCAAGTTCTCGATAGCCTAAACGAACTCCTCGGCCCTCATATTTTTCCAGCTAAGGAAGGCGGCGGGGATCCGCGCGGCTGCCCTTCATGCAGCAATGGTCAACTGTCTCTGAAGGTTGGAAAGTTTGGCGCATTCATCGGCTGTTCAAATTATCCTGAATG
>Ga0129333_10001979_pt1 | contig 18904 bp, 27 predicted proteins | sample CPB6_08_DNA_FD_94474 | JGI IMG/M metagenome (GOLD analysis project Ga0129333, IMG submission 94474) | Freshwater to marine salinity gradient microbial communities from Chesapeake Bay, USA - CPBay_Sum_0.6_0.8_DNA | ecosystem: Environmental > Aquatic > Marine > Coastal | place: USA: Chesapeake... | reverse complement strand
GGTCACATTGGTCGTGACGGTGGCAATGTTTGCTTGGTAGTTGGTAGACGACATGAATGTGTTGACGCTACCGGCAAAGAACAAACCACGGATGTGGTTGATGATGTTGTTCACCGTGGCCGTGCCACCAAAACTAAAACCTATGGTGTGGCTAGTGACCCCTGCTGTCTTGAGGAGCGTTGCGCGAATCTCAAATGCGTAGACGGTGTTGCTTGCCAGAGTAATACCCGCCCCAAAAATGCTTTGAGCAGTATTGACGTTTGCTCCGACGACTGCACTGTTGAGCCTGTAGACATACGGCATCGGCACCAAGCCTGTATTGGTGCTTGGCAGACCGGCGTAGATGTAGCCGGTGTCGGACTCAAGAACTGACCTGCTCGCGGGGGAGGTACAGAAGACGTTCTTCGTGCCTGCGCTGAAATTTACGGCGCTGCCCCCGTTACTGGACGAGATGATCGTCGTGCGGCTCAGGGTCGTGCCACTGGCCGTGTAGGTGCCAATACCCACCTCCCACTCCGCCGCAGCAGTGTTTGAGATGGTGTAGTAGGTCGAGTTCCCGTCACCAACGGCTGAGAAACCCTGAAACCCGGACACCGGCCCCGCTAGAGTGATGGTGCCTGTGCCCGTGGTTGTGGTCGTCTCCTGAACCCGATCTGCCAGTACGAACGCCATCTTGCGCCCCTAGGATCAGGCAGACAGGCTGAAGGTGTAGGTCACATTCAGAATGTCGCCGCTGACAACCGACCGATCACCGGGGGACTGGAAGTCAGCCGCCGAGAACAGCGTACCCGTCGATCCGCCCTTGGTGTTGTTGTTCACCAAAAACGCTCCACCCACAGTCGTCGTGGCGTTGATCGAGAACACAGCCTTGCTCGCGGTGTTGGTCACCACAGAAGGGTTGGCGTTGGTCGCCGCAGCAAAGGAAGCGGTCGGGCGGTTTGCCTCGCTGTAGTCCGTGACCTCAGTCCATCCGCCGTGGGTAGCCATCGTGTCACCGGCAGCGGGGTTGTTGGAGGAAGCAGCGCCGTACAGGCCCAGATACCAAGTGGTGCTTTGCGCAGTAGAGGTCAGCGCCACACCTGCCATGTACTGAAGGCCCACATTGACCACGAGGTTGGGCGTCTCGGCAACCCACTTCAGATTACCGTCCTTGTCGAAGCACTCGACAACATACTTGCCGGTGGCTTTGGCACCTTCGGAGGCACCCGTGTTGGCAACCAGACCGCTTGCGGCGATGTCGGTGGCCTTGGCTTTTTCAATGGACATGATGACTCCTAAAGGACCCGAATCAGAGCAGTTTCCGGGTTGTTTGTGGGAAGTTGAAGTTGAAAATTTTGGCTCAAAGTGGTCTGGTCCAGCCCAAAATTAAGCACCCCAATGGATTTGTTGGATTTTGACGAGTTGTATATCAACGCACCACGAGTGGTAAATGTCGTGGCAAGCCATGTCGGGTTATCAAACGACACATACGCCACCCCGTTGCCAAGATTCACGGAAACATTCACAAGAATTTCCCCGCCGGCCGTGTACCCCGTGCCAGTAATCTCGTTGGCCGTGCTGTACACCGTTGTGTCAGGCCCGAGAACCGCGTCAGAGGTGTAAAGAGCAATCTTGAGCACATCCGTCGCCAGGTCGTGCTCCCCCAGCAACAATTGCTCCTTGAAACTATTGGTCAAGCCTGCGGTAATCATGCCACGGGCACCTTAACTTGGCCATCACGATAAGCATCCCCGCGCTGCTTGCCGTCACCCAGGTTCTTCAAGAGCATCAGCGCCTCTTTGTACTTGGAATCGTACAACGCCAGGACATCCTGCTCACCCTTCATGTAGGTGTAGGCCTCGACCAAAGAGCCGTACAGCAGCACAGAATCAAAGTTGTCGCCCAGCCAGGTGCGGCCGTTAGCCGCCACCGTGATTGATTCAGGATAGTAGTAATAGTGCAGTTCGACCCCGTAGCCGGATGCCGGTGTGGGCCCAACAATAAACGACAGTTCGTCTTCGTTGTCGGACCTAGGGCCAAAAATGGCGTAATACTTAGGCAGCCCAGTGGCCGTCGGGGAAGGATAGACCTGGCGGATGAAATTCACGTCTTTGTTTTGCAAATAGACGTAATCTCCGGAATCATCAATTACTGCCAGCGAATAGGTGGACAAAAAATCTGACGGGCACTGCAAATATTTGTTGTTTGCGGTGAGGTTCCCGGTCACATTTTTGCGCAAGTTGGCCAGTTGAACCGTGTTGTAGATGCGCTGCTCTGCCTCCCGAATGAAGACAGGCATTTCCGCCGCAAATTCGGAGCTTTGGTTTTCCGTATACGCCACCAGGGCGTCACTGAGCTGCGTGTAGTTCATGTGATGACCGTTTTTACAGCTGCCAAGTACCCCGTTGCCCACAGCGGCCTGGCATACGGCATGGGCTGCATGCCAATGCTAGCAAAAGAGGTGTCGGTGGTTTCCCCCAAAAAGATCGTCACCGCCATCCGCGCCTCTGGACGAGGCTGATACAGCGCCTGGGGCTCGGTAATCGTGCGCTTTGGTTCCAACTGCGGATGCTTGGGCTCATAGCATTCAGGGCAAACCTTAAACCCTTGCCAGTCCTTGATCAGGGTGTTAAGTTTGTAGCGCTGCCCGCACTGGTCGCACAGCGCAATTGCAAATTTGCCTGAAGCGTAGCCGGCGCCCATGTCTACCTCGTCGTGTAGGTCGGGACCGCAAAGTAACTTGACCGCTCCCGATCCTCGGCAGCCGCCCGGGCAAACTCTTCCTCGTAAAACTGCTTGAGCATGGCCACACGATCAGGCGTTTTCTTGATCGACAGGTAGTAAGCAGTTCCCGCAATCAGCGCCGGCAGGAAACGGAATGAGACATCCGCCGTGTTGGTGAACGCCCCCGTGTCCTGCATGCGCCGAATTGCGTAATACCGGAAAGCATACGTAGTCGTGGCATCAGGCGCCGGATACAAAAACAACTTGGCCGGGACCGTGCGCTGCACAAAATACTGCGCCGGCCGCGATTGCGTGTTCTTGTTGGGGACGTGCAGATACTCCGCATACCCAATCCGGTCAACCGTGATGTCCTGCTGGTTCGAGGTCCCGGCATTCGTACGGATGACCGCGGACAACGCGTCCACGGTGTCGTCCGGCAGCGTGTATTCAAATTGCCCCGCCACCAGGGATATTTGACGCTGCTCAATGGTCCACAGATTGAGCCCTCGGTTGGCCCATTCTGCAAACATGAGGTTGATAGACCGCAGAGCGGTCTTCATGTCGTAGCCGTCACGCGCCTCCAGGCCGCAACGCTCGTACGCCTCGATGATGATGTCATCGAATTCAAGGTTGAATGTTGCGGTTCCGGAGGTGGCCATGATTTAGTAGATGGTTGCCTTGCGCGCGCGGGCGGCTCCCACCCCACGAACCTGAACAACATCCCCCTTGACAGATTTCTTGACCTGCTCATGCATGGTCTTGCCTTGCGGGCCCGCCATGTCCGGGCCAGAGGCAGAAATCTGGCCGCCCTTGGGCACATTTTTCATGGCCATGCCGCCCTTGGCAAAGCCTTTCTTGGCAATGCCTTCGCCGCGAAGGGCCGCGCCCTTCTTTGCCTTACCGTGCATCATTTCTTTCCGCCTTTCTTGGCTGGTTTGGACATCCCGGCCTCGCTCAACGCGATGGCCACTGCTTGCTTGCGATTCGTCACCTTCTGACCGGACGAAGACTTGAGCTTGCCAGTCTTGAATTCATGCATGACTGTTTGAACCTTTGCAGGTTTCTTAGGAGAGGGCACTGCGTTGCTCCTTCATGTAAGCGTCGAGTTTTTCGTCCAAGCGGTCAAGCCGCACCAGCACCCGATTGATGTCGTTGTGCATGTCGGCTTTGGTGACAAACTTGTCCAGGTGCTCTTCCCGAGTGCGGTTGAGCAGGATTTGAATGCGCTTGACCTCGTCGGCATGGCTTTTGATCACCCAGATGATGATCGCAGACACGAACGACAGGACAAGATTCCATACCATCAGTTCCATGATTACCGCATCTTGCCTTTGGTCTTGCCGCGGACTGCGATTCCGTCCCTTTTCTTGGCTGCAGAAGGCTTAGACGCCATGCCGCCCTTGGCCCGCTTGACGGGCATCGCCGCTTTCTTTGCGGCGTCTGCTGCGGCGCGTTGTTGGGCCAACTGGGTGGTGTATGCGGTGTTGGGGTTGTACGCTCCAGCGGTATAGGTGCCTGTAGGAGCGCCGCGAGAACCTAACGAGCGGAACTTGGCCTCTTCCATAGCCTTGTAAGCCTCGTAGTTCTGACGCTCTGGGGTACCAACTGCAAACTGCCTGCGCCCCGCCTGAACTTTGCTAAAAGCCGCATTATTGGCAAGCCTTCTTGCAAACTCTGGGTCTTCAGCGGCTCTGCGCTGTTGACCAGCGCCCATTCCCCCCAAAGCCATTTTCTTGACAACAGGTGCGTTTCCGCGCATAACTGAGCCGCCTTCCGCCTTTTTAACAGGCTTGGATGCTGTGGATTTGCCTGGGGCAAATTTGCGCTTCTTCATCATGTTGGCCTCAACAATTCCAAGCCCGCAGGCTTTTGTTAATGCGACTGTTTGGGTCTTTTTTGGTCTTTTCGCTAGTCAGCTTGCTCTTCATCCCAGACATCCTGGCGCAAAAAGACTTTCGCCTCCCAGCGTCTTTCTCCGTCTTCGGATTCGGCGCGGGAGGCTTTAGGCCCGGTTTCCCAGGATTGGCGCGGTTGTAGGAGGCGCGCCCTTTGGCGTTCAAACCCCCCTTGGGATTCTTCCCCTCCGCCCGCTGCCATGCAGGGCTCTTGGCCATGGCTCAGTACATCTTGCACGGCTTGTTACGGGCCTCGCCAACACCGCGAGGGGACACAGAAGCGCTAGGCTTCTGATAGTCCTTGCGAGGCGTCTGCTCAGGGCCGCCCTTGCTCATGTCCTGCTTCTGAGCACCAGGCTGAACTTCGCCTTGGTACTGTTCAATCGCCATTTTTGCTGCGCGTCCCATTTTGGACTCCTTAGCCGTAGAAAAAGGTCACCGAAGAGGGACCCGAAATGGTCAAGTAGGGATCGGCCTCAAAGACAACCCCGTCGCCAGGGATCAATACGTAGGTCGATCCGTTGCCCGCGGTGCTGGCCGGAGTGGCCAACAAGATTTTTTCCGTGCCACCTGAGCCGCCATCCTTGAACGAAATAGAGCCGGCGGACCCAGCAACGTAATAGATTGATTTGATGCGAGCACGAGGCAGACCGATGCCAGTAGCACCGGTCATGGTCATCGTTTTCGCTTTTACGTCAAATTGGAAGGTCATTTCCCTGCTCCGGTTCCGGCTGGTCTAACTGCTGAAGCAGATGATCAAGCATGTCGATTGCGCCGTTGGCCTGCTGGATCATGTTCAGAAGCTCTTGGCGCTTGGCCACAGCGTTCTGCTTAAGTTCCAGCAGGGATTCCTTGGTCAGCCTCATCAGGTGATCTGTCCGCTATACAGGGGCAGATAGTAGGTCGTTGCACCCACCTTGCACTTCAGGGTAGCGGCCGCACTGGCCAGCGTCGTGCCGGTAGTCAGCAACTTGCCCGAACCCGCCGTCAAACCTTGCAGGTTGAACAGGAACGCATTGGAGTCCACCGCCGCCACATTGGCGCCCTGGGCGGAGATGTACATAAACGCCGTGGCAGTGCCGGTAGAAGCACTGGCCGGGGCATTCAGCTCAATCTCAACAGGGGCGTAGTTACCCGAAGAAGTGCCCGCGGACAGGGTCATTTCGGCCACAAAAGCCGAACCCAGGCCCGTGGTGCGGCCGGAAGCGCCATAGGTCACTTCAGCCTTCAGGGCGTTGGAAAAACTGCCCAAGGCCACATTGGTGCTCATGGCGAACTTAGAACGCCCACCGTCAGCGCCAGCACCGGTCATCGTGGTATCCACGACCAGCGGCTGATAAGTGCCGCTCGTTGCAGCGTTGGTGGTGGTAATGGTGTTGCCACCAGAAGTGATGGTCAACGTGCCAATGAAACTGCCCTCAAATCCATTATTGGATTTGACCGGCCCGGTGAAAGTAGTGCGCGCCATTGAAAAGGCTCCTCAATTGCGCCTGCTGTCTGTGAGGTCAGTCCGCCAAGCCGGTCAGCAAGCAAATGGAAGTCTTGGACTTACCGATTTATACCCCCAAAAGAAAAGGGGCGCAAGGCCCCTTTTCCTGGTTTTCAGAGTTTTTAAGCTCCGGGAGAACCATAAGCACCGCGGGGGTCAGACCAGCCGAAGCTGTAACGCTCCCGAGCCTTGTACCGCACGTTGCCCGTGTCAAAGTCGCCCTCGAAGGCGGTCTTGATCGGTGCGCGCTGGAACATCTTGAGGCCGTTGGGGGCATCAGTGATGAGGAACCAGGCATTCGTGTCGGTCAGGTAATGGTTGACAGCGTAACCTTCCGGGATCAGGCCCATGGACTTGATCGCGTTGATGTCGTTGTCAGCCGTGGCCGTACGCAGGGTGCTCTTCATCAGGCGCTCTGCAGTGAACTGCAGCTCCTTCGGAACAACCAGCTTACGAGCGGTCAGCGCCACCTTCAGGCCACGCTCATCGATGAACGCGGCGATGTCGATGATGCCTTGCTCCAGCGAGGTCTCGTTCAGATCGGCGCCAACCGTGGGACGGTTGGAGAAGTTTGCCGACAGAGCGGTCGGGTGAGCAGTAGAGAACAGCGCAACACCGTCGCCACCGGGGTAGCTGGCGGAGAAGCCGTTGTTCAGCACCGCAGCGCCCTTGACCTGCTTGGTGTGAGCCATGGAACGGGCCATTGCCTTGGTGTAGCGGCCGGCCAGGCGGTCGTAGAGGTTGTCCTCCACGGCTTCCTCGGTCAGCGCAAACGCCATGGCAATCGTCTCATGGGTGTAGCGAGCCGTGAAGGACTCGATTGCGTTGTCGTACTGGACGCCAGCGCCTTCGGTCTTCACCGGTGCTGCACCAAAGCCGGTCAGCATGACTTCCTCTTCAAACGCACGATCCGAAGTCTCGATGGAGAAAATCTCCTCGTGCTCGTTTTCGTAGCGCTTGTACTCCAGACCGAACAAAGCGTTCAGGCCAGGCTCCAGTTCTTTTACAAGTTGTGAACGGGTAATTGCCATGATTAAGCTCCGTCAGCCTGCACACCATTACTTCCGTACTGGTGCTGATTAAGTTTCACAACCACCACTGCGTACTGGCCCAGATCGTTGCCGGCTTGTTCGCTCAAGCCAACAATCTTCATGGTCAGTGCTGCAGTCTTCGCGGGGGTGCCCAAAGTGCCAGAAGACACACCAGTGGTATTGCTACCGGTGGTCGCGGCCGTGGGATCGGCGTTCTTGCCGATATCGGCCTGGGTGATCGTTCCAGCAGCCTGAATCAGGAACAACTGGCTGGGATCGTCCAGCACTTCGCACACGATCAGGCCGATGTTGGGAGTGATATTACCGGGGTAATAGTTCTTCCAGGTCGGCTTGTCAGCGCGGGTGGGGTCGTTGTACTGAACGCCGTTGAACACGCCCGTGGGAGCGACGTGCGTTGAGGCGTCGTACTTGATGATGTAGCCGTCATAGACGACAACCAAATCACCTTGATAGATTGCGGTTCCATAACCGGCTTCAATCTGATACCCGTACTGCTTTTGAGCACCGGTGGCAGAAAGGTTGCCGACAGGACGCAGTCCAAAAGGCTTATTGACGTTTGCCATTTGTGAACTCCGAAGTTTGGATGATTAGCCGAATTACTCCGGCTTACGGAAGGAAGTGCGCGAACTCCGCTCGGGGGCCTGAATCCGCATTGACGAGTGCGCGTTCTCACGCAACAACTCGTTATCAACCGCTGTCAACTGATCCTGAGCCTTCTTGGCAAAATAAGCATTGCGCTCTTCGACAGTTTCGTTGGGAATGCGGGCCAACAAAAGTCCACCAACCGAGACCACGCCTGCATGCTTCCCATCTTCGATGGTAGGCAGCATGCCTTGGTACTCTTCGGGCAATTCTTCAAGTCGGACTAGTTCATAGCCCTCGCGAAGACGCCCGTAGACGTTTTGTCGATCATCAAACCCATTGACCTCTGCACGAATCCAGCGATGCTGAAATCCATCGGGGGCAGGAGGGGCGTCAAGACGAGAAGGAGGGGTCCAGGGACGGCGACGCGTTTCTTTTTCGCGGCTAGCACGAGAGGCGCGGTCGATGGTAAGTTTGGTTTCGCTCATGGTTTTCACTCCTTGACGTACTTGGCATATTCCTCAAGAGGAACGTTCAGTTTCTTTGCGATAGCAACTTGGCTCGGGGATAGCCGAACAGTACGGCGCGCACTATTAATTCCGGAACTCCGGCTTGCAGGGGCCACAGCAGGCGCGTGTCGCTGTGGTCTGGAAACTTGTTGCGGACTTTCATCCGAAAACCGCTTCGGAAACTCGTCCCGAAGACGGCGGTCCAGTTCAGTATAGTATTCGTCGCTGTTGGGGTCAAATCCTTCGCTTTCCACCAAGGTTTGATGGATTCCCCAGGCAGCATAGGTCATGACCCGGTCATTGCCAAACCAAGTGTTCCTGGCAGCCCAGTCCTCAGCCTTGGGGCTGGGCGTTGGAGCCTGGCGAACCTGCTGCTGGGGCCGCTGAGCCGGTTGAGCGGCCATTTGCCGGGCCTGATTTTCCTGAGTCTGCAGCCAACCCGACACCTGGCGCTGCTCCATGACCAGTTCAGACAACCGCTGGGTCGCCTCGGTCTCAGTATCAATGTCACCCTCTTCCCGGGCCTTGCGGATGATGGCTTTGAGCGTGGCCTGCTGGGTGTCCAGACGGGTTTTAGCCTCATTGAGCCGGCTGTAGTCCGTGTGAACCAGTTGCTGCTGCAAAATCTGGGTTTGCTGCTGCATTCCCCGGGCATATTCAAGCGCAGCCTGCTCCCGGCGCTCAGATTCGCGCATCCGGGCAGTCAGTTTTGCAATTCGCTTCTGGACAGTGTCGCTAACGCTGTCCAATTCATCCCGTTCCGCCTGCTGGTTGCGGGTTCTGGCCTCAGAATCCTCAACGACCGCGGATTGCGACTCGTTAGGCGCCCCCAGGTCGTTTTCGACCGTCACATCTGCGGGTTTTTCGTCCGCACCGATGTCAAATTCAAGTTGAGTATCAGGAACAACGTTTGCCATGGTTTGCCTCACAGGTGAAGAATGTCTTCGGGGTCTTTAATACGCGCCAAAATCTCGTCATCGTTCAAGATTCTGATCTCGCCACCGTCAATGTTGATTCGAGCGCCTGCGTAACGGCCAAAAATGACCCAGTCGCCCTTTTTGCACCAGGCTCCGGCCGGAAACTTGGCCTCGTCCTTGTATGCAAGGTCCCCAACAGCCAGGACATACCCGCAAACAGTCGCAACCTGCTCCCGTTGACGAGTTTGCTCGGCAATGACAATGCCGCCCTTGGATTTCTCTGCCCCGCGATAAGGCAAAATAATCACGCGCCACCCAGTGGGCTGCGGAATACGGTCTAGAACCGATTCTTCCAGTTTTGCAACGTCCAGACTCCCGTCTGAACTGTATGCGTCGTCCAAAACTGGACCTTGGGCTTCTTTTTCTTCAGCCCATTTCTTTTCAAGAGCAGTCATTTCCATCAAATAAGTCCTTTGACTAGTTTTCGGCTCTGCGTAGAAGCGACTGGATGGTCTCTTCTACGAACTTGTAGCCCTCTAACCGGCCCATCAGGAACTTGTACTGCTCCATGTCGCGTACCCCACCAGTCAAAATCATGTCGTTCGTCTGTTGACGAAGCATTTTGATCTCGTGTAGCAGCGTTTCAACAAACTCAAGCATGGAAATCCCCATGAAGCAGACAGATTGGCCCCTGTCCGAAGGCTGCAGCGCATATTAGCACCAATCTCAGGCAAGTTTTACCTTGTTGAAAGCGTCTTTTCGATAAACAAACGACACTTTTGGCTTTTCCGCGGGCTTTTTAACGGACTTGGGGCCCTCTTGCCGCGGTTTGGAAGGCAATTTGTTGGGTTTTTTGTACATCCTGGGCTCCTTTTTGGGCCAATTTGGCCTGTTCAATGGCCATGTCGTTTGATTCCCTCTGCTGATCAAAGGCCAAACGCTGCTGATCCATCTGCATCTTGGCTTGATCCCGCTGCGCGTCCTGCTGCAGTTCCTGTTTCTTGAGTTCCACAAGCGGATCAGGCCCAGGCGGCGGCCCTTCAAGCTCCGACTGCTGCTGCTTGACCTCTTGAAGGAACTGCGCAACCTTCAGCGCTACCATCGCCTCCCGTTGCAGCGGCGAAACCATCTGATCAGGGTCAGTGCCGTAGAGTCTGAACAATTCCGCTTCAGTGGTCTCCTCCGCCTTAAGACGGATGTGATCAAAAATGTGCTTCTGCACAGTAATGGCCACCTGCGGATTGCCCGACACAATGGGCGACATCCCAAACAACAAATGCGCCAAGATGTGCGCGTCATGCTGCTGACCAGCAAACGCCTTGAGCGGCGAGCCATCCAAAGCCTGTGAATTCTCACTGGCCGGGTCCTTGGGCTTGTCCACATTCTGCGTGTTCAGAATTTGGTCAATGTCCCGCACACCAATGGCCTCATACATGCGCCTGTAGGCCTCATACATGTTGTGCATCTGCGGCGAACTCTGCGCCAACTGCAGTTGCGTCTGCGCCATCGTGATGCGCTGGGCCACCGAGAAGATGTTGGGGTCCGACACCGGCAACACATCCACCCGGTCATCAAAGTCCCGCGCCTTGACATACCGGCTCTCGCCAGGCACATCGTACGGATAGTGGTCCGGCAAGTACTCCGCAAAGCCCTCGGCCAACAACTTGAACTCAAGCCGCTGCGAATAATGCAGCCGCTTGTGAATGGCCGACATCACGCTGGAGCCCTTCTCCAACAACGCAATCGTCGTCCCCACCGCAGCGTTCTGGTTGCTGTCGCCCACCTGCATGTCCGTGATGCTCGACAAACGACGCCCGGTGTCCACACAGAACCCCAGCAACGTGAACAACGTCTGGCTCGGCTCCTTGTACGGCAACGGCAACATCGACGAATTGATCTCCGCCCCGCCCGTGTCAATGTCGCGCCACTCCCCCGGCTGCAGCGGCATGTCGTCATTCATGATCCGCGCGCCCTTGGCCTTGAAGCCAGCCGGCAAATTCGCCAACGTGCCCGCGTCAATCAACTGCTGCAACGCGGCCGACGCCGTCTTGCTCAAACCCCCCACCAAATGCAAGAACCCCAGGCCATACGCCCCAGGACCCTGCACCAGCAAGTAATGCACATAGTGCTGCTTGCGACGATACAACTCGTCGCCCTCCTTCCAGTTGCGGCGAATGCCCACAACATGGCTGGTCACCTCATCAATCGTGACGATGTACGGCAGCTTGATGCCCGTAGGCTCACCATCCTCCATGTGCTCAAACCCAGGCAGGTCATAGTCCACCTGGAACTCCAACAGCACAACCTCCTCGTCATCCCCACCCGTGGGCATAAACCCCAATACCCGGTCCTCTTCCTTGCGAATGATGTTCTGCGTCGTGTCCGCCACGGCCTGCGCCTGCGCAGTGTCCAAATACTGACCGCGGACCACGGCCCGGCGATAAGCATTCACACTCATCGGCACACGATGCGTGATCCGAGAACACTCGCTCATCACACTTGAACCGTTGTACGGGATGTACAGGTTCTCCGGCAGCACCAGGGCACTCGTCATGCGGCCCTTGTCCTGGCAGTAGTAGACCTTCTTGAACGCCGATCCGCCATAGCCCACAAAGAACAACAACTGGTCAAAGTCGGGCGTGTACTCCTCCATCACCGTAGTGATCTGGTAATTCATGAAGTCCTGCACACGCTCGGCCTGCATCAACTTCTCACGCGTTTCCTTGCCCAAGACCTGCGTCCGAACTGGGCCCCCAGCAGGCATCAACTCCTTCAACGCCTGCGACTGGAATTGCACAATGGACTCGGTCAGCAAAGGATGCTGAACAGGACACGCGCCCTTGAACGGCTTGGTGCGCTCCTCAAACGAAAAGCCCAGCAACTTCATGCCCTTGCCATACTGGTCTTCCCACTGCTTGCGCGAAGACTTGTCCGCCTCAAACAGCGCCATAAGCTCCGCGGACATGCCCTGCAAGACCGACGGATCGACGACCTCAGCCAGGTTGCTGTCGAACGGGACGTCGTCATCCTCGCAATTGATCCCGACAACAACCTCACCCGTCTTGGCGTCAAACTCAATCTCGACCTTGGGCAGCGCCTCTTCGTCAACCTCAACTTCCACGTCCCCCGCAGGAAGATCGTCCACGGTGACATTTTTTTCGATGGGCATGTTGTTTCCTTAAATGTAGCGACGCTCAGTTTCCTGACGCTCGACAAAGCCACCATGCTTAAACGGCACACCTTTGGTCAAAATCCGCTCAGCCGCCTCCGGCGACCAAGTCACGCCCCAGTGCATGTTCTGCTCCGAAGGCCCCTGCAGCGTAATTGAACGAATCTCAAACCCTGGCCCAAGGTCTTTGACGACCTGCTTGAGGTTGTTTGGCAAACTTTCGTACAACTGCGCTTGTTTGGATTCCTTGCCCGGGAATGTAGCCCCGTTCACCCCTCGTTGTACAGCCGCTTGAATTGCATTTTTAAGCAAAAGTTGCTGAACAACCGCTGGAGAATTTTCCATGTCGGCGAAAGCTTCTGGAAGTTGATAAAACGACATGTTGGGGGGAAATGTGCCAGAACGCCTGTTCTGAATTTCATTTATTCTTTTTCTTAGCGTTTGGCCCTCAGAACGAAGAGCATTATATTTTACTGAATCTTCCGGAGACAGGGCTAGTTGACCAGGGGCCAATCTTGCTGAAAAATTGTTAATTTCTTCCGTGTTGCTATTTAATTTGGCTTGGAGTTTATTTATGAGCTCCTGGTCCTTTTCCGAAGAACCTTTTCTTGGGCCATACCGCCGAATGTCTTGAAGCAGATCGCTTTGCAGCTCCGTAAAATGCATGATTTTGGCATTGCCCACATCTGGCAACGCCACTTCGTGATCTGAGAAACGACTAAATCCAATTTGATTTGGCAATTTACCAGTAAAATGTTGGCCCTGATATACAAATGGTTTTTCAACTTTAGTAAGGGCGTTATTCAAGTCTATTTTTAATAGTGATAAATCGGTTTCAACGTCTGTTTTAATTGGACTAGTAATAGTATATGCGCCAGAATATCTATGTCTAAGAGTATCAAGCCGATTCCCGTCTGGTGAGTTGTACTGCTGGAGTCCTTTTAACTCGTCCAACATCCCTGGCGATAGGCTAAAATTAGTTAGCGCCTGAGATTGAGGGTGAATAGGGTCGTGACGATAATTAAGCAATTGTTGGACAAGCTGTGCTTCGTCTTGTTTATCGTAATCCCCACCAACAAATCTTTCAAGGTTTCTGCGGAACTGGCTTAGTTTTACTTGGGAATCCGCCGCCTTACCAACTTTTTCTGCAAGTTGTGGATCATTGAGTATGTCCTTTGTTTTGACAACAAGTTCTTTAATTGCTTCTTTGGGCATGCCAAAACCATAACCAAGAGTTGTAGCGCGCCACAAATCAGTCTCAAACAACTTGAGTTTTTCCAATTTATCTGCATCAGCAGGGTTTACAGCAAAATTTAAACCCACCAGCCCCAATGGTTTATCGGGGTATGGATTGTCCATGGTTTGATAATACTGACCTGGGCGCGGTTCAAAAATACGCGTCTTTAAATCTCTTGGAGAATAGACTTCCTGCAACCGGTCAAACAATTGTTGCGGCGTAATTTTGTCAGTCGCATTCAAATCAGCCAACGCTTCGTTGGTCCGACCAATGTCGTAATCTCTAAACCGCCCCCGCAGCGAATTTATAAATTGTTCCTTGGTCACCGGGCCGCGCAACTGCGCCACATGTTGATCCAAGCGCCCAACAAAAGGCGTTTCCGCGGTTGGCACATGACTTGGAATTGGCGGAGCAGGGGGCTTTGGCGTCCTTTCCCGACGTGCAACCGGCGGAGTCACAGCCGGAGTTTCCATCTGTGACAGCATCTGCGCCGCCTGGCTCGGCGCAGGTAACGCCAAAGGAGGGGCTTGCTCCAGACCGCGAGCAGAAGCAACGGCAGGAGCGGGAACAGAAGCAACGGCAGGAGCGGGAACAGAAGCAACGGCAGGAGCGGGAACAGGAGCAGGAGCGCGCCTGGTCATTTCGGCAATCTTAGTAATTGGGGCCGTAACTCCGCGCGTCGCCGCCGCCGGGTTGATCAGGTTGGAAGCAAGGTCCCCGGCCCGGAAAAACGCACGCAGGGTCGGGTCCTCCGGCTCGTTGAACGCCAACCCCGCAGCACGGGCCTTGTCCTTCAAATAATCGCTGCCCCCCACAGGCTTCTCGACGTTGTAGCCAAACGGCCGCATCAACAACGTCGCCAAATCCACCGGCGCACCAACCAGATTGAACGGCAACATCGACAGCCCCTTGGCCGCCTCCGTCTGCGCCTCACCCGACTGCAAAGTCTCCGACACACGGCCCTGCTTGCGCCCCTTGCCAGAACTGGGATAGCGCCCAAACGCCGGCTTTTTCAGCTCCTCTTCCGACAATTCAGGCGGCAGTTCCGCCGTCCCCCCTCCCGAATACCCAACCGGCAGGTCGCCTCCACCATACCCAACCCCAATCATCCCCCCATCCGCCCGCTTAAGCGGCTTGCCCAACCGCCGACGCAACGCCTCAATGCTCTTGGCCCCCTCCTCTTCCTCCGGAAACGGCGAACGAACACTGACCGACAACATGTCCGGCGTCATCGTGGGAAATTCCTGGTCCAGCCACGACTTGGCCACACCCAACCGACGACCGTCCTCGTCCCGAGAACCCTCCCTGTCGTCCTCATCCCCTAAAAACGCCAGCGCCAACGCCGCTTGATACCCCGGACCAAGGCCCTCGGTCCGCGACGCCACAGCCGGCGCCTCCGAAGGAGCAGCCGCAGCAGGCGGCAAAGAAGCCGGATACGCCGCCGCAGGAGGCTGCGGCGGCTCAGGCGCAGCAGGAGTCTTCGCAACAGCCGTGTCCGCACCCAACCGCCGCTTGATCACCGAAATATACTTCTGCGTCTCCTGCGGCAACTGAGAAAAATCCGCCCCCCTGGAAACCCATCGGTCCACATTCCCAGGACCCCAGTTGTACGACGCCAGCGTCTTGTCCAAATCCCCACCATACTTGGACAACATCGCCCGCAACACGTCCCGACCTACCCGCGCCCTCTCGTCCGGAGAATCATCCTGCGCCGGCTTCACCCCATACCCAGGACTGCGCATCGTGCTGTCCAAAACCTGCATCTCCCCACGCGCACCCTTGGGCGAAGACAACAAAGTCTTGCCATCACTGGCATAACGACGACCACCACTCTCGGCCATCATCACAGCCTTAACAAGCTTGTCAAACGACTCCTGGTCCATGGTCCGCGGTCCTCGAGAAATGACTAACCCATTCTACAGATTGCCTAGTAATACTCAACAGGCGCAACATCCGGCTCCGACGCGTCCTCCTCATCATCCGCCAAAGCAATAAAGTTGCCCTGCCTGAACCGCATCCACGCCATCACCGCCGAGTCCACCTGGTCATCGTGCGCGCCCACCGGAAACGCCGCACACTCCTCCACCAACTCCTGCGCCCAATCAAAATTCTCGGGATACCAAATCATCCCCGACTCCAACATCGGCGCAACCGCATTGGCCCGACTAATCTTGTCCGTCCCAGTCCGCCGCCCACCCGGCGAATACATCGTCACAGGAATCCCCATCTTGCGCAACTCCTGCTGCAACGGCGTCCCCGTCGCCTTGGCCTCAATCAACACACTATCGGGCTTCCAATAACGATACTCGTCCCGCGCAACGCGTTTGAGCTCAGGAAAATCCCACCGGCCACGCTTTACATTCAACAAAATCAAATTTGGACCAGAATCCGCATTCGGATAAAACACCCCCCAGGTGCTGACAACCGAAAAATCAGCAGTTTCTTTCTTTGAATACGCGGTATCGTAAGTTTGAATGATGTATTCGCACAGCGGCGGATCATCATGCTGCCACCGGCGCCACCACTCCCGCTTCAAAATCGCTCCATCATCATTCGTCGGAACCTGCTGCCATTGCGCATTCCACTTCTTCAGGCCAATCGACAGTTTGACCTTTTCCAACTCGTCCTTAGACCAAAATCCAGGCCACAAAGGATTACCAGACGGCAAAATCGCAGGAAATTCCAACAATTCCCACTGGTCCGCCTTCAAATTTCCCTGCTGGCGCAGTAAGCGCCCACTTAAATCATCGGTTTTCCAGCGAGTATTGATGACAATAATCGCCCCATTGGGCTGCAAACGCTGCCGCGGACCCGACGTGTACCACTCAAACGTGTTTTCCATCGCCGTCTCAGACAAAGCATCCTGCTCATCCAAGATGTCGTCCAAAATCACAATGTCACCACCGCGGCCAGTCATCGCGCCGCCCTTACCAATAAAAAAGGCCTCCCCTCCCTGGGCCGTGTTCCACCGGCCGGCAGCCTTGGAGTCCGCAGACAGGGCCATGTTGGGGAACAATTCCTTGTATTTGTCGTCCTCCACAAGGTTACGAATCATGCGGCCAAACCGCTGGGCAAGTTCAGCGGTGTGAGAACCAACAATCAACTTGCTCTGGGGCCTCTTGCCCATCAAATACGCCGGGAAAAGATAACTTCCCATCTGCGACTTGCCATGCCGGGGCGGCATAGCAATCATCAGGCGCTTGCATTCACCCGTCACAACCCGGTCAAGAGCCTTTGCGATTCGACGATGATGCTCACCGACCAACATCTCAGGCCAAACATACTGGCAAAAACTGAGAAAGTCCGACGTTGCGCGCTCCTGGGCCTCCAAGAGCTTAAGTCGGAGCTGTAACCGGAGCCGTTCGGCTTCTACATCGTTAGGATTTTGCATGCGCAGCAGACCAAAAGGTTCTGAATTTTGCGAATATACCCCCAGGCATGCAATTTACAAAACAAGGGGGTGGGTTCTTGGCCCCCGGGGGGTCAAGTTTTCAAGGAGTTTTCCTTGGGCTAAAACTGGGCTACGGGCGGTTGCCGGCTCTGACGGTGTGTTTATGGCCCCCCGGGGCTCCCTCTCCCCTCGGCCTCCGGCCGAGGAGGGAGCCCCGAGTCATAGGGACGCCCTATGACTCGAGCAGAGGGATAGGCAAGGGGGCTATGCCAGCAGGAGGATGCGATAGGCAAAAGAAAAGCCCCGCGGGGTGCGGGGCTCTGGGTGGCTGGGCGGCGCTACCGCCCAGTTGCTCGGTGGTCAGGTGCTTGCCTTCTGCTCCTGCTTTGCCTTGTAAGCCTCGTAACTGGCTTCGCTCTTGGCATGGGCGTCTGGTGTCAGCTCGAGGTCCTCGATCTGGACCTCGGGATTCTTGCTCAGGTCATACATGGACTTGTGCGTCTCATAGTTGTGGTATCCCTCGATTGTCTGCAATGTGGCAAGGAACCCCACCAATGCCTGGACATCCTTGATTGACATGGTGTCTGGAAGTGCAAACCTGATGTTGTTGACATGAAGCGTCTTCATCACTCTATCCTTTCTTGGGTTGTCGCTGTAGCGGGTGCTACAGCGGGTTTGATTTTAGTCCACGCTGACTGTGAAAGTCAAATCATTTCTCACAGTCTCCCTGACCAGGTCCCTCAAGTGGTCCGAGTTATCGAGGGTCTCCCTAACCGCGTCCTCGAGGTCGAGGTTGTTCTCCACCCAATCCTCGATCCTTGAGTCGAGGAGTGAGTCCATCCAGTTCTCCACCCGGGCATCAATTGCCTCGCGGCTGAGTTTTTCAAAAACCTTGTCAGCGACATCCTTGACCAGTTTGTCATAGAGGCCTCCGACAATCGTGAGGAATTCTGCTTGGTCCATTCTCTATTCCTTTCTGCGCCGCACCATGCGACATTAGTAATGTCCCACAATTGTCCAGGCGGCGCAATTGAATTGTTGCTATCAGGGGCTTGCCCCTGATAGCAGGGGCTCATGCCAGCCGCCCGGTCTGGCTTAGATGCTTAGCCTGACGAACCGAGTTCCGTCGGTTGTCCTGAAAAGGGAAAGCGTGCCCGGAACGGGCACGACGGGATAGACAACGGCGGCAATGACGCCGTCTTGGTCCCGGTAGATGTTCAGGTCATACTGCCCGTTCCACTCGATCCACTCATCCGGATCGAGAAGCTCTTCTTCTGTCATCCCGGCGATGATGCGCCGGGCGAGGTCCTGCAATTGAACTAGCACGGGCTCGGGTATGGTGAATTGACTCATGGCTCTATCCTGATGAAAAGCGTTCCACGCCCCTCATACGGGTAATCCGTTGCACGGGACCGGGCATCGTCCCGGTCCCGTGCCCAGATGGGGCACCTCAAGAAAGCCCCGCTGATCTCGCATCTGTAGACCGCATAGTAAATTCTCATGGCTCTATCCTTTCTGCGCCGCATCGTGCGACAGGGATACTGTCCCACAATTGTCCAGGCGGCGCAATTGGATTTTTTCGATCGGGGCATGAGCCCCGATAGTCGGGGCTCATGCCAGCGGGTCAGCCGCCCAGTCCGCACGGATACATCTCGGTGGGGATCGGGTCCCGGATAAGGGTGTTGAGGGAGGCGAATGTCCGCTCTACAACCTCGTAGTCGTCGAGCCCATGGCTCTCGTCATCGTCCCGGTTACCCCACTCGATCTTGATCGCCAGTTCCTCGCCATTGCGCCAGAAGCCAGCAAAGTCGCAGCCCTGTTCTGCGAAAGTGGCAAGGACATCGAACCCTAACTCCCGCAGGCGGGAGTAGATGCCCATGGGGGGTGACCAGGCGGTCTGGAATTCGGTGGTCAGGGTATCGCCCTCCCGTTCGACACCCAGATTTTCGGAGCGCCATTT
>Ga0129333_10001978_pt1 | contig 18905 bp, 21 predicted proteins | sample CPB6_08_DNA_FD_94474 | JGI IMG/M metagenome (GOLD analysis project Ga0129333, IMG submission 94474) | Freshwater to marine salinity gradient microbial communities from Chesapeake Bay, USA - CPBay_Sum_0.6_0.8_DNA | ecosystem: Environmental > Aquatic > Marine > Coastal | place: USA: Chesapeake... | reverse complement strand
CTGTTGCTGGCTCTGCTGCCCCTGGCGCAACGGGTGCCCTGGCTGCTGTCCCTGCAGCTCTGCATCCTGGCGATCGTTCTGGTCGGCACCGTCACCCGCTACTCCCCCCTGCGCTCCACCCGGCCCCTGGTCTACGGCCTGGGTGCGCTGGCTGTGACGCTCGAGTTGATCTGGCATGGCGCCTTGCTCTGGGCGCCGGCTGTCGGGCGCTGGCTCACCCTGCCCCATGTGGCGGTGTGGGTGCTGTTCCTGCTGGTGGCGGTGGTGCGCAAGGTCAAGACGCTGATCCTTGAGCCGTTCGTCACCATTTCGGTGGTGCTGGGGGCGGCCTCCGGCTATTTCCTGGTGGGTATTGCCGGCGGTGTTCTGCTGACGGCCCTGTGGGTGCTGCATCCGGCCGGCTTCTCCGTCAGTGCGCTGCCGCTGCTGTCGCAGGGCGCCGGCCACGGCGTGGACAACACGCTGGCGGTGGCCCCGGCCCTGATGGCATCCGCCTATGGCCTGCTCACCACCGTCGGCACCGATGTGCTGGCTCCGCGCGATGTCGGTGCCCAGGTTCTGGCCTATGCGATCACGATTGCCGGTCAGCTGTACGTGGCGATCCTGATCGCCCTGATCCTCGGGCGGGTGCATCGGCGTCTGCTCTGAATGGAGCGCTCTGGCAATCGCCGCATCTGGCCGCGCCATCATGGGGCGATTCGCTGAACTGGTGGCGCTGCCGATGGCTCGCGAGCGGATCTCTGCCCTGCTGCGCCAGCTGCTCCAGCTGGCGGTTCTCGGTCTTCTGGTCGGCGTGGCCTGCTGGCCGTTCAACCTGCTCGACCGCTGGCAGGACGCCCTGCTGCATCAGCTGCCCTCCTTCAGTGGCCAGCCCTGGCGTCCTGACACGGTGCTGCTGGCCTGCTCGCCGCTGCTGGCGGTGCCCCTGCTGCTGGTGCTGCAGCGCGGTGTCTGGTCTGCCGGCGCCGGATCGGGCATTCCCCAGACCATGGCCAGCGTCGAGGAGCCCAGCGAGGCACCGCGACTGCTGGGCCCCTGGCCGACGCTGCAGCGCCTGGGCCTGTGGGCCATCGCCACCCTCAGCCTGCTGCCGCTGGGACGCGAGGGCCCGGTGGTTCAGGTGGGCGCCGCCGTTGCCCAGGGGCTGCGGCGCCGCTTCCCACGCCTTCTCGCCGATCTCGAACAGGCCGATCTGCTCGCGCTCGCCGCCGGGGCCGGCCTGGCCGGCGGCTTCGACACACCGCTGATGGGGGTGGTGTTCATGGCCGAGGAGTTCACCGGCCGCTTCGCGGCCAGGTTGATCTGGCCTGCCCTGGTGATCTGTGGCGTGGCGGCCGCCTTCAGCAACCTCACCGGCCAGCCGGAGTTCGCCCTCGGCACCCTCGGCGTTGAGCCGGTCGAGCTGATGCAGGTGCTGTGGGCACTGCCGATCGGTGTGCTGGGTGGTCTGCTCGGGGCCGGTTTCGGCCTGCTGCTGCTGGCCTGCACCCGCCGGTTCATCGGCCTGGCCCGCCGTTGGCCGCTGCCGCTCGGCCTGCTGCTGGGCGCCCTGCTGAGCCTGTTCCTGCTGGTGAGCGGTGGGGCCAGCGGTGGCGATGGCGAAGCGCTGATGGGTCAGCTGATCGCCGGCGATCATCCCCACGGGCTGCTGGCCAGCGGCCCCCTAAGCGATCTGCTCACGCTGCTGGTGCGGGTCGTCGGTCCGGCCCTGGCCCTCGGTGCCGGGATCCCGGGTGGCCTGATCGATCCGGCCTTCAGCTTCGGTGCCCTGTTGGGCCAGGGACTGGGGGCGTTGGTGGGCCTGTCCGGCCTTGGCCTGGCCCTGGGAATGGTGGCCGGCCTGGCCGGCGCCACCCAGCTGCCGGTGATGACGGTGCTGTTCGCTCTGCGCCTCGCTGGCGATCAGCAGCTGCTGCCGGGGATGCTGGTGGCGTCGGTGCTGGCGGCCTTCGTCAGCCGGTTGCTGGTGGCGCAGCCGATCTATCACGCCCTGGCGGCGGTGACCCGTTCATCCGAGCCCTGAGCGGCTGGAGGGGCCGCGGCCCCGGCTCCGTCCGTGATCACCAGGGCTGAGCGTTCGCGGGTCACGATCGCCCACAGCCACTTGGTCAGCAGGGTGATGCGGTTCTCGCTGTTGGGCATGAAGGCCAGATGGGCCAGGCCCCAGAGCAGCCAACCCAGGGGCCCGCTCACCTTGAATCCGCGCAGATCGGCGACGGCGAACAGCGGGCCGATCACGGCCATGCTGCCGAAATCGCTGAACACAAACGGTGCATGGCTCTGCCCCTGGCTCCTGGCGAGGATGTCCTGGGCCACCCAGCCGCCCATCTGCACCGCCGGACCCGCCATGCCGGGCAGGGGTTTGCCGTTCGCAGTGTGGCTGTAGCTGCAGAGATCACCCACCACGCGGATCTCCGGGTGGCCGGCGATTGAGAAATCCGGTTCAACGATCACGCGGCCGCCGCGGTCGGCGCTGCAACCGGTGCGCTCCACCAGCAGCGTGCCCAGCGGTGAGGCGGTGACGCCGGCGGTCCAGCAGACGGTGCCGGCTTCAAGCACCCGTTCGCCATCGGCTGTGCCCACTACCACCCGACCGGCCTCGATCGACTGAACGCGCCCGCCCAGCAGCAGTTCCACGCCGGTCTGCAGCAGCCGATCACCGGCCGCCCTGGAGAGCTGAGGATCCATCGCCCGCAGCACCCGATCGCCTGGGTCCACCAGCGTCACCTTGCACCTGGAGGGATCCAGCTGCTTGAAATCGCGCTCGAGGGTATGGCGCATCAGGTCGTTCAGGGAGGCGGCCAGCTCGCAACCGGTGGGGCCGCCGCCGATCACCACGACCGATTGCAGAAACTCCCGGCGCACGGGGTCCGGCGTCTGTTCAGCCTCCTCCAGGGCGGTGAGCACCTGGCGGCGGATCGTGGCGGCATCCTCAAGGGTCTTCATTGGTGTGGCGAATGGCCGCCACTCGTCATGACCGAAGTAGCTGCTGCCGGCGCCGGCAGCCACGATCAGATGGTCGTAGCGGTAGCGACGATCGTTGAAGATCACCTCCTTCCGCTCGACATCCAGGTCGACGACGTTGCCCATCAGCACCTGGATATTGGGGGCCTGGCCCACCATCTGTCGCAGGGGTGAAGCCACGTCGGCCTGCGAGACCAGGCCTGAAGCCACCTGATAGAGCAGCGGCTGAAACAGGTTGAAGTTGCGACGATCGATCAGGGTGACCCGCACGGTCTTGCCGGCCAGCACATGCGCTGCCCTGAGGCCGGCAAAGCCACCGCCGACGATCACCACGTGGGGGGCATCACGCAGCAGATCCGATGGGGGGCTGAGCTCCAGAAAGAACCGTTCGGGCGCCATGGTGGCCAGGCAATGGCTTCACGCTAGGGAGATCTGCTGAGTCGTCAGCCTGGTTGTCAGCGCTTGATGGGGGCCTGTCACCCTGCGGCTTGACGGTTGCAGGGATCCCACGGCTGGATGCCTCAACGGCTGGATGCCTCAACGGCGGCCGAACAGTTCTTCCCAGCTGGGGTGCTCAGCACCACCGGGGCGCGATGGTGCCGGCGTGGCGTTGATGGTTGGACGGGTGGGCCTGTTGTTCTGGGGGCGACCGGTCTGGGGCCGGTTGGTCTGGGGCCTGTGGCCGCCCGCTGTGGTGCTCATGGTGAATCAGGGGGTGAAGGGTGGGTATGGATTCCGTACGGGTCGCGTTGTGGCCTTGGATCGCTTGGCTTCGCGCAGCACAGGGGAATCGACGCTCAGAACCGGCGGCGTTCACGCTGTGTTGTCTGGAAGGCTCCGGGGAGCCGAATGGCGTTGACGGCCCGAGGGGAGCCGGTGGTGCTGACGAGGGATGTCCTGTCTTTCGCTTCGCTTGATCTGCTGGTCGCCGACCTGATGACGCTGATCAGCCGGAAGGGCTGGATTGGTTCTGCAGCGGCACGGTTTGACGGTGAACTGCCGGTTGCAGCTCCGTCCACACGTCACCATAGCCCTCGCCAACCGAACCGACCGAACCATGGCAACGCAGCCGATCGTGATTCTCGGTGGGTTCCTGATCACGGACGAGGCCTACCAACCCATGCGGCACTGGCTGGAGCAGCGCAGCGGTCAGCCGGTGCAGCTGGTCCCGGCCAACCGCCTTGACTGGCTGCTCACCGTTGGTGCATGGGGCTGGCGACGTCTGCTCGATCGCACCGCCGCCCTGGTGCAGGAGCTGGCCAGCTGCTCCCCCACCGGCAAGGTGACGCTGATCGGCCACAGTTCCGGCGGCGTGATGCTGCGCCTGTTCCTGGGGGATGAGCCCTTCGCGGGACGCCGCTACAACGGCGCGGCCCTGGCCGATCGCCTGTTCTGTCTCGGCAGTCCCCACACTGCCCTGCGGGCCACGGCACTGCGGCAGCTGGTGGATCGTCGCTACCCGGGCGCCTTCTTCGCCGATGCGGTGGACTATGTCTCCATAGCCGGAGACCTGCAGACGGCGGATGGCTCCGCAACGGCGCGACGTCTGGCGCCGGGCTCCTACCGCGCCATCGCTGGATCCTCGGAGCTGCCCGGTGACGGCCTGGTGCCGGTGGTGTCGGCCAGCCTGCGAGGCTCCCGCACCCTGGTGTTGCCGGGGGTGGCCCATGGCGGGGCCTTCGGCTCCCGCTGGTACGGCAGTCCCGAGGTGGTGGCGCAGTGGTGGTGCGACTGAGCTGCATCGACCTCTGAGTGGCGCCATTGCTGCATAGGGTCCGGCCGGAGCCCCTGCCTCGCCGCCGCCATGAAGCGCCAGCATCAGCAGACCCTGCAGGCCTTGTTCGCCCATCCGCTGCAGCACGGCCTGCGCTGCTCCCGGGTCGAGGCCATGCTGCTCAGCCTCGGTGCCGAGGTGGAGCATCTCTCGGACCACCGCCTGCAGGTGCGCCTGCCCGCCGGACAGGTCGTGTGTCTCCACGCGGCGCCGTCGCTGCATCACCCCTGGCTCGATGAAGAGGGGGTGTTGCGTCTGCGGCGTCTGTTGCAGCAGGCCGGAATCACGCCCGGGCATCCTGAGCCCGCGCCGCCGGGTCCGCGCGGGGATCAAGCCGTGCGCCTGGTGGTGCGGCTCGATCATCACGGCGCCAGCCTCTGGCGCTTCGATGGAGAGGAGGTGGAGCATGCGCAGTTGCACCCCCACGGCCTCTGGGGCGGCGATCAGAACCTCAGCCACCGCCATGAGCGCGATCTGCCCGGGCAGCGGGCACCCCTGGATCACGACTATCTCGAGCGCCTGAGCGCCGCGATCGCCGACGCCGAGGCGGTTCTGCTGCTGGGCCATGGCCAGGGACAGGCGGACGTGCGCCGGCTGCTGGTGGCCCATCTGCGTCGTCACCATCCCCAGCTGCTGGCCCGTATCGCCGGCGTGGTCACGGTGGACGACAGCGCCTTGAGCGAGGCCGAGTTGCTGGCCCTGGCGCGGGAGCATTTCGGCAACCTGCCCCACCGCCGGCCTGTAGTGGTGCCGGGTCAGGAGCAGCACGAGCCGGGGCCTGGCTAGGCCTGACCTGCATCGGCAGCGCGGTTGCGTCAATCTGGGCGTGTTGCCGTTCCGAGCGTCGTGCGCCGTCGCACCCTCCTGCATCTGCTTCCCGGTGCCCTGTGGCTGGCGGCCAGTGCGGGCTTCCATGGCGGCAGCCTGGCCGCGCCAACGGCGCCATCACCGGCACCGGCTCCGTTACCGGGTCGCCCTGCCAGCCTGCGTTTCCTGGCTGTGGCGGATACCGGCAGCGGTGATGCCAATCAACGGGCGGTCGGTCTGCAGATGGCGGCGGTGCATCGCCGCGCCCCGGTGGATCTGGTCGTGCTGGGGGGAGACAACATCTATCCCTCCGGCGACATGGCCCTGATCGAGTCCATGTTCCGCAAGCCCTACGCCGAGCTGCTGGCTGCCGGTGTGCCGTTCCACGCCGTGCTCGGCAACCACGACATCCGCACCGCCAATGGGGCTCCCCAGCTTGCCTACGCCCCGTTCGGCATGGGCGGCCGCTTCTACAACCTTCGCCGGGGACCGGTGGAGTTCTTCATGCTGGATACCAACGCCAATGCCGACTGGACGCGCCAGCTCAGCTGGCTGCGCAGCGCACTGGCGAAGAGCACGGCTGCCTGGAAGATCGTGGTCGGTCATCACCCGATCTACTCCTCGGGTCTCTATGGCAATGATCCGGGCCTGCGCGCCAGGCTGGTGCCAATGATGCGGGCCCATGGCGTTCAGCTCTACATCAACGGCCATGAGCACAACTACGAGCGCAGCGTGCCGATTGACGGCATCACCTATCTGGTGGTCGGCGGTGGTGGTGCGAGCCTGCGGCCGGTGATCGCCACGGCCCAGTCGGCCAGGGCCGTCAGCGTTCACAGCTTCGTGGAGCTTGAGGCCGGGCCGGATGTGCTGCAACTGGCTGCCTGGGATCAGGGCGGTCGCCTGATCGATCGCGCCCTGATCCCGCGCGTTCCTGCCGCTCGTCCCTGAGGCCTGCGCTCAGCGACGCTCCAGACGTTCCAGGCTTGGAATCAGGGCGCAGGCCGCCACCAGGCCGAGCACCAGGATCAGCAGCGCTGGAATCAGGGCGGCGCCGACCCGTTCATCACTCGCGTACTGATAGACCCGCACTGCAAGGGTGTCGAAATCGAAGGGGCGCAGGGCAAAGGTGAGCGGCAGCTCCTTGACCGTGTCCACGAACACCAGCAGGCCGCCCACCAGCAGTGGTCCCCGCAGCAGTGGCAGATGCACACGCCGCAGCACGCCTGGCCAGCTCAGGCCCAGGGAAGTGGCGGCTTCATCGACGCTGGGGGGAATGCGCTCGAGGGCAGCATCGAGGCCCCCCTTGCTCACCGCCAGGAAGCGATCGCCGTAGCCCCACACCAGCAGCAACAGGGGCGCCAGGGCCAGGGGGCCGCCGATCAGCATCAGGGCCAGCGCCAGCACGGTGCCTGGCACGGCGTAGCCCAGCCCGGCGATGAAGGTGAGGCGCTGCAGCAGCGGATTGGCGATCCAGCGGCGCGCGATGGCCAGGGCCAGCCCTGCGGCGACCGTGATCAGGGCCGCCAGCAGCGCCAGGCTGAAGCTGCGGCCCGTCAGCTGAAGCAGCTCCAGGGCGTTCTCGCCGCGCAGCTGATCCCAGCTGAGGGCTGCCCAGAGCATGGGGAGCCCCAGGCTCAGCAGCGGGGGCAGACCACACACCACCTGGGCCAGCCAGCGGCGCCAGCCCTGCAGCGACCAGCCCTGGTCCGACTCACCATCGTTGCCGAGGTTCCAGCAACGGCTGCGCCGGCGCAGGCTGCGCTCGGCGCCCACCAGCAGCGCCACGATCAGGAGCGCCAGCAGGGCCAGGGCCACGGCCCCCTGGGGGTCGCCGTCCTGCTGCCAGCGCTGCAGGATGCCCACCGAGAGGGTCGGCACCCCCAGCAGTTCCACCGCCCCCAGTTCGTTCACCACCTCCATGCCGCCCAGCGCCATGCCGGCGCCGATGGCGGGCAGGGCCATCGGCAGCGCCACGCGCCGGAAGCTGCCCCAGGGGCCTACACCCAGGCTGCGGCAGGCCTCCAGCTGGCGCCGGCCGCTGACGGCAAAGCTCTCGGTGGAGAGCAGGAACACATAGCTGTACGTGCTCAGCACCAGTACGGCAGTGGTGGGGAGCAGGCCATGCACCCGCAGCTGGAGCCGGCTGCCCAGGTCGATCAGGGTGGCGGCCAGCAGATAGCTGGGGGTGGCCAGGGGCAACAGCTGGGCGACGCGCAGGCCGCGGCGGCCGGGGAAGCGGCAGCGGGCGGTGAGCCAGCCGCTGGCGGTGCCGAGCAGGGCGGCCAGCAGCCCCACCCCCAGCACCAGGATCAGGGTGTTCAGCAGCTGCCTGGCCCCATCGCTGCCCAGCTGCAGCCCGCTCAGACCGCTGGGTCCGCCGATCGCGAAAAGCAGCAGGCCCCCCAGGGGGGCCAGGGCCAGGGCGCAGAGCAGCAGCACACCGGACCCGAGCGCACTCCGCCGCGGCGTCGAGACCAGCGATGGCGGGGCAACGGTTGTCATGGCCGTGAAGGCTAGGGGCAGGGGGATCCGCGCCGGATCTGGCTTCGATGTGACCGATGTGACAGCGGCGGGTGGCCGATGCTCGGCGGTCTCCAAAGGGCATGGGGGCGGCGCCAGAGTGCGGCCCAGCCCCAGCGTTCTCCCGTGTCGTCGTTGTTCAAGCCGTTCCTGCCCCAGCTGCGCCTGCGCCGGCTGCGCCACCGCCAACCCGAGCGCCTAGGCCTGGCTCTGCTGTTCGGTCTGAGCGGTGCGGCCGCCACCGCCGTGGCCCTCGGCGCGGTGGGCGCCGGGGATGGCGGTGCCCGCGCCGAGGCCCAGGGCCAGGAGATCGGTGTGTATTCCGGCCGCCACTACAACACCGACAAGGCGCTCTATCAGCAGTTCACCGCCCGCACCGGTATCCGCATCCGGTTGCTGGAGGCCAAGGACGACGCCCTGATCCAGCGGGTGCGCAGCGAGGGCCGCAACAGTCCCGCCGATGTGCTGGTGCTGGCGGATGCGGCCCGTCTCGATCAGGCGGCCGATCTGGGTCTGTTCCGCCCGTCTCCCTCGGCGGCACTGCTGCGCGATGTGCCCCTGAACCTGCGCGATTCCAAGGGGCGCTGGTACGGCCTCACCCGCCGGCTGCGGGTGGTGATCGTCAACCCGAAGCAGGTGAATCCCGCCAGCATCCGCACCTACGCGGATCTGGCCAGGCCGGCCCTGCGGGGCAAGCTCTGCCTGCGCGATCGCAAGAGCGTCTACAACCAGTCGCTGGTCGCCGATCAGATGATCCTGCGCGGTGAGGCTGCCACCGCCGCCTGGGTCAGGGCGATGGCTGCGAACGTCCGCCAGGCCTACTTCACCTCGGACACGCCGCTGATCCGGGCCGTCGGCAACGGCCAGTGCGGCGTGGCGCTGGTGAACAGCTACTACGTGGCCCGCATGCTCTCGGGGGATGGCGGTGCTGCCGACAAGACCCTGGCCAGTCGGCTCAAGGTGATCATTCCCACGCCCGCTCACGTCAACATCACCGGTGCCGGCGTGTTGAAGTCCGCCACCAACCCCGCGGCAGCCCTGAAGCTGATCGAGTTTCTGGCGTCGCCCAGTGGCGGCCGCGGCTACGCCGAGGCCAACCACGAGTACCCGCTCCAGGGCTCGGGCAACGATCCGATCCTGCGGCGCTTCGGCAACTTCCGCGCCGATGGGGTGTCGGCCGAGCAGATGGGCGCCAAGAACAAGGCGGCGGTGCGGCTGATGGAGAGCAACGGCTGGCAGTGAGCCGTGGCCGCTTCGGCCCATCACCCCTCCTCAGCGAGCCAGCCGGCCAGCCCGGCTGGCTTTTTCGCTGGCCGCGGCCGCTGTCAATACTTGGTATTGAGAATCGCTTGCAAAAGAGCAGGGGCTTGTTTAGGTTGCGACGCATTCGCAATTAGCCCCGTCGGCCGATCTGATGCCCTTCTCCGCTTCCGTTGACCACGACTCCGCCGCCAGTGCCGTGCGCCTGCCGGTCGGACAGGTGGTGCTGCTGGATCCCCTTCTGCTCCACCAGGCCAGCTGCATCGAGGTGCTGGAGGGTATGGCCCGGGTGTACTGCCCCTGCGAGGAGACCGAGGGCATGACCCTCGCGTTCCTGCAGCCGGGTGATCAGTTGCGCATCGATCGCCTCTGCAGTGAGGGCATCTGCGTCGAGGCGCTGACGCCGCTGCTGTTCCGCGGTGCGGCCCAGCCTGGCGGCGCTGATGGCGTTGATCCGGTCAATGAGTGGACCCTCCAGCTCCTGCGCATCCGCCATCTCGGCAGCGCCGAGCAGCGACTGCATGCCCTGCTCGGTCTGTTGGTGCGTCGTCTCGGCCGCCGTTGTGGGGCCTGGTGCGATCTGCCGTTCCGCCTCACCCATGAGCGCATCGGCGAGCTGATCGGCACCACCCGCGTCACGGCGACCCGGCTGATCTCGCGCATCCGCCAGGCCGAGCTGTTGGTGGTCCCCGCCGGCGAGAGCGGCCTGCGGCTGGCCCCGGAGCTGGTGGAATCGGCCCCCCTGGCGGCCGCCTGAGCGGGACTGGCACCGGCTGCCTGCCCCTGGCGGCCATGATCGGTGGCATCGTCGTGTCCCGCTCTTGACCAGCAGCCCTGATCTGATCGTGGTCGGCAGCGGCCTGGGCGGACTCTGCTGCGGGGCCATGGCGGCCCGGCATGGGCTTGAGGTGCTGGTGCTGGAGGCCCACGATCGCCCCGGTGGTGCCACCCACGGCTTCCAGCGCCGCGGCTTTCAGTTCGAATCAGGACCGTCGCTCTGGAGCGGCCTGGGTCGCTGGCCCTCCACCAACCCGCTGGCCCAGGTGCTGCGGGCCGTCGGTGAGGAGCTGCCCGTGGTCTCCTATCGGGACTGGGGGTTGTTGCTGCCGGAAGGTCAGTTGCGCGTGGGTGTCGGCGCCGACCCGTTCCTGGAGCTGCTGCGCCAGCTGCGCGGTCCCGCCGCCGCCGACGAATGGGCGGGCTTCATGGCCTGGCTCGAGCCCTATTGCCGCGCCGTCAACGCCCTGCCCTTGCTTGCCCTGCGGCCCGGTCTCGGCATGGCCGGCGCCCTTGGGGCGCGCGGCTCTGCGGCCCTGCTGCGCCATGCCCCCCGTCTGGCGGCCCTGGGTGGTGCCTTCGGTCCGCTGGCGCGCCGGCATCTGCGCGATCCCTTCCTGCTCCACTGGGTGGAGATGCTGTCGTTCCTGATCTCCGGCCTGCCGCTGGATCAGACCAGCGCCGCCGCCATGGCCACCCTGTTCGGCGACTGGTTCCAGCCCGATGCGGCGCTGGACTACCCCCTGGGCGGCAGCCCGGCCGTGGCCGAGGCACTGGTGCGCGGCCTGCGGCGCCATGGTGGTGCGTTGCGCTGTCAGGCCTCAGTGGAGCGGATCCTGATCGAGGGTGACCGCGCCGTCGGCGTGCAGCTCCAGGGCGGCGAGATCCTGCGTGCCCGCTGTGGTGTGGTCAGCAATGCCAGTCCCTGGGACACCCTCAGCCTGCTGCCGGAGCAGGCCCTGCCGCGGCGCTGGCGCGAACAGGTCCAGGCCACCCCCGCCTGCGGCAGCTTCCTGCACTGGCACCTCGGTCTGCGTGGCGATGCCCTCCAGGATCTGCCGATCCACCACGTCTGGGTGGGCGACTGGCAGCGCGGCATCAGTGCCGAGCGCAACATGCTGGTGCTGTCGATGCCATCGCTGCTCGATCCCTCCCTGGCTCCACCGGGCCATCAGGTGCTGCATGGCTACACCCCGGCCAATGAGCCCTGGGAGCTCTGGCGTGATCTCGAGCCCGGCAGCCGCGCCTACGATGCCCTCAAGGCCGAGCGCTGCGGCCTGTTCCACCAGGTGCTGGTGCAGCTGATTCCCGATCTGGCGGATCGGATCGTGATCGAGCTGCAGGGCACCCCCCGCAGCCATCGCCGCTATCTGCGTGTGCACCGGGGCAGCTACGGCCCGGCCATCGGCGCCGATCAGTCGCCGTTCCCCACCGGCACCACGCCGATCGAGGGGTTGATGCTCTGCGGTGCCGGGGTATTCCCGGGCATCGGCGTGCCGCCGGTGGCCGTCAGCGGTGCCATGGCTGCCCACAGCTTCGTGCCGGTGGCGCGCCACAAGGCCCTGCTCGATGAGCTCGGCCTGCGGGTGCCGGCTTAAAGCTGCGGCAGCAGCCGTGTCGCCAGGGCCTCAGCGCTGCGCAGGGCCCCCTCCACCCGCCCGAAGCCGGGGCCGGCGATCGCATCGCCGCAGAACCCGATCCGACTGGCCTGGCACAGGGCCAGGGCCGGATCGAGGCCGGGTGGGTGCGGGAAGGCGGCACCCCAGCGCATCAGCTGGCGCTCGGCCCCGGTGGTGGTCAGCCCGAGTGCCGCCTGCAGGGCCCGCTCCAGGGCCGCCATCACCTGCTGCTCCGCCTCCAGATCAGCGGGTGCCCCGAGCAGTTGGGCTGCCGAGGAGCGCGAGCCATACACCTGTCGATGGCGGCTGGCGAAATCGGCGCTCGATTCCGCCACCACCGCCCAGCGGCCATCGCGTTGCGGTTGCTGCGAGACGCGGCGCAGACCCCAGCGCTGCTGCGCCGCGCCCGTGAAGGTGAGCAGGCGCCACGGTTGCAGCCGCCAGCGCTGGGCCGTGGCCTCCGGCAGGGTGAGCAGCAGCTGGCAGCCCGGGCTGGAGTCGATCGCCGCCAGAGCGGCTGCGGCCCGGTTGAGCTGTGGATCCTCCAGCAGGGCGGCGGCCCGCTGCAGGGGGATGTCATCCCAGCCGAACACCGTCTGACAGCGGCGATGGGCCAGCAGGGTGCCGCTCAGCACCAGCCAGCGGCAGTGCAGCAGCACGCTGCCGTCGCGATCCAGCAGGATCCAGCCGTCAGCAGCCCCGTCAGGGTCGCGGTCTGGCTGCAGCCAGCGCACCAGGGTGCCGCTGCGGAGCGTCGGGGCCTCGCCGCTGGCGGCGGCCAGGGATAGCAGACCGCGGCAGAGGTCGTCCATCTGCGGCTGGCCCTGCCAGAGCTGGCCACTGCAGAACGGGTCAGCCCCCAGGGGGCCGAGCTGCCCGTTGGCGTCCAGGCTGTGGCTCGCACCGGCAAATGGCTGCAACCAGCCGCCCCGGCGCAGGGGCTCCAGCAGCTGTGGTTCCGGGCTGGCGGTGATGTTGAACAGCGGTGCGCCGTGGTTGATCGCCAGGGCCGGATCGCGTCGGGAGCGGCGGGTGGCGCTGCGTCCGCCGGGGCCGCGGCCGATCTCCAGCAGGGTCAGCGATCCCCCCCAGCCGAGCCGCCGCAGCGCAGCCGCCAGGGAGCAGCCGCTGACGCCGGCACCGATCACGGCCAGGTCCGCCGTTGCTGGCGTCGTGCTGCTCAAGGGATCTGCCGCCGGAGACGCCTCCGCAAGCTAGAAGCGGCGCCGTCCCGGCAGCCCGCCCGCTGCCGTTAGCGTCCCGGCGTGGTTGTGGCGGTGGTGTGGCGGTTCAGGTGCTTTCCGAGTCGCAGCGGCGCAAGTGGGATGCCAGCGACGACCAGCTCTTCTACGCCGAGCCGCGTTTTGTCCACCATCTGGATGACGCCTTCCGCGAGCGGCTCACCCGGCTCTACCGCGAGCGCATCCCCGCCGATGCCGCGGTGCTCGATCTGATGTCCAGCTGGGTGTCTCACCTGCCGGATGAGGTGATCTATCGCCGTGTGATCGGCCACGGGCTCAATGAACAGGAGCTGGCCGCCAACAGACGGCTCGACAGCCATTGGTTGCAGAACCTCAACCTCAATCAGGAGATTCCGCTCAAGAGCGACAGCATCGATGCCACGCTGATCGTGGCGGGCTGGCAGTACCTCCAGTACCCCGAAGCGGTGGCGGCCGAGCTGCTGCGGATCACCCGCCCCGGCGGGCAGCTGATCGTTGCGTTCTCCAACCGTATGTTCTTCACCAAGGCGCCGCAGATCTGGGCCGACGGCAGCGATCGCGATCACCTGGCCTACGTGGCCGAGGTGCTGATGGCCCAGGGCTGGCCCCGGCCCGAGCTGATCGCCGAAACGACCCGGGCCCATGGCTGGAAGGGCCTGGTGGGCGGCGCCGGTGACCCGTTCCTTGCCGTGATCGCCACCCGTCCCCGATGAGCGCGGCGATGGAGGCACTTACTGCAGAACCCACCCAGGCCGCACCACTGCTGGCCCTGGAGCGCCAGGTGCGCCGCGGCGGCACCGGCCTGCAGGCCGAGGACCTCAGCGGTTGCTGGCAGCTGCAGCGGATCTGGTCGCGGGGGAGTCAGCGTGCCGATGGCCTCAGCGGCGGCCTGCTGCGTGCCCTGGCCGCGCGTCTGGAGATCAGTGCCACGCCGCAGGGCCTGCGCCTGCGCAATGCCGTCACCCTTGGCGGCCTGGAGCTGCGCTTCGAGGGCCCCGGCCGTCTGCAGGGCTCACGACCGCTGCTGCTGTTCAGCTTTGAGCGCGTTGAGCTGCGGCTCGGTGAACGGGTGCTGTTGCAGCGCCCGCTGCCGGTGCCGGCACCCCGGCGGATGCCGTTCTTCGCTCTGATCCACCGCGATCTCTCCGGCTGGCTCGCGGCGCGTGGCCGGGGCGGTGGGCTGGCGCTGTGGCGCCTTGCACCCGACGCCAGGGCCACGGTTGTCACGATGGAACCACCTGCACCTTGATCCCGTCATGGCCTGTCCGCGCTGCGGCAGTTGGTCCGTTCGCGCCGATCGCAGCCTGGCCGGCCGCATGGTCTGCGGTCGTTGCGGCACACCACTCCAGGGTGTGAACCGGGCCGGTGGTGGATCGCTGCGGCGTGGTCGGCGCCTGGGGGCCTGGCGCTGGTGGTTGCTGGTGCTGCTGCTGATGGCTGCGGCCCTGGCGGCGCTTGTCCCAGGATCGACGTCGTTCTGGTCCCAGCCCGATGCCCCCCGCGATCGCCCTCACGATCGGTGGCAGTGATTCCGGCGGCGGCGCCGGCATCCAGGCCGATCTCAAGACCTTTCTGGCCCTGCAGGTGCACGGGTGCTCGGCGATCAGTTGCGTCACCGCTCAGAACACCTGCGGCGTCAGCCGGGTCGACGCCCTGCCGCCTGAAGCCCTCACCGCTCAGATCGAGGCGGTGCTCAGCGATCTGCCGGTGGCAGCCCTGAAGACCGGGATGCTGCTCAATGCCTGCCTGATCGCCGCCACAGCCCGGGCCCTGGAGCCGCTGGCGATTCCGCGACTGATCGACCCGGTGATGGTGTCCCGGGCCGGTTCGGTCCTGCTTGAGCCCGAGGCGATCGCCGCCTACCGCACCCGGCTGCTGCCCCTGGCCGATCTGATCACGCCCAACCTGCACGAGGCCAGGTTGCTGAGCGGTTGCAGCATCGACGGCCCGGAGGCGGTGGAAGCCGCGGCGGCCCAGCTGCTGGCCCTCGGGCCGGCGGCGGTGCTGATCAAGGGGGGCGGTCTGCCGGCCCTGCGCGGCCGCGACTACCTGCTCAGTCGTGATGGCGAGGGCCGGTGGCTGGAGCACGCGCCGGTGGACACGCCCCATACCCATGGCAGCGGCTGCACCCTCAGCGCGGCGATCACTGCCTGGCGGGCCCGCGGTCTGGGGCTGAGCGCCGCCGTGGCAGCTGCCAAGACCTACGTGGAGGGAGCCCTGCGGCATTCCCTCGCCATCGGGGCCGGCCAGGGTCCACTGTGTCACTGGCATTCCCTGCTTTGAGCCGATGGCCGACGCCCCCTATCTGATTGCGCTCGCCTTGGTGGAGCAGAACGGCGCACGGGCCATGCCCCTGCAGGGCAAATCGCTGCGCCAGCCGTTGCCGCCCGGCGCTGATCCCGGTGAGGTGGGGCGCCAGCAGGCGCTGGAGCTGCTGGTGCGGGTGTGGCAGCGCAGCGAGGAGGGGCCGCTGCGCCGGGCCGCCGGCGGCCACAGTCTGCTGCTGGCGGCCGTGCCGGTCGAGGCTCTGATGGAGCAGCTGCCGCGCCTGAAGGCGGCCTGGATCAGTGCTGGCGACACCGCCGGCCTGATCGCCGGGCTGCAGCGGCTCAGCGCCGGCGTCTGGACGGCGCAGATGGACCCCCGCCAGCCGCTCAGCTTTAAGCCGCTGGCGGAGCCAGCGGCCTGAGGCCCTCAGTTGTATTCGCCGGGGATGTCGTTCTTGCGCACGGTCACCCGGTCGAAGCGTTGGCCCGACACGCGCAGCAGTTCATCGCCCGAAAACTCGAAGCCCAGCTTCAGGGCGATCTGCGCCACGTCGTCGGCCGTGGCGGCGGCCAGCACCTCGGCCTTCAGGTCGGCGTCGGCCTGCAGGCGCGCCATGAACGCCTTGAGCTGATCGAGCGCCATGGGCACGAACCGTGGGGGCGTCCATTCTCACAGCCAGTGCCGGGGGTAGCGTTCGGCGCCCTGGTGCAGGCGGCTGAACAGCACCGCCATGGCGGTGAGCAGGAGCGAGCCGCTCAGCACCGGCATCAGCACAAAGCCGGGCTTGGCCGCCAGCAGCACCCCGAGCAGGGCCACCGCCCCGGCCGGTGGATGCAGGCAGCGCAGCCGCTGGCCGAGGGCGATCGTGAGGCCCACCGCCAGGCCCATCACCCAGGCGCCCGTGCCCAGCAGTGCCACGCAGCCGACGCTGATGGCGGCAGCCAGGGTGTTGCCCATCACGATGTTGCGCGGCTGAGCCAGTGGACTGCCGGGATGGCCGAACAGCAGCACCGTGGAGGCGCCGAAGGGCGCCACCACCAGCGGGTAATGGCTCCAGCCGCTGATCAGGCCCAGGGCTGAGATCGCCAGCAGTCCGCCAAGCCAGGATGCGAGCACCTCGTGGTGCTGGAAGCGGGGCTGGTAGGCCCGCCCCCGGGCTCGCTCCGCCTGCAGCCGCTGCCAGACCATCCAGGACGGTATCCGTTGACACCATTTTCACGGTTCTGATGGCGTCGCCCGCTCCCCAACCGCTTCTGCAGCATCTGACCGGCTCGCCGCTGGCGGCCGCGGGCGGGCGCCGCCGCCTGGTGGTGCTGCTCAGCCAGCTCGGCGATTTCGACAGCCTCGAGTACGCCCAGGCCCTGGCGGCGGCCCTGCCGCGGCTGCAGGCGGCGGCGATCGATCTGCTGGCAATCGGCATCGGCGATGCCGCCGGCGCCGAGCGGTTCTGCGGCTTCACCGGGTTGCCTCGCGCCTGCCTGCAGGTGCAGTCCGAACCGCTGCTGCATCGGCAGCTGGGGCTCTATCCCGGCCTGCGCACTCCCGGCGGCCCCTGGCCGGCCCTGCTGCTGATGTGCGCGGGCGTCGGTTCGCCCGGCACGCTGGCGGAGGTGCTGCGGGGCTACAGCGGCGACCGCTCCGCCCCCGAGCGCCTCGACAGTCCGCTGTTCGCCCTGGCGGGTGGCCGCGGCTTCCAGCGGCCATTCGAACTGGCCACGGTGCGGCTGCGCAACATGGTGGAGGTGCTGGGGAACTGGCGCACCTATGTGCCCAGCGATGCGCACATCACCCAGCGTGGCGGCACCTTTCTGCTCGATGCGGATGACACGCTGCTCTACAGCCACCGCGACCGCGGCATCCTCGGCTTCTCGGAGACGATGAACCGTCCGCTGGCCTTCCTCGATCCCTACCTCACCCCATGTCCGTCCTGAGCCACTGGGCCCTGCTGATCAGCCTGGCCCTGTTCCATCTGGTGGGGCCGGTGCCGCCGGAGCTGGGGCTACATGGTGGTGTCCTGGCGCCTTGCCCTTCCCCGGCCCACTGCGCCCGTGCCGATTGGCCGGTGGCCGATCCCGCCGCCGCTCTGGCCGCCCTGCGGCCGGTGCTGGCGGCCCTGCCCCGCACTGCGGTGCTGGAGGACAGCGCTGGCTATCTGCATGCCACCGCCACCAGCGCCCTGTTCGGCTTCGTCGATGATCTCGAGCTCTACGCCGACACCGCTCACGGGCTGCTGCAGGCCCGCTCCGTGTCGCGGCTGGGGGATTCGGATCTGGGGGTGAACAGCCGGCGTCTGGCTGATCTGCGCGAACAGCTCAGGGGTTGAGGCGCTGCTCAGCCCAGCCCTGATCGGCGCGCCAGCGGCGCCGTTGATGGGGGTGGCCGCTGAGCTCCAGCAGCTCCACCTGCTCGATCGCGATCCGCACCAGCTCAAAGCAGTCCGGCAAGGGGCTGCCATCGGCCAGCTCGCTGGGCCAGGCCCCTGCGGCCCTGACCGGTTCTCCCGGCGTCGGCCAGGCCCACAGGGCCCGGGCGCCCGGGTTGAGCTGCTGCCAGTGCTGGTTGCGGGCGGCCCGCTCCTGCTCCTGGGGAAGGGCCAGCCGCCGCCCGCGCAGCCGGAACTGAGCGCGGGCCCTCGGCAGCAGCCAGCACAGCTCCAGCCGCGGCTCCCGGATCAGTTCAGCGGCCTTGTCGCTGCGGCCATCGGTCAGCAGGTCGAGCTTGGCCGGTCCGGCCCAGCCGCGGAACACCAGCGTGCGCACCCGCGGCGCCCCATCGAGTCCCACGGTGGCCAGCTGCAGCCAGCGGGCCTGGGGCGCCCGGCCCTCCCGCTGGCGCGCGCCGCGCAGCAAGGGTCGCCAGGGGGGGAGAAGATCCTCGTTCATGGCGATGCCTCACAGGAATAGTGCTCCCATGCGCCGCGTCGCTGCGCGAACCCGGGATGCTCGGGATCGAGCGCCTGCCACCACCAGCGGCCATCGCTGTAGCTCGGCGTGCCGGCGTTGTTGGTGCGCGGCAGCTGCAGGCTCACGCCCCGCCACTCCAGCACGATGAACGAGCCTGGCACGGTGCCGCGTGCCGTGTTGGGAATGCCGGGGGCATCCACGGCGCCGATGTGCACGTTGGCGAGCAGTGGCTCGCCATCGCAGAGGAAGTGTTCGGGGCTGGGATCGGCGGCGGCCAGGCTCTGAGGCGGCCTGAGCAGGCAGCACAGGGGCAGCAGAACGGCCATCACCGCGGCGATCAGCTGGGTCACGGCATCGGAGCAGCGATCGCCAGGATGGCGCAATGAACCTGGTGCTCGTGTACGACGGCGGCTGTCCGTTCTGCCGCCACTTCGCCCTGCGCAGCGAGCTTGTGGGAGGCCTGCCGGATCTGCGGATCTGTGATGGTCGGGCCGACCACCTGCTGCGCGCCGACCTCAGGGCCAGGGGCCTGGATCTGGCCCGTGGCGCCGTGCTGCTGGAGGGGGAACAGGCCTGGCACGGGGCCGAGGCGATCGCCGAGCTGTGCGGGAGGCTCCAGCCCAGCGATCCGCTGCTGGCGCTGCTCCACCAGCTGTTTGCGGCGCCGCCGCGGGCCCGGCGCCTGTACCCGCTGCTGCTCTGGGCCCGCCGCACGGCCCTGCACTGGAAAGGCCTGCCGGAGGACCCCGATCAGGCGGGGCCCCGGCAGGCCTGACTGGCGTCTGGACGCCAG
>Ga0129333_10001977_pt1 | contig 18907 bp, 17 predicted proteins | sample CPB6_08_DNA_FD_94474 | JGI IMG/M metagenome (GOLD analysis project Ga0129333, IMG submission 94474) | Freshwater to marine salinity gradient microbial communities from Chesapeake Bay, USA - CPBay_Sum_0.6_0.8_DNA | ecosystem: Environmental > Aquatic > Marine > Coastal | place: USA: Chesapeake... | reverse complement strand
GGAGGAAGCTTGATGCGCTCCTGGAAGGCGATGGCCACGTTGTAATCACCGGCGTCCATAGCCTTGGCGACACGGCTGTTGGCTCCATCGGCGCCAATGATGATATCGACCTCCAGTTCTTTGGCTTCACCTGTGGCTTCGCCACCGCTGTAATCGGAGTAGGTGAGTGTATAGGGCCCTTGTCGGTTAGTGCCCGTATCGATTTTGGTAACCAATCCATTGACCAGATTGGCGCCAAGCTCTGCCGCACGGTTGCGCAGGAAGGCATCCATCACCTCGCGGCGACACATGCCAATGTATTCATTCTCGTTTTCAAGATTGATGTCCACTTCCCGGTTGGAAGGGGAAATCATCTTCATATTGCGAACCTTGCGATCGATGATCGACTCGGGCAGGTCGAACTCGGCGACCATGCACAGAGGGATCGCGCCTCCGCAGGGCTTGGCGTTGTCCAGCTTGCGCTCGAAAATCCAGGTCTGGATGCCGGCCTTGGCAAGCACCTCGGCAGCACAGGAACCGCTCGGGCCGCCGCCCACCACCGCGACTCGCAACATCTTGAAACCCGCTCCGCCAGAAGGATCTTGGCGCCGAAGCTAACACCGCTGCGATGCTGATCGCTGGATGTTGGCGCCCTCGCCCTAGCATCGACCAACACCCTTCGCTTTGGAGTTCTCGCTTGCCCAGTGCCGGCCGGCGTCCAACGGGTTCCCCGGCAGCGGTGCGTCCGCCGGCAAACCGTCGCCCTGGTGGCGCGCGTTCCGCGGTCGATGAGATTCCCCTGGCCCGCCGCACCCTCTCACCGGTGCTCAGGCCTCGGCGCAGTTGGCGCATGGCTGCCATCGGTGCGCTCTCGTTCGCCTGCGCCGCCGCTGTTCTGGTTCTTGTCGCGCCCCAGCCCCTGCGGCGCTTGCTGGCGCCACCGCCAGTGCAGGGTCTCAACGCCCGCCCTGGTCCCGATGGCCGGCTGCTTGGTCACTTCCCCTACCCCGAGGCACCAGCGGCATCCCTGCAGGAGATCGCTCCCGGCGTTGCCCTGCGGCCTGACGCGGCCCTCGCCCTGAGGGATCTGCAGGCCGCCGCCGCCGCCGATGGCGTCGAGATCCGCGTCCTCAGCGCCTTCCGTTCGATTGCCCTGCAGAAGCATCTGTTCTTCGATATCAAGTCGGAGCGCAACCAGAGCGCGATCGAGCGGGCTCGGGTCAGCGCCCCGCCTGGCTTCTCCGAGCACAGCACCGGCTTTGCTGTTGATCTCGGTGACGCTGGCGATCCAGGTACTGATCTTTCCATCTCCTTTGAGCGCACCCCGGCCTTCCGCTGGCTGCTGGCCAACGCCAACCGCTTTCATTTCCACCTCTCTTTCCCCCAGGGCAATCGCCAGGGGGTCAGCTATGAGCCCTGGCACTGGCGCTTCGAAGGCAGCGCCGATGCTCTGCGCAGCTTTGCCGCTGCCCAGGCGCTGGAGCGCTGATGGCGATGGCAAGACCCACCGGCAACGCACCCAGCGCCCCGCAGCTGCCCGAATTGCTGGCTCCGGCCGGTTGCTGGGCCTCGCTGAGGGCAGCGGTCGCCAACGGCGCGGATGCCGTTTACTTCGGTGTGGAGAGCTTCAACGCCCGTTTGCGGGCTGAAAATTTCCGGCGCGAGGACCTGCCGGAGGTGATGGCCTGGCTGCACGCCCGAGGTGTGCGGGGGTTCCTCACGTTCAATGTTCTGGTGTTCGCCGATGAGCTGGAGCAGGCAGCCGCGCTGCTCCGCCAGGCCGAGCAGGCTGGGGTCGATGCGCTGATTGTCCAGGACATCGGCCTTGCTCTGCTGGCCGCCGAGATCACACCCGGTCTGGCCCTGCACGGCTCGACGCAGATGTCGATCACCAGTGCCGCCGGTGTGGCGATGGCGGCTGAAATCGGGTGCCAGAGGGTTGTCCTGGCCCGCGAGCTCACTCTGCGCGATCTGGCGCGACTTCCACAGCAGTTGCAGCATCGGGGTGTGACGATGCCGCTGGAGGTGTTCGTGCACGGCGCTCTGTGCGTGGCCTATTCCGGTCAGTGCCTGACCAGCGAGGCCTTGGGGCAACGCAGTGCCAATCGCGGCGAGTGTGCCCAGGCCTGCCGCCTGCCCTATCAGCTGATCGTCGACGGAGAGGAACGCGATCTGGGTGAACGCCGCTACTTGCTGTCCCCGCAGGATCTGGCTGCCTGGGAGCTCTTGCCCCAGTTGGTGCAGCTCGGTGTGGCCAGCCTCAAGGTCGAGGGTCGGCTCAAGGAGGCCACCTATGTTGCAGCCGTCACAGAGGCCTATCGACAAGGACTCGATCGGCTGCGCACGGCCGATGGCCAGGCGGAGGCGAGCGGCGAGCGAGACGCCACGCCTGTTGCCACGCCTCCGGCGTTGCGGCGGCAGCTTGAGCTCAGCTTTTCGCGCGGTCTGCACAGCGGTTGGCTGCAGGGTGTCAACCACCGCCGTCTTGTGCGGGGTCGCTGGAGCAAGAAACGCGGCCCCTGGCTTGGTCGGCTTGAACGCCTTGAACCGGGCGACTGGTTGCTGCTGCGCAGCAGCGAACCTCTCAAGCCCGGTGATGGCATTGTGCTGGAGGTGCCCAGTGATGATCCGCTGCTGCCACCCCGCGAAGTGGGGGGTCGGCTGATGCGGGTTGAAGCCCGTCCCGGGGGGCGGCTGGCTCTGCGTCTCGGCCCGGGCCGGCTCGATCTGCGGGGTCTGCGACCCGGCAGCCCCTGCTGGCTCACCAGCGATCCACAGCTGGAGAAGCACCTGCAGCGCCTGGCGGAGCGGCCCACACCGGAGCGCAGACGTGCGCTCGATCTGCGCGTCAGCGGCAGTGTTGGTCAGCCCATGCAACTGGAGCTGCTGGCAGTGGATGGTCTCCGCGTCGAGCCGCATCGTGTGCGCTCGCGTGAACCGTTGCAGCCCGCCCGAGCCACGGCTCTGGATGCCGGGCGGTTGCGCCAGCAGTTCGGTCGCCTGGGGGGCACCGCCTGGCAGCTGAACCAACTCCAGGTCGATCTCGCTGATGGTCTGTTCCTGCCGGTGGCTGAGCTCAATCGTCTGCGTCGCGCCCTCGTCGATCATCTCGAGCAGGCTTCTGACTGTCGTTCCAGGGAACCGGCACGACCGGTCGTCGCTGCTGTGTCGGCTGCGGTGTTGCCCGGTTCCGATCCAGCAACGCCGCTGCACCGTGGTGCCGATGACGGTGCGCTGGAGCCCAGGCTCACGGTGCTGGTGCGCAGCCTTGAGCAACTGCGCGCCCTGCGCGACCAGCCACTGCACCGCGTCATCGCCGACCTGGAGCAACCTGCAGAGCTACGGGAGGCCGTGGCCATCGGTCGCGGGATCTGGCCTGGTGGCATCTGGCTTGCCGGTCAGCGGATTGTGCGGCCGGATGAGGCGTGGAGTCTGGAGCCGTTGCTGCGGGCTCAACCCGATGGCTATCTGGTTCGCAACGCCGATCAGCTGGAGCGGCTGACGCCGCTTGCCCCCTGTCTGGGTGATTTCTCGCTCAACGTGGCCAATCCACTCACGGCCCGCTGGTTTCTGCGTCGCTGGGGGCTCGAGCGGATCACGGCCAGCTATGACCTGGCCCTTGAGCAGCTGCTGGCGCTTGTGGCCGCCTGTCCCGCCGATGCGGTGGAGGTGACATTGCACCAGCACATGCCGTTGTTTCACATGGAGCACTGCCTGTTCTGCGCCTTCCTCTCCGATGGCCACGATCACACCGATTGCGGGCGCCCCTGCGAACAGCACACGGTGGTGCTGCGCGACCGGAGCGGTGTTGACCATCCCCTGCGGGCCGATCTGGGCTGCCGCAACACGCTGTTCAATGGCCGAGCCCAGACCGCTGCTGAAGCGATTCCGGCCTTCCTGCGGGCTGGTCTGCGGCATTTCCGCCTTGAGCTGCTCCAGGAAGATGCTGAGGACAGCCGGCGCCGGCTGGATCTCTACCGGCGTGCCCTGGACGGCGAGGTGAGTGGCCGCGAGGTGTGGCAACAGGAGCAGCTGGACAGCCGGCTTGGCGTCACACGCGGCACCCTGGTGGAACGGCGTTGAGGGGCAAGACCGGCTTGCGATAACATTGCTTCACGCACCGTAGGGATCGAAGGTCTCACCCTGGCCGTTTCCAAGCCGTTGGTTCACTCCTCCTGAACCAGCAGTCCGCAAGCACCGCCTCACGGATGCTGAGGCGCTGTCGTCGTGATGCTGTCGAGCCTGTGCTCGCGGTTCATGTCGCAGACCACGCCTGAACCCGGCTTCGGCCCGTTCAGGACCAGGGAATCCACCACTGCTCCCACGCCAACGCCAGCCCCGCGCTGCCCGTTGCGGCCTCCAGCCCCCAGCTGCGGCGTGCCCCTACCGATTACCCCAACCCTTCCTTCATGAGCGGCGCGCATCCGGGAACACCGATTCGCAATATCGCGATCATTGCCCACGTTGACCACGGCAAGACCACTCTGGTGGACGCGCTGCTGGCCCAGTCGGGCATCTTTCGCGACAACGAGGCGGTGCCCACCTGTGTGATGGACTCCAACGACCTGGAGCGCGAGCGCGGCATCACGATCCTCTCCAAGAACACCGCGGTGGATTACGAGGGGATCCGCATCAACATCGTCGACACCCCGGGCCACGCCGACTTCGGCGGTGAGGTGGAGCGGGTGCTGGGCATGGTGGATGGCTGTCTGCTGATCGTGGACGCCAACGAGGGGCCGATGCCCCAGACGCGCTTCGTGCTCAAGAAGGCTCTGGAGAAGGGGCTGCGGCCGATCGTGTTTGTCAACAAGATCGATCGTGCCCGTGTCGATCCCGAGCAGGCGGTCGATAAGGTGCTCGACCTGTTCCTTGAGCTGGGCGCCGACGACGACCAGTGCGATTTCCCCTACCTGTTCGGCAGCGGCATGGGCGGTTACGCCAAGCCGGATATGAAGACAGACAGCGACAACATGAAGCCGCTGTTCGATGCGATCCTGCGCCATGTTCCACCGCCGGTGGGTGACCCCGAGAAGCCCCTGCAGCTGCAGGTGACGACGCTCGACTACAGCGACTTCCTCGGCCGGATCATGATCGGGCGCATTCACAACGGCATGATCCGCGCCAATCAACCTGTGGCGCTGCTGCGCGACGACGGCAGTGTCAAGCGTGGTCGCATCAGCAAGCTGCTGGGCTTCCAGGGCCTGCAGCGTATTGAGATCGAAGAGGCCCGCGCTGGTGACCTGGTGGCCGTGGCCGGTTTTGATGAAGTGAACATCGGCGAGACCATCGCCTGCCCCGACAACCCGGAGGCACTGCCGCTGATCAAGGTGGATGAACCCACCCTGCAGATGACCTTCGTCGTCAACGACTCGCCCTTCGCTGGCAAGGAAGGCAAGTTTGTCACCAGCCGCCAGGTGCGCGATCGTCTCAACAAGGAGCTGCTCACCAACGTGGCCCTGCGGGTTGAGGACACTGACTCCCCCGATCGCTGGGCTGTCAGCGGTCGCGGTGAGCTGCACCTGGGCATCCTGATCGAAACGATGCGCCGCGAAGGCTATGAGTTCCAGGTGAGCCAGCCGCAGGTGATCTTCCGCACCATCGACGGCACCCCTTCCGAGCCCTTTGAAACTCTGGTGCTCGATGTACCTGAGGAGTCGGTGGGCGCCTGCATCGAGAAGCTCGGCATCCGCAAGGCCGAGATGCAGAACATGGAGAACACCAACGACGGCCGTACTCAGCTGGAGTTTGTGGTGCCCTCCCGGGGCCTGATCGGCTTCCGTGGTGAATTCATCCGCGCCACCCGCGGTGAGGGCATCATGAGTCACTCGTTCCTCGACTATCGCCCGATGCAGGGCGAGTTCGATGCCCGTCGCAATGGTGTTCTGATCGCCTTTGAGGAGGGGACCGCCACCTTCTACGCTCTCAAGAACGCCGAGGATCGCGGCCAGTTCTTCATCAGCCCCGGCACCAAGGTTTACAAAGGCATGCTCGTCGGCGAGCACAACCGTCCCCAGGATCTGGAGATCAACGTCTGCAAGACCAAGCAGCTCACCAACATGCGCTCCGCCGGCGCTGAGGAGCTCGACACCCTGCAGGCCCCGATGCAGATGACTCTGGAGCGTGCTCTGGAGTACATCGGCCCCGATGAGATGCTGGAGGTGACGCCGGAGTCGATCCGCCTGCGTAAGCTTCCGGCCAAGAAGCCGGCCCGCCGCTGAGGGGCTGGGTGCCGCCGGACGCAACCAACGGGCACGACCCTGAGGAGCTTGACCTCATGGCCGACTGTCGCTTCCAGCAAGCGGTGAACCTGTTCAATGCGGCCAGCTGGTACCCCTGTCACGACGGTTTTGAAGAGCTCTGGCATGAAACCCAGGGCCCGTGCCGTCGGGTGCTGCAGGGCATTCTTCAGATCGCCGTCGCCCATATCCATCTAGAGCGCGCCAACCTGCGGGGGGCCACGGTGCTGCTGGGTGAGGGGTTGGGTCGCTTGCGCAGCAGCGACCCCGGCCTGCTCGGCCTCGACCTGAACCCCTTGTGTGAGCCTGCGGCACAGCGTCTGCAGGCTTTGCAGCAGGGCCAGCCCCCTGAGGCTCTGCCTCTGCCCCGACTTGTGTTCGCCAGTCACCGATACGATGGCTCCCACTGATTGCAAGGCAGCGGGTTTGGCACCGAAACAGCACAATTGGCCCTTCCAGTTGCGCTTCAACCCCAACCGCATCGGTCTGCCTCTGCTGCTGGCTGCCTGGATGGGGTCGGCACCAGAGGTGTCGGCCGCTGCTCCTCCCGTGGCTACGCCGGTGCTGCCCCCAGCGCAGGCTTCGGCAGCAGGCAGCTCGGCAGAGTCCACCAGCTCCTCAGGCTCTCGCCTGAACACCGGTCTGGTCTCGATCGAATCCGATCTCCAGCGCGTGGATCAGTCCACCGGTGTGGTGACGGCCAGTGGCAACGTCCGCATTGTCTATCCCGATCAACGGGTTGTGGCTACAGCGCGTCAGGCTCAGTATTTCAGCCGTGAGGGCAGGGTCGTCCTCAGTGGTGAGGTCGACATCGTTCAGGCGAGCGGCAGCCTGCTTCGTGCCGAGCAGGTGATTTACCTCGTCGGCAGCGAACGCCTGCTAGCTCTGCCGCCTGCGGGACAACAGGTGTTTTCGAGGCTGCGACTGCCGCCGCCATCCCAACCGAATGCTGCCCAGTCGCAGCAGTTGCGACCTCTGCCGGTGCAACCATGAGCCTGGTGCTCGATCATGTCGCGCTCACGATCGCTGGTCGTCCGCTGGTCAAGCAGGTCTGTCTCAGCCTCCACCCTGGCGAGGTTGTCGGTCTGCTGGGCCCCAATGGTGCCGGCAAGACCACGACTTTCAATCTGGTGACCGGTCTGCTGCGGCCGGATCAGGGTTCTGTCCTGCTGGATGATCTTGATGTCGCCGAGCTGCCGATGCCGCGGCGGGCTCGTCTTGGTATCGGCTACCTGCCGCAGGAGGCGAGTGTGTTCAGAAGTCTGACCGTGCGCGAGAACCTGATGCTTGCTCTGCAGGAGAGTGGCCTGGCCGCGGTCGAGCGGCGCCAACGCACAGATGTGCTGATCGAAGAATTCCATCTCAGCGCCTTTGCCCATCGCCGCGGCTATCAGCTCTCCGGTGGCGAGCGTCGCCGTTGCGAGGTGGCCCGCGCCTTGGCTGTGGGCTCAAGCGGGCCACGCTACCTGCTTCTGGATGAACCATTTGCTGGCGTCGATCCCCTCGCGGTTGCTGATCTGCGCGACCTGATCACCGGCTTGCGCCGCCGTGGCATGGGTGTACTGATCACGGATCACAACGTGCGTGAAACCCTGTCAATCACTGACCGTGCTTATATCCTAACGGAGGGTTCAATCCTGGCAAGTGGACCCTCGGATGCGATCGCCAAGGATCCGCTGGTGCGCCGTCACTATCTCGGCGAGGACTTTCGCCTGTGACACGCTCTTCCTTCCTCACGTCACTCCGGTTGCGCTGGGCATCCCTGCTTCTTTTCTGGCAACGTCTACCCTTGCTCGATCGCTGGCTGATTGCTGAGCTGACCGGGCCATTACTGTTCGGAATCGCCGCTTTTACTGCCGTTTCCTTGTCGGTGGGAGTTGTCTTCGAGTTGGTGCGCAAGGTGGCGGAAGCCGGTTTGCCGCCTCTGGTGGCGATGCAGGTGCTCAGCCTGCGACTTCCTGGTTTTCTGGTCCTCAGTTTCCCCATGGCCACGCTGATGGCCACTTTGCTGGGCTACAGCCGCCTTTCCGGCTCCAGCGAATTGACGGCTCTGCGCAGTCTTGGTGTCAGCACACGTCGGATTGTGATGCCGGCCTTGATGGTGGCCAGCTTGATGACGCTGCTGACTTTCTTCTTCAACGACGTGGTCGTCCCCAGCGCCAACCTTGCCGCTGCCAACACCCTTGATGCCGCCTTGGGTCGCGCAATAGCTTCGGAGAAAGGATCCAATGTTGTTTATTCCCGGTTTGGGCCAGTTCTCATCCAAGAAGCCGAGAGTTTGCGAACAGATCACGGTCTTGCCCAGTTGTTCTACGCACGTGAGTCCACAAGTGGTGGCATGAAGGATGTTACCGTCCTTGATTTTTCCCGGGCGGGCCAGCGACAGGTGTTGGTGGCTGATACAGCCACCTGGAACGATGCTCGCAGCATGTGGGAGTTTCGCCAAGGTCGTCTGTTCACGATTGATCGCTTGAGTGGTCGCACGACATCGGCTGAATTTGATCGCTACTTCTATCCATTTACCTCGGCGCCGATCGACGTAGCCAGCTTGCCCAAAAGTGCTGAGCAGATGACCGTCGCTCAGGCGGTCCGTGCTGAGCGATTACTCGCCGGTGCTGGCGATTACAAAGAGGCACGGCGTCTGCGCGTGCGTATTCAAGAGAAGTTTGCCTTTCCAACCATTTGTCTTGTATTTGGTTTGATTGGCAGTAGCTTGGGAGTGCGGCCGAATTCACGCACCAGCCGAAGCCAGGGATTCGGCATCAGTGTTCTGCTGATTTTTGGCTACTACTTGATGTCCTTTATCTTCAGTTCCTTGGGCATCAAGGGTGCGCTCACGCCCTTCTTCGCTGCTTGGCTGCCCGTGTTGATTGGCCTTGCTGCCGGCGTGTATCTGTTGCGCCAGGCCAGCCGCTGATCGGCCGCCCGGCTTGCCAGACTGACGTTGACGATCGCCTGACCATTCCCAACCTGTGAGTGATCCTGTTCTTGGCCTCGGTCTGGCCGCCTTTGCCCTGCTGTTGCTAGCTCTGCCTCTGGCCTTCTGGAGTGTGAGCGAAAGTGGCGGTCGGGGTAGCCGTATTGTGCGCCTGTTGGTGGCGGCTGCCAACCTCAGCTTGACGGCCCAGCTGGTGCTGCGCTGGTGGCAGAGCGGCCATTTCCCCATCAGCAACCTCTACGAATCGCTCTGCTTCCTCGCCTGGGCCTGCACGCTGACCCAGTTGCTGGTGGAGCGCAGCTACCCCTCGCCGTTGGTGCCAGCTGCCGCTACGCCGATGGCTCTGGGCTGTGTTGCCTTTGCGAGTTTTGCTCTCCCCGATCAGTTGCAGCAGGCCGCTCCGCTGGTGCCCGCTTTGCGCTCCAGCTGGCTGGTCATGCACGTCAGCGTGATCATGGTCAGCTACGCCGCCTTGCTGGTGGGCTCCCTCCTCTCCGCTGCGGTTCTCGTGACCGATCGCGGCCGTGACCTCGAGCTGCGCAGCAGTTCGATCGGCAGCGGCGGCTTCCGTCAGGCACAGCTGGCCACCGCTCCTGCACCGGCTGCCCTCAATCTCGCGAGCGCCAGCTTGTCACTCAGTGAGCAGCTCGACAGCCTGAGCTATCGCACGATCACAGTTGGCTTTCTGCTGCTCTCGATCGGCATCGTCAGCGGTGCCGTGTGGGCTAACGAAGCCTGGGGCAGCTGGTGGAGCTGGGATCCCAAGGAAACCTGGGCCCTGATCTGCTGGCTGGTGTATGCCGCCTATCTGCATACCCGCCTCAGCCGTGGCTGGCAGGGGCGCCGTCCGGCCCTCGTGGCAGTGGCCGGGCTTGTGGTGATCTGCGTCTGTTATATCGGCGTCAACCTGCTGGGGATCGGCCTGCACAGCTACGGCTGGTTCTTCAGCAGCTGATCCGTTACGGCGCCAGTTGATCGCTGGGCCCAGCTGATCGGTAGCCGCCTGAGCCGCCACTGCCATGACAAAGCCCTCGCTTCCGCGAGGGCAGTGATCAGCGGCAGGATGACCCGCCGCTGATGGTTGCTCTATTGGTTCTTGGGTCAGGCAGCCACGGCCACAGGCCGCTTGCTGTTGCGGATGCCGGTGATGGCATCGGCGTAGCTGGGCTGGTTGAACACACCGGATCCGCTCACGATGGCGTTGGCGCCGGCTTCAATCACCTTCCAGGCATTCTCGGCTTTGATGCCGCCATCCACTTCGATCCACGGATCAAGACCCTTCTCATCGCACAGGCGGCGCAGGTCTCGGATCTTTTGCACCTGGTTCTCGATGAAGCTCTGACCGCCGAAGCCGGGGTTCACGCTCATGATCAGCACAAGGTCGCACAGTTCAAGGCAATACTCGAGCGTGTCGATCGGTGTGCCGGGGTTCAGCACGGCTCCGGCCATCTTGCCGAGATCCTTGATCTGGGCCAGGTTGCGGTGCAAGTGGGTGCAGGCCTCCACCTGAACCGAAATGATGTCGGCACCGGCCTTGGCAAAGTCCGCCACATACTTTTCAGGCTCGACGATCATCAGGTGAACGTCCAGGGGCTTGGCGGTCACCGGCCGGAGCGCCTCGACGATCAACGGACCGATGGTGATGTTGGGGACAAACCTCCCGTCCATCACGTCAACGTGAATCCAGTCGGCGCCGGCCTCGTCCACGGCACGCACGTCCTCGCCCAGTCGCGAGAAGTCAGCGGAGAGGATCGAGGGGGAGATCACCAGGGGCTTGGTGCTCATGGGGGTGCCACCGGGGCGGAACAGAGGCGGATTGTAGGAATCGGCTCGCCTGGCGCTGGCGCGCCCCTTCGGCGAGCGCTGATACAGTGGGCGGCGCTCATTGCCCGAGAGGGCCTGCAGCCGCTGAAACCTCGGCCGCCGCAGCGCCTCCCTCGACGCACCCCCATCCCTACGCCGGACAGCTGTGGATCGCACCCTGATTCAGGAAATTCTCGAGGTCGTTGAACAGGCCGCCATCGCGTCCGCCAAGCTCACGGGCATGGGCCTGAAGAACGAGGCCGACGCTGCTGCTGTGGAGGCCATGCGCGAGCGCATGTACAAGATCCAGATGCAGGGTCGCATCGTCATCGGCGAGGGCGAGCGCGATGAAGCCCCGATGCTTTACATCGGTGAAGAAGTGGGCAGTGGCACAGGCCCGGGCGTCGACTTCGCCGTGGACCCTTGCGAGGGCACCAACCTCTGCGCCAACAGCCAGCGTGGTTCGATGGCTGTTCTTGCCGCTTCCGATCGAGGCGGTCTGTTCAACGCCCCCGACTTCTACATGAAGAAGCTGGCCGCCCCCCCGGCTGCCAAGGGCAAGGTCGACATCCGCAAGTCGGCCACCGAGAACATCGAAATCCTCAGCCAGTGCCTGGGCGTTCCTAAGGATGAACTGGTGATCGTGGTGATGGACCGCGCCCGCCACAAGGATCTGATCAAGGAAATCCGTGCCACCGGCGCCCGCGTACAGCCCATCTCCGATGGCGACGTCCAGGCCGCCATTGCCTGCGGTTTCGCTGGCACCGGCACCCATTGCCTGATGGGCATCGGCGCGGCTCCCGAAGGTGTGATCTCTGCTGCCGCCCTGCGGGCCCTGGGTGGTCATTTCCAGGGTCAGTTGGTGTACGACCCCGCCGTGGCGCAAACCTCCGAATGGGAGGGCCTGACCAAGGAAGGCAACCTGGCACGCCTGGCCGAGATGGGCATCACCGATCCCGACCGCGTCTATGAGGCCGAGGAACTGGCCTGCGGTGAGAATGTGGTGTTTGCGGCCAGCGGCATCACCGACGGCCTGCTGTTTGACGGCGTCAAGTTCGAGAAGGACTGCACCCGAACCAGCTCGCTGGTGATCAGCACCCTCGACAACACAGCCCGCTTCACCACCACCGTCCATATCAAGGACGGCGCCCAGAGCATCGCTCTGCGCTGATCCGAGGCGTTGTCTGGTCAGTCCCGCCACGGCGGTGGCGGGACTGACCTCCGCCAATCGTCCTTCCGTTTCAAGCGCACGTCAGGATCCAACTTCATGCACATCGCCGTCGTCGGTCTGAGCCATCGCACGGCCCCGGTGGAGATCCGGGAGCGTCTCAGCATCGCCGAGCAGAGCATGGAGGATTCCCTCCAGCGGCTGCGTGCCGATGAGCAGGTGCTGGAGGCCTCAATCCTCAGCACCTGTAACCGCCTTGAGATCTACACGCTGTTGCGTCATCCCGAGCAGGGCGTGACGGCTGTCGGTGGTTTTTTGAGTGATCATTCTGGGCTGGCCCTCGCTGAGCTGACCCCCCACCTCTTCACCTACCACCATGAAGAGGCTGTTGCGCACCTGATGCGTGTGGCAGCCGGGCTTGATTCCCTGGTGCTGGGCGAGGGTCAGATCCTGTCTCAGGTCAAGAAGATGTATCGCCTTGGTCAGGAGCATCGCTCGATCGGGCCAATTCTTAATCGCCTGCTGAATCAGGCTGTCAGCACCGGCAAGCGAGTACGCAGCGAAACCAATCTCGGCACGGGTGCTGTGTCGATCAGTTCCGCGGCTGTCGAGCTGGCACAGCTCAAGGTTGGACAGGGCCGCGGTGTCGACGATCTGGTGCCGCTTGATCAGGAGCAGATCGCTGTGGTTGGAGCCGGACGCATGTCCAGGCTCTTGCTTCAGCACCTTCAGGCCAAGGGAGCACGCGGGGTGGTGCTGCTCAACCGCACCGTGGAGCGCGCTGAACTGATGGCTGCCGACTTCCCTGCTCTACCGGTCCAGTGCCGACCGCTGAGTGATCTCGACCATTGCCTGAGCACCTGTTCTCTGGTGTTCACGAGCACAGCTGCTGACGAACCGATCATCACGGCCGAACGGTTGGCCCGTCTCAATCGGCGCTCGTCGCTGCTGCTGGTCGACATCGGTGTGCCGCGCAACATCGCCGCGGATGTGGGCGATCTTTCGGGCGTCGGTTCCTATGACGTCGACGACCTTCAGGAGGTGGTGACCCGCAATCAGGAAGCCCGCCGTGAGATTGCTGCTGAAGCCGAAGGCCTCCTGCAGGAGGAAGGCCGTCAGTTCCTGGAATGGTGGGATGGCCTGGAGGCCGTGCCGGTGGTGAACCGTCTCCGGTTGCAGCTGGAAGACATCCGTGAGCAGGAACTCCAGAAGGCGCTCAGCCGGATGGGTCCGGATCTGTCAGCCCGGGAGCGCAAGGTGGTTGAGGCCCTGAGCAAGGGCATCATCAACAAGATCCTGCATACGCCCGTCACCAACCTGCGGGCGCCGCAGCCCCGCCAGCAGCGCCATATCGCCATGAAAGTGGTGCAGGACCTGTTCGACTTGCACGAAGCCCAGGGCTGATCCCACAAGACCCAGCACTTTTACTCCAATTCGGTCGGCAGGACGTCTGCGGCGGCATCTGATCGCTTAATCTTGCCCGGCATCAGGGAGAGTGGCATGAAGAGGGTTCTGGCGATCATTCTCGGCGGGGGTGCGGGCACCCGCCTCTACCCGCTCACCAAGATGCGGGCCAAGCCGGCTGTGCCACTGGCTGGCAAATATCGTCTGATCGATATCCCGATTAGCAATTGCATCAATTCTGGCATCAATAAGATGTACGTGTTGACGCAGTTCAACAGTGCTTCTTTGAACCGCCACCTCACGCAGAGCTACAACCTCTCCAGCGGTTTCGGCCAAGGCTTCGTTGAGGTTCTTGCCGCTCAGCAAACCCCAGAAAGCCCAAGCTGGTTTGAGGGCACAGCCGATGCTGTTCGCAAGTATCAGTGGCTGTTCCAGGAATGGGATGTTGATCACTATCTCATCCTTTCTGGTGATCAGCTGTACCGCATGGACTACAGCCAGTTTGTTGATCATCACATTCAGACCGGCGCTGATGTGAGCATTGGTGCGCTGCCTGTCGACGCCGCACAGGCTGAGGGCTTTGGCTTGATGCACACCAACGAGCATGGCCGCATCCAGGAGTTCCGCGAGAAGCCGAAGGGTGAGGAGCTCAAGGCTATGTGGGTCGATACATCGCGGATGGGACTTTCCGCCGATGAGGCGCTGAAGCGGCCCTACCTCGCCTCGATGGGTATTTACGTGTTCAGCAGAGATACCCTGTTTGATTTGCTGGCCAAGAACCCAACTGCCACAGACTTTGGCAAGGAGATTATTCCCGAAGCACTGCGGCGTGGTGATAATCTCCAAAGCTACCTCTTTGACGATTACTGGGAGGACATCGGCACAATAGGCGCCTTCTATGAGGCCAACATGGCTCTCACCGATCAGCCGAATCCGGCCTTCTCTTTCTACGACGAAAAATTCCCGATCTATACCCGTCCCCGCTATCTCCCCCCGAGCAAGTTGTTTGATGCGCAGGTCACGCAATCGATCATTGGTGAGGGTTCAATGCTCAAGTCCTGTAGCATTCACCACTGCGTTCTCGGCGTGCGCTCCCGCGTCGAAGACGATGTCGTTCTCCAGGACACCCTGGTGATGGGTAACGACTTCTTTGAGTCGAGCGAGGAGAGGGCTGTGCTGCGCGAGCGCGGTGGCACGCCGGTTGGGGTCGGTCGAGGCACCACGGTCAAACGGGCGATCCTCGACAAGAACGCGCGGATTGGTCAGGGTGTGTCGATCGTCAACAAGGACCGTGTTGAGGAAGCAGATCGACCTGAGCTGGGCTTCTACATCCGCAACGGCATCGTCGTGGTCGTTAAGAACGCAACGATCGCCGATGGCAGTGTGATCTGAGTTCCTGCACGCTGGCCGGCCCAGCGAGGCCGTCGTTACCGTGTCGGCCTGCGCCAGGCCAGTGCCACGATCACGGCACTGGCCTGTTTCTGTCTCGTCAGCGCCACGCGTCGTCGCCATTTCGTTGACAGATGCGCACCGCAGGCTGCCAACGCCCTTGCGCTTCGCCACACTGTGCCCGTCCGCTACGGCATAGGTGGCATGACCTCCGCCACACAGAAAGCCCACTTCGGCCTGATCGGCCTTGGTGTGATGGGCGAGAACCTCGTGCTCAACGCTGAGCGCAACGGCTTCTCGAGCGTCGTCTACAACCGTACTTACGCCAAGACCGAGGAGTTCCTGGCGGGTCGTGGAGCCGGCAAACGGATCATCGGCGCCACCTCCCTGGAGGACTTCGTCGCCAAGCTCGAGCGACCACGCCGAATTCTGATGATGATCAAGGCGGGGCAACCGATCGACGCGATGATCCAGCAAATCGCCCCCCTGCTGGAGGAGGGTGACCTGCTGATCGACGGCGGTAATTCTCTCTACACCGACACCGAACGGCGCGTCGCCGAGCTGGAAAGCCGCAGCTTTGGCTACATCGGCATGGGTGTTTCCGGCGGCGCCAAGGGAGCCCTGGAGGGTCCGAGCATGATGCCGGGTGGTACTCGTGCCGCCTACGACGCGATCGAGAGCCTGGTGTGCAAGATGGCCGCCCAGGTCGATGATGGGCCCTGCGTCACCTACATCGGCCCCGGTGGAGCTGGGCACTTTGTCAAGACCGTCCACAACGGCATCGAGTACGGCATCGAGCAGATCCTGGCCGAGGCCTACGACCTGATGAAGCGTGGTGCCGGCTTGAGCGGCGACGCCATGGCCGACGTGCTTGGTCAGTGGAATACCACCGAGGAACTCTCCTCGTTCCTGGTGGAGATCACTGAAATCTGTCTGCGTACCAAGGATCCTGCCAGTGGCGTTGATCTGGTGGAGCTGATCGTGGATTCTGCCGGCCAGAAGGGGACCGGCCTCTGGACCGTGATCAGCGCGCTGGAGATGGGCATCCCCGTGCCCACCATCTATGCAGCCCTCAACGCTCGCGTGCTCAGCTCGATGCGCACCGAGCGCCTCGCTGCCGAATCAGTGCTGCCCAGCCCTGAGGTATCGCCGGTCCTGAATCTCGGTAGCCCCGCCGATGCCATGGCGCCGCTGATGGATGCCTGCGTGCTGGCCTGCATTGCCAGCTATGCCCAGGGCATGGCGCTGATGCAGGAGGCCTCTCAGCTTCACGACTACAACCTCGACATGTCGGCCATCGGCCAGATCTGGAAGGGTGGCTGCATCATCCGTGCTCGCCTGTTGCAGCGGATTCAGAATGCTTACACCGCGCAGCCCGGCCTGGCCAATCTGCTGGTGGATCCCTGGTTTGCCGAACAGGTGAATCGCCGCCTGCCAGGACTGCGTCGCGTCGTCGCTGATGCCGCCATGGCGGGCATTCCCGTGCCTTGCCTGAGCAGCTCGTTGGATTACATCGACAGCTACCGCAGTTCCCGCCTGCCGCAGAACCTGGTGCAGGCGATGCGCGATTGCTTTGGTGCCCATACCTATCAACGCCTGGATCAGCCGGGCAGTTTCCACACGGAGTGGATGTGAGGCGATGGCGATGACAACTGCCAGCTATCAGCTCGATGTGGTGCCCGACGCCGCTCAGCTGGCGCGACGCTGTGCTGAGCGCATTGCCTCCTGGCTCGATCTGGCCCTCGATGAGCGTGATCGTGCCCAGATCGCACTGGCCGGTGGCAACACCCCCGCTGCGGCCTATCGCCTGTTGAACGGCGAGCATCTGCCCTGGAATCGGGTGGATGTGGTGCTCGGCGATGAGCGCTGGGTTCCGGCAAGCGACCCCGCCAGCAATGCCGGCATGCTCGCCGGCACCCTGCTGAAGGCGGGTGGTCCTGCCGCCGCCGCCTGCTTTCATCCAGTTCCCACCGAACTGGCGACACCTGAAGACTCCGCCGAGGCCTTCGAGGCCCACATTCGCCAGCTCTGCCCTGGCGATCCGCCGATCTTCGATGTGATTCTGCTGGGGCTGGGTGAAGACGGGCACACCGCCTCGCTGTTTCCGGGCACGCCTGCCACCCTGGAGCGAGAGCGCGCCGTCAGCATCGGTGCGGGTAAGGGGTTGGAGCGCATCACCCTGACGGCGCCGGTGCTCAGCGCTGCCAGGCATGTGATCGTTCTGGTCAGCGGTGCCGGCAAGCGCCTGGCGCTGGAGCGGTTGCTTGACCCCGCTGAACCGCCGCAGCGCACGCCGGCCAAACTGGTGCAGCCGCGCGCAGCTGTGCTTGTGTTGGCCGATGCGGCCGCCGCTGAGGGGGTCGCTGCGCCAGGCTGAACAGATCTGCTCTGCACCACCTCTCCATGATCGTTTCTGCTCAGGATCAGCGCCTGATCGTGGCCGCTGATGGCTTTGCCGGTTGGCAGCCACTGAACGACACGATCATGGGTGGCCGCAGCCAAGGCGTCTGCCGCACCACTTGCGAAGGTCTGTGGATGGAAGCTTTTGTGGAGCCGGAGGGTGGTGGTTTCGTCAGTTGCCGGTCACCGATCTACGCCCCCCCGCTCGATCTCTCCGGCTACGGGGCCCTTCAGCTTGAGCTCGATGGCGATGGGCGGCGCTACAAACTGGCTGTTGCCTGCCATGATGGTGTTGCGGGTCTTACAGAGCTGATCCCCGGCGGTGTGCGTTGGGTTGCGGAGTTCTCAAGCCAGGCCAGCGGTACTTCGCGCGTCACCATTCCGTTCAATCGGCTCACAGCGACTGTGCGGGCAACTCCGGTGGGGTTACCTCTGCGTTTCGATCCTGCTGGTATCACTCGCTTGCAGATCTTGCATTCCAAGTTCGGGGATATCGGTGGGCGCAATCCGGGCTTCCGTCCTGGACCTTTGCGACTACTGTTGCGCTCCATCCGTGCCATCGTCTGAGGGGCCATCAATCAAGCTGATGCATCAGGACTCACCGGGCTGTATGGGTGGTGATGATGGCCAGGCAGCGCCGCTGCCTGCAGATCCGTCAGGAGTGGATCCATCGGCTGAGCGGCGCCTGCAGCAGCTGCTCACCGACCTGGCCCGGGCTGCCGACCTCTGTCTCAGGCCCTGGCGCCACTCGCTGCGCTTCAGTGCGCTCACCCCTGCTGAGCCTGATCGGGTTGATCGTCTGCTCAGCGAAGCAACGCTGCTGATCGAGGTCCGCGATGGTGATGGTGTTCGTCACCCCAGCCGCGATCTGGAGTTGGAGATCTACCGCAGTGCTGAACGTTTCAATCTGATTCTGAGTCAACACCTTGATCCAGATGCCCCCATGCTTTGGTATGGCAGCCATCCTGTCTGGATGGCTGCCACTGATGGCCTGCGCTGTGAACGACCCGACGATGGAGTTGTTCTTGAGTCATTCTGTCGGCGTGTGTGGGCTCTGCTTGCCACTGAAATTCTGGTGGATTGAACCGCTGCAGATTGGTTCGCATGCCTGAACAAACTTGCATGGCTGGCCTTGCAGGTTTGACAGATGGCTTCTGGAGCCAGAAACGCACCAGCGGCGAGCAAGGCATTGGCAAGCTGGTGCCAAGGCATTGCCCCGGCTGTCGACGTCGATATGTTAAGAATTAATGATCGACCTGCATCATCATGAGAGGATCGCAATGATCACCTTTTTCAAGTCGTGAGCGAACAGCTTTCTTCATCTCTCGAAGCTGGTACCTCGGAAGGGTCTACCTCGACGTCCACATCTCGTCCCATGGCTTTGATCACGCTCGAGCAGCGAGCAGCTTTGCTGGAATTTCTGGCTAAACAGCCTTATCAGGAGGTTGCCGGCGGCATCGACTTTCTTAAGAATGCAATCATCATCAATGTTAACTTTACTGGTGATGATGCTCAATCCGACGACGGCTGAATCCTGACCTGATCGACCCCCGCGCCTTCTGACCTGCGCGGGGGTGACAATCACTGCCT
>Ga0129333_10001976_pt1 | contig 18907 bp, 14 predicted proteins | sample CPB6_08_DNA_FD_94474 | JGI IMG/M metagenome (GOLD analysis project Ga0129333, IMG submission 94474) | Freshwater to marine salinity gradient microbial communities from Chesapeake Bay, USA - CPBay_Sum_0.6_0.8_DNA | ecosystem: Environmental > Aquatic > Marine > Coastal | place: USA: Chesapeake... | reverse complement strand
GGCTGGGACCGCTGCCTCAACGATCGCAGCGGCTGGGACCGCTGCCTCGACCAACGGGAGCTCGATCTCGCGGCGGGTCTTGGCGGTGGCGTCGAGCCGCGGACCCTTCCAGGTGATCGCCAGCGTGTCGTCCGTCCGCCGGAGACGCAGGGCCTCGTCGGTGACGGCGAAGTCGCGGCTCGGGTGGTTGAAGTAGCGGTCAACCTGCTCCGCGGTGCCGTGCCACGTCGCACCGAGCCGAACGAGGGCCGCCTCGACCGTCGACCCGTCTGACAGCGGATACTTCTGCTCGACTTCGTACACTGAATGGCTCCTGAGGGCCGCACTCCCCACGGCTCACGCCGTTGGGCTTCCTGATGCCGTGTCGGAAAGCGTAACCGCGTAAGCGGTACGATGGCGTCTGGTGCGGCTCACTCCCCATGGCTCACGCCGTTGGGCTTCCTGGTGCGGATGCGTGTGGACGGTATCTCGATGATATCCCGGGTGCCGATCGTTGCCGCGATGCTCGTGCTGGCCGTCGTCGCCCCCGGCTGCCACGCACCGCGTCCTTCGCATCCCGCGGAGGGCCGCGCGATGGGAACCCTGCCCATCGTGTCGCTCGACGACGCGACGATCCGGGTGCCGACGCTCTCGGGCAAGGTGACGCTCCTCAACTTCTGGGGCACATGGTGCCCGCCATGCCGCAAGGAACTGCCCGGTCTCGTGCGGATCGCGCAGCGGCTCTCCGGCGAGCCCCGCTTCCAGTTCATCGCGGTCTCCTGCGGCTCCGGGGGCGACGACGCCGACATCGCCCGTGAGACAACGTCATTCCTCACGTCGCGACACCTGCCGATCGCGGCCTGGGGTTTCTCCGAGGCCGTCGTCGCCACGCACTTCTCCTGGGCCTACGGACTCGAGGCCTTTCCGACCACATACCTGATCGGCCCCGATGCCCGCGTCCGCCGCGTCTGGACCGGCTACCGGTCGAGTGACGAGGCCGACATCGCGGCGGCGATCGTCGCCCTGCTCCGGGAACAGGCTGAGCCGGCCAGCGAGCCCGGCGAATCGGTCAGGGAGCAGGAGGAGCCGAACGCGGCGCCGCGGTGAGCCGCGCCAGTGCGTCGATCAGCCCGCGGGCCGCCCGCGGAGGATCGGCGGAGCGCGTCACGGCCGAGGCGACCGCCACCCGCTTCACGCCGAGCGCCACGAGCGGCTCGAGCCGCTCCGCCGTGATGCCGCCGATCGCAAACGTCGGCAGCGAAACCTCGCCGCAGACCGTCCGCAGAAACTCGGGTGGCGCATGCTCGGAGAAGGATTTCGTGGGCGACTGGAAGCAGGGGCCGATGCCGAGGTAGTCGGCGCCGTCGACGACAGCGGCGCGGGACTCGGCCACGTCGTGGGCCGTACGGCCCACCAGTCGCTCCGGCCCGACCACGCGGCGGGTGAGCGGCACCGGGAGATCGTCGGCCCCCACATGGGCCCCGTCGGCCGACACCGCCGCGGCCACGTCCACCCGGTCGTTGACCACCACGATCGGCCGGTCTGCGTCGCCGCCGTGACGGCGGACGATCGCCAGCGCCGTCCGCACCCGCTCGGCGAGCACCGGCAGGGGGAGTGACTTGTCGCGGATCTGGAACATCCGCACGCCGGCCTCGACGAGCGACTCTACAAGCCGGACGAACGCGGCGGGGTCGTGGCCCCCGTCCACGAGCACGCAGAGCGACACGCCGGCCAGCAGGTCACTCGCCCGCACCGCGGTGACCGCCGCCCGCTCGAGCGTGTAGATGCGATAGCGGATCGACTCGAAGCCGCCCGCCGCCTCCGGTGCGACGACGGCCGCGCACTCCTGCAGACTGCGAAGCGCCTGGGCCGCGCGGGCCGCGTTGGCGGCGACGAGGTCGGCAAGACCGCCGCGGGACAGACAGGCTTCCGCCTCGATCCCCACGCCCACGTCGCCGATCACGTCGCGAGCCGCCGTCCGCCGCCAGAGCCCGTGGCGACCCAGCGCAGCGGCGAGGTCGTGTCGCAGATCCTTCGCCAGCCGGGTCAGGTGCCCGTCGTCGAGGCCGAAGCGGACCGCGTCTTCCAACACCCGCAGGGCCTCGGCGGCCCGGTTGGCGGAGGCGTCGAGCGCCCGCCAGATGCCGGAGGTGCCTCCCTGTCCGCCCAGTCCACCGGTTTCGCCCGCTGCCATGATCTTGCCCGTTGTACCGCGCCGTCGCCCGCCACGGGCCGGACGCCTTGGAGTTGGAGAAAGCCGGGCCGGTTCCTACACTCCCGCCCCCTCGAAACCGTCCCGAGCGGCCCGATGCATGCCCTCCGCTACCTGACGCTCGTCTGGCCCGGCCTGCCCTGGCTCTGGCTGCGGGGCAGTCTGTCCGGACTGGTTTTGGCGCTGGCGTTCGCCGTGTCGCTCGACGTGGCGATTCTCACCACCTGCATCTGGCCTGGGCTGGTCGAGTTTCGGTTCACGCTCGGGCTCTGGACGGCGGTGGGGGCGATCTGGCTGGTCTCGACGGTGTCGGCGGCGGCGGCGTTCCCGCCACCGATCGCCGCGCCCCGCCGCGACGAGGCCGACGCCCTCTTCACATCAGCCCGCGACGCCTATCTCTCCCGCGATTGGGTCCAGGCCGAGACCCGCCTGCGGGACCTGCTCGACATCGCCCCGACCGACGGCGAAGCTCAACTCCTGCACGCCTCGCTCCTGCGGCGAACCGGCCGGACCGTTGATGCCCGAAAGGCCCTCGAAAAACTGGCCCGCAGCGACAGCGGGGCGCCGTGGCGGCACGAAATTGCCGTCGAACTCGCCCGGCTCGCCGACCCCTCTGACAGCCGCGCCGGCGAGGAACTGGCCGTCCTGCCACTCCGCGAGGAGTCCGGCCGGCGGGGTTCGCAATCCGCAGCCGCATGACGTGAAAAAATCCCGGTTTTCCCGGCCGTGGCGCCCTCCGCCAGACTTTCTGTCCCGTCAGTCCTAGAATCCTCCGACGGGTTTGGCGTAAGGTTTGCTCCTTCCACGAGTTCGGGGTGGCGGCTGCCGGAATGGCACGCCATCCCGCCCGCCCCCTGCCGGGGCCGAAAGGACACAGGATCTGCCCATGTACGAGCGTTTCACGGACCGTGCCCGAAAGGTGATGCAGCTGGCCAACCAGGAGGCCCAGCGGTTCAACCACGAATACATCGGCACGGAGCATGTCCTGCTCGGCCTGATCAAGGAGGGCAGCGGTGTCGCCGCCAACGTCCTCAAAAACCTCGACATTGACCTGCGAAAAATCCGCATGGAGGTCGAGAAGCTCGTCCAGAGCGGCCCCGACATGGTCACGATGGGCAAGCTCCCCCAGACCCCGCGGGCGAAGAAGGTCATCGAGTATTCGATGGAGGAGGCCCGGAACCTCAACCACAACTACGTCGGCACCGAGCACATCCTCCTCGGACTCCTCCGCGAGCAGGAGGGGGTCGCGGCGCAGGTGCTGATGAACCTCGGCCTCAAGTTGGAGGACGTTCGCGAGGAGGTGCTCAACCTGCTCGGCCACGGCATGGAGAACGAGGGGGGCGAACGGGCTGGCATGGGCGGCCGCCAGCCGGCCGGAGGCGGTGGCGGCAGCGGCGAGGGCAGCCCGAAGGCGGGCAAGAGCAAGACGCCCGCGCTCGACAGCTTCGGCCGCGACCTCACCGAACTGGCTCGGCAGGGCAAGCTCGATCCGGTGATCGGACGCGAGAAGGAGATCGAGCGGGCGATCCAGATCCTCTGCCGCCGCACGAAGAACAACCCCGTGCTCCTTGGCGAGGCGGGTGTGGGCAAGACGGCGATCGTCGAAGGCTTCGCGCAGCGGGTGGTGGACGGCAACGTTCCCGAACTGCTCGCCGACCGCCGGATCGTGGTGCTCGACCTCGCCATGATGGTCGCGGGCACGAAGTACCGCGGTCAGTTCGAGGAGCGGATCAAGGCGGTGATGAACGAGGTCCGCCGCGCCAAGAACACGATCCTGTTCATCGACGAACTCCACACCCTCGTCGGCGCCGGCGGCGCCGAGGGGGCGATCGACGCCTCCAACGTGCTCAAGCCGGCCCTCGCCCGCGGCGAGATCCAGTGCATCGGCGCCACCACGCTCGACGAGTACCGGAAGTACATCGAAAAGGATTCGGCGCTCGACCGCCGCTTCCAGATCATCATGATCGAGCCGGCAACCAAGGACGAGGCGGTGGAGATCCTCAAGGGCCTCCGCGACCGCTACGAGAGCCATCACCGCGTGAGCATCTCCGATGCGGCGCTCGAGGCGGCCGTCGACCTCTCCAGCCGCTACATCACGGGCCGGTGCCTCCCCGACAAGGCGATCGACGTGATCGACGAGGCGGGCGCCCGCGTCCGACTCAAGGCGATGACCAAGCCGCCAGATCTCAAGGAGATCGACGAGGAGGTCGAGCGGCTCAACAAGGAGAAGGAAGAGGCGGTCGCCAATCAGGACTTCGAGAAGGCGGCGGCGCTCCGCGACCAAGCCGACAAACTCAAGAAGAAAAAGCAGTCGATGACCCGCGACTGGCGGGACAAGAGCCGCGAGGCCGACGGCGTCGTGGACGAGGAGGTCGTGGCCGAGGTCGTCTCCAAGATGACCGGCATCCCGCTCACCCGCATGAGCACGGAGGACCAGGCCCGGCTGATGGGCATGGAAGGCGAGCTCCACAAGAAGGTCATCGGTCAGGAGGCCGCGATCAAGAGCGTGTCAAAGGCGGTTCGCCGCAGCCGCTCCGGGCTCAAGGACCCGAAGCGGCCGATCGGCTCGTTCGTGTTCGCCGGCCCCACAGGCGTGGGCAAGACCCTGCTCGCCAAAGCCCTCGCGCAGTTCATGTTCGGCGACGCCGAGGCGCTCATTCAGATCGACATGAGCGAATACATGGAGAAGCACAACGTCAGCCGCCTGATCGGCGCGCCGCCGGGCTACGTGGGCTTCGAGGAAGGGGGCCAGCTCACGGAGAAGATCCGCCGCCGGCCCTATGCCGTGGTCCTGCTCGACGAGATCGAGAAGGCCCACCCCGACGTGTTCAACATGCTGCTGCAGGTGATGGAGGAAGGGCGGCTCACCGACTCGTTCGGCCGCAACGTCGACTTCCGCAACACGATCATCATCATGACGACCAACGCGGGAGCCGAAGCGATCAAGAACGAGGCAGCCTTCGGCTTCCAAAAGCCCGATGACGACGCCAGCTACGAGGGCATGAAGGGCCGCGTCAACGAGCGGATCGAGAAGGTCTTCCGACCTGAGTTCTTGAACCGCCTCGACGACGTGATCGTGTTCCACCACCTTACGGTCGATGACCTCAAGCAGGTGATCGACATCGAGTTGGCCAAGGTCCGGGAGCGGCTCTTCGAGCGGGGTCTGAAGCTGGAACTCACCGACGAGGCCAAGAAGTTCCTCATCAAGAAGGGCTCCGACACCGACTTCGGTGCCCGGCCGCTGCGTCGGGCCCTCGAAAACTTCATCGAGGACCCGGTGAGCGAGGAACTGCTCAAGGGCGAGTTCGAGGGCAAGGACACCATTCAGGTGGACTGCATCGAGGTGGCCGGCAAGAAACAGCTCTCCTTCAAGGGCGTCGTGACGGCCGAACCCGTCGCCGTCGCCCCAGCAGCCGAGGGTGGCGGCGGCTGAGTTTCTGCCGTCACCCCCGCCTCGCGTTGTGGCGCCTCGCCGGCGCGTCATGCAGCCCGGCACGCAAGCCGACCAAGTCGCCGCTTGCCCATAAACGCCAGGCCGATCACCGCGAGCACGACGCCCGCTGGCTCCGGGATCGGGGCGACGACTGGTGCGTTGTATGAGCCGGTGTCGAACAGGCCGGTAGCAAGGAAGTCGCCGGCATCGAGGATGTCGAACATGCCGTCTTCGTTGAAGTCTCCTTCAACCCAGCTGGCCGGCGGGCCGCCATCGAACCGCCCGCCGCCCAGCAGATTGGCCACGTCGAGGAAGTCGACTTGCCAGTCAAGATTGCCGTCGCCGGGTGCCGCAAAGGCGAAGGTGACCGAGCCGTCGCCATTGTCGAGCCAGCCCACGGCCCGCAGTTCGCCAGCGGAGACGTCGGTCGCGGCGACGCTCGACGTGATGCCGCTGGAACCGCTCCACGAACCATCGCCCATTCCCGTCCGAATCGCCGCCACCATGTCGATGACCGCGAGGCCGCTGGTCACCGTCACCTTGCCGTTGCCGACATCGGTCAGGCCGCCGGCTGACGGATCGAGTCCTCCGACGGTCGTGGTCAGGTGCGGACCGAGCGTCAGTGTTCCGCCCGTGAGAACCGTGAGGCTGCTGGAACCGAGCGCCGTCGCGTTCGCAAGCTGGAGCGCACCCTGCTGAACGGTCGTGAATCCGCTGAGGCCGCTCGAACCCGCCAGCACGAGGATTCCTGCACCCTGCTTCACGATCGCCCCGGTGCCGCTGATGCTGCCCGCATAGACCGAGTCCGTCGAGCGATTGAAGATGAGCGTGCCGTCGTCCACAAGCTCCGTCCCGAGGACGCCGGTCGGCCCGCCGACGCCGATTCGAAGCGTCCCACCCGGATCGAGAACGATCGTGCCACCCGCACCCCTCGAGAGGGTGCCGGCCACCTCCACCACGCCGCTGCCCGAGATGGCGAGCGTGCCGCTGCCTGCGACGCCGACGGCGAGGGTGTTGCTCGTCGACCACGTGCCTCCCGTCACCGTCGCGATCCCACCGCTGCCAGCGGTGGAACTGAACCCCACATAGCCGTCGGCGCTCGTGAGCCTGCCGCCACTGATCGCCAAAACCCCGGTGCCGTCCCAGCCGACGGCGATGCCGCTGCTGATCTGCCACGAGCCACCTGAGATCGACGCGGTGCCGCTGCTGCCAACGTCCCGTCCGAGGTAGCCAAAGGCGCTGATAACCGTGCCGCCGGCGACGTCCAGCGTGCCGCCTCCGCCCAGGCCGATCGTCATGCCGAGCCCGCTGTCCCACGTGCCGCTCGAGACCGTCACGCTGCCTGATCCGGTGAAGGCGGATCCGATCACGCCCGACGCACTCGCGACCCGACCCCCGCTCACCGTCAAGGTGCCGATGCCTTCGAAGCCAACGGCGAGGTCCCCCGTGCTTGCCCAGGTGCCACCGCTGATCACGGCCGAGCCGATGCTGAATGCCCGGGCACCGATTTGCCCATCGGAGCCGGTAACGAGTCCCCCGGTGACGTTCAGCACGCCGCTCCCGTTGGTACCCGTGCCGACGAGGAGCGTGCCATTGCTATTCCACTCGCCACCGCTCACCGTCGCGGTGCCACTACCGGTCAGGAAGCCGATCGACGCCGATCCGCCCGATACACGACCGCCGCTGATGCTCAACACGCCGGTGCCGTCATGGCCGATGGCGATGTCACCCGTGTACCAGGTTCCGCTGCTCACCGTCGCGGTGCCACGACTCCCGGCAAAGTAACCGAGTGCAGTGCTGCCACTGGCCGTGACGCTGCCGCCGGTCACGCTCAGGGTTCCGGTGCCGCCGAAACCGACGACGAGCAGGCCGCTATTGCTCCACGTCCCGCCGCTGACGATGGCGGTGCCGTTGCCGGTGGCGTTGTACCCAAGCCAGCCGAACGTGTCGCTGGCGCTGCCGCCGGCGATCACGCTCAGCGTCGCGGTGCCGCTATCGCCGACGTAGAGATTCGTACCGAAGTTCGTCCCGCTGCTGACCGTCGTGGTTCCGCTGTCGAGCGTGGTGTCGGCTCGAAGCGTGACCGATGCCATCCCGACGGCGATCAGGCCGACCACCATCAGGAAGCGTCTGCGGACGAAGATTGCGACGAACGGTGTGCTGGGCAGCATGGCTGGCTTCTCCGGTGGGTGGATGAGCGTGCCAGTCCCTGCGCGCCGAGGCTCCCGACATGCTATGGCACGGACGACGCTCGGATGTCAGGCGACCGACCAACGGCGACGTTTTCTGGCCGGGAATCAGCGATCTTTCATCGCAGACACTTTCCCCCGCCCCCGGGCTCGCTCGACGGCATGCTGCGACGAACTGGCCGTCTGCGGCAGCCCGAAGTCGCGGAGCAACTCCACGACCCGCTCGTCCTCGACCTGCTCGAAGGTGCGGAAGAACTGGCCGACCGCCCAGAAAGCTTCCGGCTCCTGAAGACAGACGACGCGGTCGCAGAGCGGGCGGATCGCGGCGATGCGGCTCGGGGCTCCGACCGGTACGGCCACGATGATCTCGTCCGGCGTTGCCGCCCGAACCGTGTGGAGTGCGGCGATCATCGTGGCACCGGTCGCGATGCCGTCGTCGGTGAGGATCACGGAGCGGCCCTTCAGGTCGGCCTGGGGGCGGACCGTCCGGATCATGGTGCGGCGGCGGGCGATCTCGGCGACTTGTCGCTGCCGCTCCGCCTCGATTCCGGCGGAGCCCACGTCGGTCAGCACCGCCGCGAAGTCGTTGAGGTAGACGTCGCCCGCCTCGGAGACAGCCCCCAGGGCGAGTTCAGGCTGGTCGGGAGCCCGAAGCTTTCGCGCGAGTACCACGTCGAGTTCGCAGCCCAGAGCGCGGGCGATGGCCGCGCCGACCTCGACGCCGCCGCGAGGAATCGCCAATACGACGGGGTCCTGGAGCGGCAGCCCGCGGAGTCGCTCCGCGAGCATCCAGCCGGCCTCCTCACGGTCTTTAAAAATCCGATGATTCATCGCTGGCTCCCGATCGCGTATCCCGAACCCCGGCCGCATGCCGCCTCCCGGCACCCTGGTGGCGGCGGGCACGGTCTTCGAGCCGGCGGCGGGCGATCAGGAACGAGTCGCGAAGCGCCACGAAGACATCTGCGTGTGCATGGTCGCGGTGGTGGTCGCGGTTGACGACGATCTCGCTGCCGGGCACCACGAGATCGACTCGCACGGAGTAGAGCCGTCCTTCACGATGATGCCGATGGGGCTGGGCGATCACGACGTGGCAGCCCGTGATGCGGTGGGACAGCCGCTCGAGCTGGTCGATGTGGTCGAGGGCCGCGTCGCGGACCGCCTCGTCGATCGGGAGGTCGTCGAACGACACCTGCGGCTGCGTCTGCATGGCTGGCTCTCCTTCGTCGGTCTGGCGGTCGGGATCGCGTCGGGATCGAGCACCGGAAACAGCCTAGGAGCGGCCGAATGCTGCGGCCGCAGCCGGCACGTCCGCTCGGACATCAGCGGGCTCCTCGCCGCAAGACAGTCTGGCTTGCCCAGGTTCCCACACCTTCCGGGCCTCCTGCTGTGCCACTCATGCCGCTCATGCCGCGCAGGCGGCATAGCCGATACAAGCCGCAGGGTTTCCCAAGCGCCCGCGGTCCGCACCAGCCATGTCCACAGCACCTTCCCCCATGACGACGCCACGAACCGGTGGGGTGACCGGCTGGTTCGTCGACCAGGTGGCGAACCTCGGCGCCTTCGCCATGAGTTGGGTCGCCGGGGTCGGCGACGTGGCCGTGTTCGCCTTCCAGACGCTGCTCTGGCTCGTCTCGCGACGGCAGCGGCGGGACGTGCTGATCCCAAACTTCTACCGGATCGGCGTGATGTCGCTGCCGGTGGTGGCGCTCACGGGCCTGTTCATCGGCATGGTGCTCGCCGTGCAGAGTTACGCGCAGTTCAAGGCGCTCGGCCTGCAGACGCGGCTGGGATCCGTGATCAACCTCTCGCTCGTCCGCGAACTCGGTCCCGTGCTTGCCGCCACCATGCTCGCGGGCCGTGTGGGTAGCGCCATGGCCGCCGAACTGGGCACGATGCGAGTCACCGAGCAGATCGACGCGCTGGAGAGCATGGGTGCCAACCCCATCTATTATCTCGTCGTGCCCCGGTTCCTCGGCTGCCTCGTGCTGATCCCGTCACTCACCGTGATGGCCGACTTCATGGGCGTGCTGGGAGGCTACTTTTACTCACACGTCCTCCTCGGCATCGACTACCACCACTACTGGGCCAACTCGCGGGAATACGTCGACGCCTTCGACTTCCTGCTCGGCATCTTCAAGAGCCTGTTCTTCGGTGCCGCCATCGCACTGGTCAGCTGCCATCACGGCTTCCACTGCCAGCCGGGTGCCGAGGGCGTGGGCCGCGCCGCCACCAACGCCTTCGTCCACTCCTTCGTCCTGATCCTGATCCTCGACCTGTTCCTGGGAATCTGGCTCAACAACGTCCACGACTTCTTCCGCCCCGAAGGCCCCCGCAGGCTGCTCTGACACCATGCCGGCCGCCGCCCCCGCCACGCCCCGTCGCCGCGACGAACCCGCTGGACCGCTCCTGCGCGTCGATGGCCTCGGCGTGCGATTCGGCAGCCAGGAGGTGCTCCGCGACATCTCGATCGACCTCGATCCTGGTCAGACGCTCGTCGTGCTCGGCGAGAGCGGCTGCGGCAAGACGGTGTTGCTCAAGTCGATGATCGGCCTGATTCGTCCCAGTGAAGGCGACGTCCTCTTCGAGCAGAAGTCGCTGGCGTCGCTCAACGACCGGGCTCTGGCCCATCTCCGCACCCGCTACGGCTTCGTCTTCCAGGGCGCCGCACTCTTCGACAGCATGACGATCCTGGACAACGTGGCTTTTCCGCTCCGCGAACACACCCGGCTGCCCGAGACGGAGATTCGCGACGTCGTCGCCTCGCTCGTCGACGAGGTTGGCCTGCCCCGCAGCGTGCTTTCCAAAAAGCCGGTGCAACTCTCCGGAGGCATGCGGAAGCGGGCCGGCCTCGCCCGCGCGCTGGCCCTCGACCCACAGCTCGTGCTCTACGACGAGCCGACGACCGGCCTCGACCCGATCATGACCGACGTGATCAACGAACTGATCCTCAGCGTCCGCCGACGACCCAACGTGACCAGCGTGGTCGTCACGCACGACATGAACACGGCCCGCAAGGTGGCCGACCGGGTGATCATGCTCTACCCGCTCTTTCGGCTGAAGCCGGGCGAACCCCAGATCGTGTTCGACGGCACCGTGGATGACCTCGACCGTTCCCGCGACCCGAGGATCCAGCAGTTCGTCGAGGGCCGGGCCGGTGGCCGCCTGATGGAGCTCCGCGAGGAGCAGGCCCGGGCTGCGGCAGAAGACGCCGCGGCGGACCGCGACGATGAGGCGGAGGACGACGCATGAGCGACCGCGTGATGCAGTTCCGGGTGGGCGTGGTGGTCCTCGCGACGGCCATCATCACCGGCATCCTGATCGTACTCTTCGGCGACCTGCCCTCGCTCGTTCAGGCGACATACCCCCTGAAGATGAGTTTCGCCGACGCCCGGGGCGTCGCCGATGGCACTCCGGTCCGCAAGAACGGCATCCTCGTCGGCCGCGTGGCCAGCGTGGCCCTCGACGAGAAGGGGGGCGTGAGCGTCGTCGCCGACATCGACTCCTACGTGCCGATCTACAAGGACGAAGAGCCCCGCATCGCCACCACGCTCCTCGGCGACGCCGAAATCCAGCTCGTGCCCGGCACGATCAGGCCGCCGCGGCAGAGGGTGGGCAAGGACGAGGTGCTCCAGGGCGCCGTCTCCCGCGACCCCTTCGAGGTGTTCGCCACGCTCGAGCCGAAACTCGGCGGAGCCATGCAGTCGCTGGCGGAGGCGAGCGAGTCGGTCAAGAGGCTCTCCGACAACTTCGACAAGCTGCTCCTCGGCGACGACGACAAGTTCTCGAAGATGGTGCAGAAGACCGACGCCGCACTCGAAGCCTTCAGCCTGGCGATGGCCAACATCAACGACGTGATGGGCGACCCGCAGGCTCGCGCGAACCTCAAGCTCACGCTCAACTCGCTGCCCGACGTGATCACCGACCTGCGGACCACCGTGCAGGGGATCGGCGAAACCGTCGATACGGCCGATCGCAACCTCCGCAACCTCGAGGGGCTCACCAAGCCGCTCGGCGAGCGGGGCGAGGGGATGGTGGCGCAGATCAACCAGACGATCGGCCGGCTCGACGAAACGCTTCAGCAGGCGGCGATGTTCACCAAGGCTCTCAACGAGTCGCAGGGCACGCTCGGCAAGCTCGTCCGCGACCCGCAGGTCTACAACGACCTCGCTCAGGCGGCGTCCAACGTCAACCGCCTCACCAAGGAACTGCGGCCGATCGTCGACGACGTGCGGGTGTTCACCGACAAGATCGCCCGCCACCCCGAGCAACTCGGGGTGAAGGGCGCCCTCGACCGCCGCGCCGGGCTCAAGTAGGCCGGTTGGCGGGCCGCGACGCGGCCGGCACTGGCTCGTCGGCCTTGGGCACGACTCGGGCAGCGTCGGCGGCCGCCGCCGGAACGCCTGCGATCGCGTCGAGCGCCGCCTCCTTGAGTCGGCCGCCATACCGCGCCGCCAGCCACGGGATCGCCTGTTCGATCGTGTCGGGCTGGAGGAGCACGAGGTCGCCCTTGCCCACCGCGTCGAGCACGAGCGCGGCGCTCGTCGCCCAATCGCCGCCGACGTCGATCCGTACCGGCTTGTCGGAACGCGTCGCCTCGCGGACGCCCTGCGTGATCAGTTTCGTGATTTCGCCGGGTTGTCGCCCGCGGATGTAGGCATCTTCGTAGATCACCACGCGGTCGAAGGTGGCGGCCAGCAGCCGCCCCTGGGCGATCAGATCGTCGTCGCGCCGGTCGCCGGCCGCCGAGTAGACGGCCGTCCGCCGCGGGTGCGGAAACTTCGCCAACGCCCCGCAGATCCGCTCGAGCGACGGCACGTTGTGGCCATAGTCGACCACGATCGAGGCGCCGTCGAGATCGAGCAGATTGAACCGTCCGGGCGAGCCCCCCGAGCCGCTCGAGAAACTCTCCAGTCCCAGCCGCACCAGTTCCAGCGGCACGCCGAGCCGCCAGGCCGCCGCGGCGCTCGCCAACACGTTCTCCACCTGGAAGTCGACGAGCCCGCGGTGCACCAGCGGCACGCGGTCGAGGTGCGCCAGACGCGTTTCGCGAGGCCCGTCGCAGAGCACGATCCAGCCGTCGCGGACCGTGGCCGCCAGGCCGCCCTTGGCGAGGTGCTCGACGATCACCGGGTTGGCGGGGTTGGCGTCGAAGTAGACCACCTGTCCCTTGCACCACTTCTTCATGGCAACGACGAGCGGGTCGGCCGCGTTGAGCACCGCCGCACCGTTGGGACGGACCGCCGCCACGATCGCCCCCTTCACCCAGGCGATCTGCTCGGGCGTGTCGATCTCGGCGATGCCGAGGTGGTCGCCCGAGGCGATGTTGGTGACGACCGCCACGTCGCAGCAGTCGAAGCCGCAACCCTCGCGGAGGATGCCGCCGCGAGCCGCCTCGAACACGGCCGTGGTGACCGCCGGGTTGGCGAGCACGCGACGGGCGCTCTTCGGGCCACTGCAGTCGCCGGCGTCGATCTGCCGGCCACCGATCCACACGCCCTCGGTGCAGGTCGTGCCCACGGTCGCTCCGCCGGCGGCGGCGAGGTGGGAGATGAGCCGCACCACCGTCGTCTTGCCGTTGGTTCCGGTGACCGAGGCGGTCGGAATCCGTCCGTCGTCGCCTGGACCGAACAGCGAGTCGACGATCGCGGCGCCCACGTTCCGCGGCGTGCCGACGGTCGGCTCCAGGTGCATCCGCAGGCCGGGGGCCGCGTTGACCTCGATCACCACGCCCCGCTGCGATTCCAACGACTTCGTGCAGTCGTCCATCACCAGGTCGATGCCGGCCACGTCGAGGCCCACGATCCGCGCGGCCTCGATGGCGCGAGCCGCGACCTCGGGGTGAACGATGTCGGTGACGTCCTCGGCCGAGCCGCCGGTGCTCAGGTTGGCGTTCCGCCTGAGAAACACCTCCCTGCCCGCCTCCGGCACGCTCTCCTCGGTGAAGCCCTGCTCGCGGAGCACGGCCACCGCCACCTCGTCGATCACCATGGGGCTGAGCGACGTGGCGTGGTCGCCGCACCGCCGCGGATCCTCGTTGACGCGATCCACGAGCTGCCGCACCGTCGCCACACCGTCGCCCACGACGATCGGCGGGTGCCGCCGCGCCGCGGCCACCATCCGGCCGCCCACGACGAGCACGCGATAGTCGCCGCCGGTCACGAACCGTTCCACCACCACCGAGGAGTCGATCTCGTTGGCGAGGATCCAGGCCTTCTCGACCTCCTCGCGGGTGACGAGGTTCACCGACACGCCGCGACCCTGGTTGCCGTACCGTGGCTTTACCACGACCGCACAGCCGATCTCCTCGGCCACGGCCCAGGCTTCGGCGGCGTCGGTCACGGGACGGCCCTCGGGCACCGGAATCCCCGACTCCGCCAGGAGCGTGCGGGTGAGCTCCTTGTCCTGCGCGATCGTCTCGGCGACGGCGCCGGTGCGATCGGTCTCGGCGGCGCAGATCCGCCGCTGCCTCGATCCGTAACCGAGCCGCACGAGCGAGCCCTCGGTGAGCCGCTGCGCCGGGATACCGCGGGCGATGGCCGCCTCGACGATCGACCGCGTGCTCGGGCCGAGCTGCACGTCGAGGAGCACCTGCCGCAGCCGCTTGACCTCGGCGTTCACCTCGAAGGGGGTGTCGTCGATCGCGGCCATCAGGAGACGATGGGCCGCCTGCAGGCACTCGAGGGCGAACTTCTCCTCCTTGTATTCGATCACCACCTTGTAGACGCCGCGAGTCTTGGCCTCACGGGCCCGGCCGTAGCCCACGGGCGTGCCGGCGAGCGTCTGGAGTTCCAGCGCCACGTGCTCCAGCACGTGACCCATCCAGGTGCCGGTCCGGAGCCGCTCGAAGAAGCCGCCCCGTTCCCCGATCGAGCAGCGGTGCTCGATCATCGTGGGCAGCCACGACATGATCCGTTCGTTGAACCCCGGCAGGGTGTTCGAGGGGAAGTCCTCGAGCCGACCGAGATCGACCCATGCCTCCAGGCAGGGGAACGACGCCCATTGATTGGGACCGCGAAGGACCTTGACCGAAAGAATCTCCATGGAAGTGTGGTGTGCTTCTTTTAGACCTGCAGCAGACGCGTGCGCGGGTCTGGTCGTGTGCGCCTCGTCCAGCCGCCGGACAGTCCGGCGGGTTGCGCTGGAGCGGAGGTCGCACGGGTCACAACGGCATGGCGCAGGCGCGTCGCCCACGACATGCTGTCCGCCAGGGCGGACATCCGTACGAGCCCGACGGTGAGGCCCGTCAGGGTGGCGGCTGGCAGTCCGGCGCCGCGGGAGAAATGCCCCCGGCGAAGCAGGTCTTCGCGGACGGGCAGGAGAACAACGGGGTGAAGAAACGAACCGTCAACCGACCGGCCGAAGTGGCCATGGGACGAAAGAGTTCCTACACCGCGAGGCCGGATGGTAACGCCGCACGCCACACGGACGCGCGTTCGCTTGCGATACCCGTTCCTCGCGGCACCATGATTCCAACCGCGACGCCGCCAGGAACTGCCCTGACGGCCGCCGCCTCGTCGCAGCCATCGGCCCGGGAGACCCGGAACCGACTTCGCAGAACGATCGCCAGAGTTTACGCTTCCCGGCGTCGACCGCGAACTTTTTTTCAACATCTCCAGAACCATGCACGTCCCATGCCGAAAGCCGGTATTTTTCCGTCCACACGGCGTTGGCGGCTGATTTACGGGGTCGAGGGCGAGCCCGAGGTCCGGGTGCACGGAAAGATTGACCGAGTGGAGTGGCAAAATGGAGGCGGTCGAGGCGGGCGGTAGGAAAATTCTACAGGCGGGCGAATGACGAAGCCGAAACGCACGCTCCATCAGTAAAACTGCGATTCGAAGACGGTAATCTAGGCATGTTCGGTAAGCCACGCAAATTTCTGTTGCCCTCTCCGGCCCCTCCCTCCCAAACGAGCATCAACCGCTGAAATAAAAGCTTTTTTGAACCTTTTCCCTCCGGAATACAGCGTCACACCGCTTCAGCATCCTTTCTCACGTCCTGCCCACTCCCGGCCCTTCCCACATGCCTCAAGGCTCTGCCTCCAGCGACCAGCCCCCCTCCTCGGCCCTGCCTTGGCCGGAGGCGACGGTGCGGCTTCTTCCCGGGGAGGCCGTCCTGGCCACGAGTCGGTTCGATCTCGATGCCAGCCTCCAGTTCAGCGACGGCTGGATCGTGCTCACCACCAGGCGGGTCATCGCCGACCGTCCGGCATCAGCCACCCAGTCGCTCACCGGGTCTGGACCATGGGTGTGGACGATCGGGCCGCACACGCGACTCGACGTCCAACTCCGATCCGCCGTCGGCCGCGTGGAACTTTCCGAGGGGGACCGCATCGTCGCCCGCTGGCTGTTCACGCCGACGAAGGCCGACGCGATCCACGTGCTCGAGGACGCGTTCGACGCCCGCGTCGCCGGCCCCGACGGACTCTCCCAGCCCGAGGGCGTCCGCAAGCCGACGGCAGTCGCCGACGACGCTACCAGCGAGGCCGAGGAGAAGCCCTCCCCCGCAGGCCGCGGACTCGGTGACGACGACGGGGGCACCGCGTCGTGGCGGGCGCTGTTTCGTGTGATCGCGTTCGCCAGGCCGCACGCCGGCATGGCGATTCTCGGCGGACTGCTCTCGCTCGCCAGCACGGCTGCGGCACTCGTGCCTCCATATCTCACCATGCCACTGGTCGACACGGTGCTGATCCCGCGGCAGAACGGGAAGGACGTCCCGTTCTCGCTCGTCTGGTGGTACCTCGCCGGCCTGCTCGCCGCGGCGCTCGCCGCCTGGCTGCTCTCGTGGCTGCAGACCTGGGTGCTCGCGTGGGTGAGCGAGCGGATCGCGGCGGGCCTTCGAACCCGGACTTACGCCCACATGCAGACGCTCTCGCTCGATTTCTTCCAGGGCAAGCGGACGGGGGATCTCATGTCGCGGGTGGGCAGCGACACCGACAAGATCAACGTCTTTCTCTCGGTCAACCTGATCGAGTTCGCCTCCAACGTGATGCTCCTGGTGCTCACCGCGACGGTGCTCGTGTGGCTCAATCCGCTCCTCGCCGTGCTCACGCTCGTCCCATTCCCGTTCGTCGTCTGGCTGATCTACATCGTTCGCGAGCGGCTCCGGCGAGGATTCTCCCGGGCGGCCGTGGCCTGGAGCGACATGACGAGCGTGCTGGCCGACACCATCCCCGGCATCCGCGTGGTCAAGGCGTTCGCCCAGGAGCGTCGCGAGATCGACCGGTTCGTCTCCGCCAACGAGCGGGTGCTCGACGCCAATGACCGCGTCAACGTGATCTGGTCGTTCACCGGCCCGATCGTGAGCCTGATCAGTGAACTCGGCCTGCTCGTGGTCTGGGCATGCGGGGCGTGGCTGGTGTTCGTCGGCGGCGTGACGGTCGGCGGCCTGACCGCCTTCCTCGCCTACATCGCCCGGTTCTACGGCCGCGTCGAGTCGATGATCCGGATGGTGCCCGCCACGCAGCGGGCCGCGGCGAGCGCCCAGCGGATCTTCGAGATCCTCGACTGCAAGCCGACCGTCGCCGAGGCGCCGCGACCGGTGAAGCTCGGCCGGGTCGAGGGGCGAATCGAGATTTCGGGCGTCCACTTCCGCTACGGTGCCCGCGAGGTGCTTCATGGCGTCGACCTGGTGATCGAACCGGGCGAGATGATCGGGCTCGTGGGCACGAGCGGCTCCGGCAAGTCCACGCTCGCCAATCTTGTCTGCCGCTTCTACGACCCGTCGAGCGGGTCGATCCGGGTCGACGGTGTCGATCTCCGCGACGTCGACATCGCAGACTACCACCGCAACCTCGGCTGTGTGCTCCAGGAGCCGTTCCTGTTCTTCGGCACGATCGCCGACAACATCGCCTACGGTCGGCCCGATGCCCCCCGCGAGAAGATCGTCGAGGCGGCCCGCGCCGCCGGCGCCCACGACTTCATCCTCTCGCAGCCGCTCGCCTACGATTCCCGCGTCGGGGAGCGCGGTGGCGGCCTCTCGGGCGGCGAGCGGCAGCGGCTCTCGATCGCCCGTGCGCTCCTGGTGGACCCGCGGATTCTCGTCCTCGACGAGGCCACCTCGAGCGTCGACGCCGAGACCGAAGCAATCATCCAGGCGGCGATCGACCGGCTCGTGACGGGCCGGACCACGATCGCGATCGCCCACCGCCTGTCGACGCTCCGGCGGGCCAACCGCCTCGTGGTGCTCGATGCGGGGCGGATCGTGGAGGTGGGCACCCACGAGGAACTCCTCGCCGCCGACGGCATGTACGCCCGGCTCTACCACGCCCAGATGAAGGCGGCCGAGGAGGCCACGGCTTCGGCCTGACGAAGCCACCACCGTTCCGCACCGTCGACGCACACCATGCACGCATCCGACTCCACGACCATCTCAGGCGCCTCCCCCGAAGGCTGGCGGATCGAGCGGCACGACCACGGCCGGCTTGACCTCGTCGATGCGCACGGCATGAGGCATCACGATGTCGACGTGCTGCGGGCATTTCCGGTGACGGCGGCCTCGGGGCCGGTGGCGATCATCGCAGCCAACGGCGGCGAACTTGCCTGGGTCGAGTCGCTCGCGGATCAGCCGGCGGAACTCCGCACGCTCCTGGAGCGGGAACTTGCCCAGCGGGAGTTCCTCCCGGTGATCGAGCGGATCGACGTGGTCTCCGACACCGAGCCTTCGGAGTGGACGGTGGTCACGGACCGTGGCCGCCACCGCTTCAAGGTGGCCCACGCCGACGACATCGCCCGACAGGCGGACGGCGGCGTGTTCATCACCGACACGTTCGGGATGCGATATCGAATCCCGAAGGAGTCGGCGCTCGACGCCACCAGCCGCCGCCTGCTCGACAAGCTCTCGTAGGCTGCCCCCTCGGCTCACCCCCTCGGCAAGCCGACGGGCCGTAAGGCCGCGGGCTCCTGGTCGTGCGCCGCTCAGGGCATCAGGAAGCCCAATCTCGTAAGCGATGGGGATGTAGGTGCCTCCATGCCACTCGGGGCTGCCCATGCCATCTCGCCGGACGCTCGCTCCGTCAGGAAGCCCAATCGCGTAAGCGATGGGGACATGCCGGCCGCGCCGCTCGGGGCTGCCCATGCCATCTCGCCGGACGTTCGC
>Ga0129333_10001975_pt1 | contig 18909 bp, 14 predicted proteins | sample CPB6_08_DNA_FD_94474 | JGI IMG/M metagenome (GOLD analysis project Ga0129333, IMG submission 94474) | Freshwater to marine salinity gradient microbial communities from Chesapeake Bay, USA - CPBay_Sum_0.6_0.8_DNA | ecosystem: Environmental > Aquatic > Marine > Coastal | place: USA: Chesapeake... | reverse complement strand
GACCTCGCCCAGGCCCTCGACCGCACATAGCCGCCCGCCCGGCGGCGGGAGGCTTCTCATGCAGTTCCGCACCCGCGCCATCCACGTCGGCCAGGAGCACGACCCCGTGACCGGCGCCGTCGTGCCGCCGATCCACCTGGCGAGCACGTTCGTCCAGCCCGACGCCTCGATGACGTCGGCCTACGACTACGCACGGACCGGCAGCCCCACGCGGCACGCCTTCGAGAAGACGCTCGCCAACCTCGACGGGGGCGTGCGGGCCCTGGCCTTCGCGTCGGGAATGGCGGCCACGCACGGCGCCACGCTCCTGCTTGCGCCCGGCGACGAGATCGTCACCGGCACCGACATTTACGGCGGCACGTGGCGACTCTTCAACCGCGTGCTCGCCGAACGGGGCATCGCGGTGAAGGCGGTGAACACGGCCGACACCACGGCCGTGGCCCGGGCCGTCGGCCCGAAGACGAAACTCGTGTGGGTGGAGTCGCCCGGCAACCCGCTGCTCACGATCACCGATATCGCGGCCTGCGCCGAGATCGCCCATGCCGCCGGGGCTCTGCTCGCGTGCGACGCCACGCTCACCACGCCGGCGCTCTCGCGGCCACTGGAACTCGGGGCCGACATCGTGATGCATTCGGCCACCAAGTCGATCGGCGGCCACAGCGACCTGCTCGGCGGGGCGCTCGTGGTCCGCGACGCCGACCTCGGCACGCGGCTCCACTGGCTGCAAAATGCGACGGGCGCTGTGATGGGGCCGCTCGAGGCGTTTCTCTGCTCCCGAGGCCTCAAGACGCTCGAACTCCGCGTGCTCGCCCAGTCGGCCACGGCCCTGCGACTGGCCGAGTGGCTCGTCGAGCATCCTGCCGTGACGAAGGTGCACTACCCGGGCCTCGCCGGCCATCCGGGCCACGCGTTGGCCATGCGGCAGATGGCGGCGGGGGGCACGATCGTCAGTTTCGAGGTCGACGGCGGCGTGGACGATGCCCGCCGGGTGGTCGAGTCGACGAAACTCTTCCAACTCGCGGTGAGCCTTGGGGCGGTCGAGTCGCTGATCGAGATCCCGGCCGTGATGTCGCACGGCTCGTATGCCCCCGAAGCCCGCCGGGCCGTGGGAATCGCCGACGGGCTCATTCGGCTTTCCGTCGGCCTCGAGGCCTTCGAGGACCTCCGAAACGACCTGGCTTCCGCATTACCCCGAGCCAAACACGCGTAGCTCGGGTGCGTTCGAGCCCCCACCGCTTCCGCGATCCGGCTTCGCGACACAGGTGCACGGCCATCGAGGAGCCGGCAATCTGGGCAATCCCTGCCGGTGGCGTGGACTTTTCCGAAAGTTCGGGTCCTGCCGGTGCCGATACCGATTCCGATCGAGCAGACTCTGCCGGCCCAACCGGCGGATCCAGGAATCGGAGGTTCGGCATGAACACGACTCGCATTCGCATCCCGCTCCCGCTCGCAGTCGCCCTGATGGGTGTCGCTGCCACAGCATGCCCGGCGGCCGAGTCGCAACTGAAGTGGACGCCACACCGCGACACGGCGGCGGCGCCCCAGACCGCTCCTGCGGAGCTGCCCACGGCGACCGTTCCTGAGGCCGTGGCCGCGCCCGCTGCCGGTGCTCCCGCAGCGGTCGTCCTGCCGAACGAAGTGCCGCGATTGCCGGTCGCTCCGCGTCCCGAAACCGCCCGCGACCTGCCCCAGCGGCCGCGCCCAGCCACCGCGTCGCGTGACCGCATCAACCCGAGCCTGCTCGCGGCTCCGCTTCAGAAGGTATTCAATACCGACGACGACACGAAGGTCTTCGGCATGTCGATGCGGACGCCCCAGGGCGACGGCAGCCGGCGGATACTCGCTCCCGAGGGACTCCAGGCGGTGTCCATGGAGCAGCGTGCCGAGTCGATCGAACTCACCGCGGCCCGCGACGACAGGCTCGGCGGCGGACTCGCTCCGCGATACACCACAACGCCCGGCGCTCGCCCCCGCATCGACCGGATCGCAATGAACGCCGACGGGCTGCCGTCGGTGATGTCGCAGGCTCAGCGAGCCCCGATCGGCGGGCTTGACGACGCCCAGGTGCCGGGCCGCGCACCGTCGTCCCAGGCTCCCGCAGTGTCGGCTCCGACGATGTCGGCCCCCAGGACCGGCGAATCACTTCCCTCCCCAGGCACGACCGCTCCCTCGGTCACCGAGGAGATGCCGATGAGCATCGATTCGTTCGAGCCGGGCATGGGACCGGGCATGGGAATGGATGGGGGTGATCCGTCCATCGACCCATCGATGATGATGCCCGACGGCATGCCGATGGGCGACGACGGCTCGATGATGAGCGGCGGTGGCATGCTCATGGGCGAATACCCGACCCAGCTCCACGTCGAGTCGTTCTACGACGACCCCTACGCCTGCGAGGACGAGGATCCCCTCTGCCACCACAGCGGCCGCTTCTGCATGTGGCTGCGGCGGTTCGGCAAGCCCTACTACGGCTGGCGGTGGTACCGCGACTTCACGGCGAGCGCCGGCGTCACGGCCTTCACGAACGACACCAACCTCGGCCTCCACGGCAACTACGGCACCAACGAGTATCTCAACTGGGCGATGCCGTTCTGGAACGCCTTCGGCATCGGCTGGCAGGTCGGCTGGCGGGGCACGCAGACCAACTTCCAGCCGTCGACGATCACCGTCGACGATCAGACCTTCCGCAAGAACGCCCGCGACCAGAACTTCGTCACCACGGGCTTCTTCACGCGGGCCTTCGAAGGCCGCGGTCTCCAGGGCGGAGCCGTCTACGACTACCTCAGCGACAGCTGGCTCGACAACGCCGACATCGCCCAGATCCGTGGCGAGATCAGCTACGTCTGGGGCTACCACGAGATCGGCTTCTGGGGCACCGCCAACGTCTACGACCAGAACGGCTCGCTTGGTCGCCGCAGCCGCATCAAGGGCACGGCCGGCACCGTCGACCTCTACACCGGCTTCTACCGGCTGCAGTTCGGCGACGCCAACGAGTGGAAAATGTGGGGCGGTGCCACCGGTGACGGTGAGGGGATCATCGGCTCGCTGCTGCGGGCCCCGCTGTCACGGCAACTCGCCATGGAAGGCACGTTCACCTACCTGATCCCCGGCCAGACCCGGTCGGTCGACGTCACCGGTTCCGGCATCACCACCAACTTCTCGCCCGCCGCCTGGAACCTCGGCCTCAACCTCGTCTGGTACCCGGCCGGCCGTTCGCGGCGCGGCCTGGCGAGCCCGTACCGTCCGCTCTTCGAGGTGGCCGACAACGGCTCGATGATCCGGGAGTTCGACGTCACGCGGCCGACGCCCTGATCTGACGAGCGGGAGACCGACCGGCCGGACCGTCCAGAAACATGGCGCGATCCGGCCGGTTTGCCTGCGGAACCTGCCGCAAAGCGGGGGATTCGTGTATCCTCCCCGAGGTCAGGGCGTCGCCTGACGGCTGCCTGCCGTCGCCGCCCTGCCGCCCCCCACGCAGGGAGTCCGCATCATGTCGAATCACGATCCCCACGACCCGTGGGCCTCGCTCGCCGAATCGCTCGGCGCGACGCCCGCCGACGACTCTTCCCGCCCCGCTCCTCCCCGGCCGCAGCAGCCTCCGGCGCAGCGTGCGAAGACGCCGCAGCGGCCCAAGTCGCCGCCGCCGCCGCCGCAGACGGGCACCTGGGATGATCTCGCCGCCGAACTCGGCGTGAGCGGCTCGGCCGAACCTCGGCCTGCCCCACGCCCGGCTCCCCGACCCGCACCGCGGCCGGCGGCGGAACCGGCCGCCCGCGACACGGAGCAGGCGGGCGACCGTGAAATCCGCAGTGAGCATCGGCGCCGCACAGATGACGACTCGGGCGCACGGTCCGAGCGGCCGCCGCGACGCCGAGACGAAGATCGGCCGCCGCGCCGCGACGAAGACCGACCACCTCGCCGCGACGAAGACCGGCCGCCGCGCCGCCGCGATGAAGAGCGGGCCGCCCCCGTTGGCGAACCGTCTGGCGACCTCCGCAGCGACTCCGGCGAATCTCGCGAAGGCGAAGGCGGCGGCGAGGCGGACGGCGACCATCGCGGCCGTCGGCGACGTCGCGGCCGCCGCGGTGGCCGGGGACGAGGACGCCGCGAGGATGACCGCATCGAGCAGCGGCCCAACGAGGCATCGACCGAGCGCCGCGATGCCGAGCCGAGCGACAGCTTCCGCAGCCCATCCGCCCGCACCGACGACGCGTGGGAGGTTCGTGACTCACGTCGCGCAGACCGGACCGACGACGAGGGGCCGTCCGAGAGTCGCAGCGAGTCCGGGGAGAACGGCGAGCGTCGAGATGAACCGGGAGATCGGAGCGATGACGATTCGCGTCCGCGACGCCGCCGACGTGGACGCCGTGGCGGCCGTGGGCGCCGCCGGGGCGCGGAGGATGTCGTCCGCGGAGAGGCCGCCCCGGCCGACGCGCAGGCACGCGGGCCGTCCGCCGGCGGTGAAGGCGACGACGAACCGCTTCCGACCTCCTACGGCATGCGGCCCCGCTCACCAGCGCCCGCCCGTGGCGAAGGTTCGCGAGCCGACCGCCCCGCCACAGAGGCCAAGGAGGGTGATGACTCGGCCGGCGGCGAGGGCCGCGGTCGGCGGCGGCGCCGACGGCGTGGCGGTGAGGGACGATCTCGCGGTGACCGCGAATCGTCGTCATCGTCGTCGTCATCATCGAGCCGCGATTCGGGCCAGTCACGCCAGCGAAGCCGGAGTGGACGGCGGTCGTCTGGAGAGTCTCGGTCGTCATCCTTCTCGCGAGGCCGCCGCGACGACTTCGCGCCGGTCGCGGGTCGCCACGACGATGACGACGAGGGTCTCGAGTTCCTCGGCGTCGAGGAGGCAGGCCAGGAGTCGGCTCGCCGGCAACGGGCTGCCGAGGACGAAGACATCCTTGTTGAAAGCGGCCTCAACACGGTGCTCGACGTACCGAGTTGGGTCGAAGCGATCGGCATCGTGATCGCGGGCAACCTCGACGCCCGCAACAAGGGCCGCAGCGGCGACCGGAGCCGCTGATCTGCTTCAGCGTGGATGCGGCGCAGGCCCCTGAAAGCCCCGAGCGCCAGCGAGGGGATCCACGTCCGCAATCCACCGCGCCCATCCCCTCGCTCGCGCTCGGGGCTTCCTGGCGGAGTGAACGCCCACCGAACGCCGCTGCCACCACGCGCCCAAAAAGCCCCGAGCGCAAGCGAGGGGTTCCAGCGTCGTGAACCACCACGCCTGTTCTCTTTGCGACGTCGACTCACATCGCAACGCCTTCTCACGCCGCTACGCCGCATCCCCTCGCTCGCGCTCGGGGCTTCCTGGCGGACGGATGTCGTGGAACCGGCGGACTACTTCAGCGAAATCGTTCGCGCCAGCGGGCGGAGGATCTGCTCGACGACGCAGGTGTCGACCACCTCGCGGGCGAGTTGCGCCAGCCGCTCCATCGAGTCGACGTAACTCGTCTCGGGGTCGAGGCTGCCATACTGTCGAGCCGTCACGTACACGCTCAGCTGCTCCTCGTTGAACTCCCCGGTCCGCACCTGAAAGGCGTTGGTCCGCGTCTCGGTGCTGACCCGCACCTGGATGCGGCAGTCTTCGTCGATGGCGATCGTGAGCGACGGCTCGTAGTTGATTACACGCGCCCCGGGGGCGTCGCCCAGCCGCTCCAGCGCCGGCCCCACCCCGAGGGCCTCGGCCAGCAGCGCGTTGTGATTGCCACGGTAGGCGAAATCGAAGCCGAAGAGCACGTCGAGGGCCTCGCACTCCAGCGGGCTCACGGAGAGGAACGCGGGGGCGAGATCGAGGACGAGCCGATGCTGCTCGAGGGCGTCGTCGATGGACGACGGATTCACCTGCCCCGAGCAGAGCCGCTTGGCCTCGACCGCAGCCCAGCGGTACCGGCCCTGATCCTTGTCCTCCTCCAGCACGTAGTCGCGTTTGTCGCGGCAGTAGAACTTCCTCATCGAAGGAAATCGCTTCTGCACCCGCTCGAAATACTGGAGGATCGTCTCCCGCTGGGCCGGGAGTTCGATCTCCGTGGCCAGGTTCATGTTGACGTAGAAGTCGTCGGCGAGCGACGCGTAGGGCGTCATGGTCTGGAGGTGCTCCAGAGGGAGAAGATGCGGGCAAGGCCGGGATTATAGCAAGGCGGGGCGAGCTTCTCCTCCCGAGAACGTCCGCCGGAGCGGGGTCCAGATGCCCATCACTGGAAACCTTCCCGGATGATCGTCATAATCCGTTCCGGCGGGGGAGTTCGAAGGGACCTTCCGTCCTTTCGCGCTCCGCCCCACATGCGTGAGTGCCTTCCCATGGCTTCGAACTCCGAAGCGGCCAGCATCCCCGACGAGCGGCTGTCGATCGAACAGCGCCGCGACGGCGCCATTCTGGTCCGCGTCCGCTCGGAAGGCAGCGAGGGCTCACGGCTGCCCGATGCGGTGTTCTCGTTCCGCTGTGGCGACCCGCAGTATTCGTACTGGCTCGCCCGCCTCAAGGCGACCGCGCAGGCGAGTTGAACGGAGTCCCCATCGCTCACGCGATTGGGCTTCCTGAGACTCACTCACGCGATTGGGCTTCCTGAGACTCGCTCACGCGATTGGGCTTCCTCATAAGGACGCAGCGAGGGACTGCCGGTGCCCCGGGAGCCGGGCTGTGGGAGCAAGCGAAGCCAGGATGGCGAGGCGCAGCGGACACGCAGAGAGCCGAGGCCGGGAGGGCCGAGGCGAACGTCCGGCCACGGGGCGTGGGCAGTCCCGAGCGTGAACCGCGGACGAGCCCGCATCCCCATCGCTCACGCGACTGGGCTTCCTGAGACGCGCTCACGCGAGCGGGCGTCCGCCGGAACGAACGGTCAATCGTCCCGCGAACTGGCGATCAGCGAGATGAACTCGCGGTTGCTCTTGAACTTGGCGAGCTGCTTGGTGAGCTGCTCCATCGCATCGACGTGATGCATGCTCGAGAGCGTCCGCCGCAGCATGTTGACCGCGTGCAGCGTGTTGGGGTCGAGCAGCTTCTCCTCGCGACGAGTACCGGACTGCGAGATGTCGATCGCCGGCCAAACGCGGCGGTCGGCCAGCTTCCGGTCGAGCACGAGCTCCATGTTGCCGGTGCCCTTGAACTCCTGGAAAATCAGCTCGTCCATGCGGCTGCCGGTATCCACGAGGGCGGTCGCCACGATCGTCAGCGAGCCCCCCTCCTCGAACACGCGGGCCGTGGCGAAGAGCTTCTTGGGGATGTCGAGCGCCTTGATGTCGACGCCGCCCGACATGGTGCGGCCGGTGTTGCCGACCCACTTATTGAAGGCCCGGGCCATACGGGTGATCGAGTCCATCAGCAGGAACACGTCCTTGCCGGTCTCGGCCATCCGCTTGCACCGCTCGACGACGAGTTGGGAAAGCCGCACGTGGCTCTCGACGTCGCAATCGAGGCTGCTGGCGAGCACGTCTCCCTTCACCGACCGCTTCATGTCGGTGACCTCCTCGGGCCGCTCGTCGACGAGCAGCATCACGAGGCTGAGTTCGGGATGGTTGGCCGACACGGCCTGCGATACCTGCTGGAGGAGCACGGTCTTGCCCGTCCGTGGCGGCGCGACGATCAGCGCCCGCTGCCCCTTGCCCAGCGGCGTGAGGATGTCCATCACCCGCGTGGTGATCGGCTGCTGTCCCGTCTCGAGCCGCAGCCAGGTCTCTGGATTGATCGGCGTGAGTTGGTCGAACGTCTTGACGTTGATGTACTCGTCCGGGGGCATGCCCTCGACCGATTCGATCTCGCGAACCCGCGGCCCCTGCTGCCGACGGCCTGGTTGGACGAGGGCCTTGATGTACACGCCCTCGCGGAGACGGTAGCGGTCGATCATCGTGGCGGGCACGAAGGGATCGGTCCGTTCCCGGGTGTAGTTCGTCTCGGCACTGCGGAGGAACCCGTAGCCGTTCGGGTGCATTTCCAGCACGCCAACACCTGGCTCCAGCGGGATCGGTTCGCCGTTCTCGGCAACCTCCGGCTCCGGCTCAGGCGGTCTCATGCCCTCGCTGTCCATGTCGACGGCTCCGGCTCCGGATGGCGGCGGACCACCTCCACCCCCGCCGCCACGACGAAACCGGCGTCGACGGCCATAGCCGCCGCCCTGATAGCCGCCCTGGCCGGGCCCCTGCCCGGGTCCTTGGCCGGGGCCGCCCATGCCGCCCTGACCCTGACCGCCATACCCACCGGGACGCCGCGAACGCCTGCGCTTCGACATGGATGCTGAAAACCCCTGAAACTGGAATCCGACCCTGAAACTCTGAACGCTTGGATACGCTGAAAACTTGGACGACGTCTGGCTCAACCCGGCCGCTTTCGCACGGGACGTGGGCACCACCGCCCGAATCCAGCGACGGGTTCCCCACGGACAACCGGAGAAAACCCTCGAAAACGAAGCCGCCTTACCGACGGCGTTCCGAAACGAGGCCGCGACCTCTGGACTCGGGGCTTTCGAAAACCCCAATGGGAAGACCCCTCGCGAGGCCCGTTACTCCCTGGCCGCGACCCGTCCCACAAGCTGTTGAGACGAAGCCCTGCGACAAAGCCTCCGGAAGGCTCAAAGCTCGTTCCGGAATCGTCATTCACGACGACATGCGAAGTATCCGTGGGGGCCGCTTGTCTGTCAACAGGCCACCCCATGAAACCCGGGCTGCAATCCCCCAAAAAACGCGTCGGACTGCGGGGTTTTCGCCGGTATCGCCGCGGCAGGCTGGGACGTCCGGGGAAGGCCACGGGGCCCCTGATGCCCCGGGCCCCCGCCAGCCGGTCATTTCGACGCGATTCCTGCATCCGGATCGACCGATACCAGACGCAGGGTTTTCCCGATCGGCAGGCCGCCTGCGCTTCCGGACTCTGGTTGGCCGGAGCAAGGACGAAACCGCGACCGGATTCTCGATCACGGGGTCAGAGCGATGGCTGGGGCAACGACATTTCGATCGGCCGGCATGTGGCATATGGCGACGACCCGAGCGATTGGCGCGCTGGTGCTCGCATTCGCCTCGGTCCCTGTCTCGGCGGACATGCAATGGCACGCGGATCTGGCCGCGGCGCGAGCCGCATCCGCGGCGAGTCGCAAGCCCGTTCTCGCTGTGTTCACCGCCTCCTGGAGTCCGGAGTCGACGTCGTTCGAACAGCAGGTTCTCGTCGCCGACGCGGTCGAGGCCGTGCTGACGGCGTGCTTCGAGTCGGTCCGGATCGACGTCGATCAGCGGCCGGGCATCACCAAGCGGATCCAGGTGGCGCACGTGCCCTCGGCGTGCGTGCTTGGCGACGGCGATGACGTCCTCGCTCGATTCGACTGCCCTTCAACATCGACCGCCTTCGTGGCGGCTGCGGCCCGCGCCGCACAGGATGCCGCCGCGTGCCTCGCCGGCACGCGGCCAATCGGCGATGCCTCGGCCGTGACGGAGTGCCTCGCCACCGACGGCCGCTCCGCCGCCGAACGCGCAGCCGTCGGCTTTCCGTCACAGTCCGGCGACGGCGGCCCGCTGACCGACCAGGCGGCCCCCGAGGCCTCGGGCCGTGGCTCGATCTCGCTCGTCACGGCGAAGGTCCGCCAGCTGTCCGACTTCGCAACCGGATCGCCGAGCGACTTCGGCCGTGTCGCGGCCACGTCGCCAGCGGCACCTGCATCGGCGGCGCCCGCGGTGGCCACCGCCGAGCCGCCGCCAAGTCGCTTCGTCTCCGCGACCCCGCAGGATCCACCGACGTTGCCGCAGACCGCGCCCTCGTCGTGGCCGTCGGAAACCCCGAGCCGGGACTCCGCGTTCACCAATGCTCCAAACCAGCCGGCGGCCCAGCAGGCCATCGAGCCCAACTCGGCGGCCACGCCGTGGCTCGCAGGATCCGCGACGGCGGGTGCGCCGCCGACGGCAGCCCGATCCGAAGCGTCCGCGACCGCGTCGGATCTGCCTGAGACGCCGAAATCGACCAGCACCTGGGCGTCGTTCGTGACCGCTTTTCAGAAGCCCTTCAGCATCTTCTCGAAGTCGACCAAGCCTGCCGCGGAGCCGCCGACGATGCCCTCCGCACGCCCCACCTCGCCGCTGGCCGCGACGACGCCACTCACGGTTCCGCCGGCGACGCCAGCCGCGTCGACCATCGCCTCGGCGCCCGCCGTTCCGGCTGGTCCCGACCCGTACGGCTCGATGCCGCTGGGACTCGAGGGCTACTGTCCGGTGACGCTTGCGGAGAAGGGAGTCTGGACGGAGGGACGCGCTCAGTGGGGCGTTCGGCACCGTGGGAGGACGTACCTCTTCGCCGGTCCGGAGCAGCAGCAGGCGTTCCTGGCGTCGCCCGACCGCTACGCTCCCGCCCTGTCGGGCGACGACCCGGTCAGCGTCGTCGATCAGGGCAAGAGCCTGCCCGGCCGCCGGGCGTATGGCGTCACCTACCAGTCGCGGATGTACCTCTTCTCGTCTCCGGAGACGCGGTCCCAGTTCGCCGCCAATCCCGAACGGTACACCGCGCCCGCCCTGCTCGCCGAACGGCCGGCCCCCAACGACGCCACCCGCCGCTACTGAGTCGACCGCAGGGCGGACCCGATGTCGTTTCGTCGGGCTCAGACAGTCCCCATCGCTCACGCGATTGGGCTTCCTGATTCAGACAGTCCCCATCGCTCACGCGATTGGGCTTCCTGATTCAGACAGTCCCCATCGCTCACGCGATTGGGCTTCCTGATTCGGACAGTCCCCATCGCTCACGCGATTGGGCTTCCTGATCAGGAAGCGTAACGCCGTAGGGCGTACGACCGAACGTCGTTACCTCGCCCGCGCCCACCCCTTGCTGCGCTCCACGGCGTCGCGCCAGATGGCGAGCATCCGCCGGCGTTCCTCGGCGGTGACTCGCGGCTCGAACCGCCGCTCCACGCGGCGGGCGTCGGCCACGGCGCTCGGGTCGGGGAAGAATCCCGCCGCCAGGCCCGCGAGCAATGCCGCCCCCAAGGCCGTCGTCTCCACAACGGCCGGCCGCTCCACTGCCAAGCCGAGCACGTCAGCCTGGATCTGCATGAGCAGGTCGTTGCCACTAGCGCCCCCGTCGACCCGGAGATGGCGGAGTTCCACCCCGGAATCCCGCTGCATGCACTCCACCACGTCAGCCACCGACAGCGCGATCGCCTCGAGCGCCGCCCGGGCGACGTGGCCGCGGTGCGTGCCTCGCGAGAGCCCGATCATCAGGCCGCGGGCGGCGGGATCCCAGTGCGGCGCACCAAGGCCGGTGAGGGCCGGCACGATCGTCACCCCGCCGCTGTCGGCGACGCTCTTGGCCAGCGACTCCACGTCTGCCGCCCGCTCGATCAGGCCCAGTCCGTCGCGAAGCCAGCCCACCAAGGCCCCCGCGATGAACACGGAGCCCTCGAGGCAGTAGTGCGGCCCCGGCGACGATCCACAGCCGGGCGTGGTGAGCAGACCGCTCCCGCTGGCCACCAGCCGGTCGCCGGTCGAGAACATCAGGAAGGCGCCAGTGCCATAGGTGTTCTTGGCGTCGCCCGGCCTCTCGACCCCCTGCCCAAAGGCCGCGGCCTGCTGGTCGCCGGCACAGCCCAGGATCGGCACGGCCGCTCCCAGGAGCGACGGCTCGGTCTCTCCGAACGAACCGCTCGACGGACGAACCTCGGGCAGCATGCACCGCGGCACGCCGAGGGTTCGACAGAGGTCGTCGCTCCACGCGAGCGTCCCGATGTCGAAGAGGAGCGTGCGACTGGCATTCGTGACGTCGGTGGCATGCACGCGGCCGCCGGTGAGCCGCCAGATCAGGAACGAGTCGACGGTGCCGAACAGCACCTCGCCGCGCTCGCACCGCTCCCGGAGGCCGGGGATCGTCTCCAGCAGATGCACGATTTTCGTGCCGGAGAAGTAGGGGTCGAGCACGAGGCCCGTCCGCCGCCGCACCTCGGGCTCAATCCCCGCCGCCTTCAGCCGCGCGCAGATCGGCGACGACACCCGGCTCTGCCACACGATCGCCGGCGCGACCGGCCTGCCCGTCGTCTTGTCCCAGAGGATCGTCGTCTCCCGCTGATTGGTGATGCCGATCGCAGCGACGCGGTCCACGGATATGCCGGCCGACCCCACCGCGCGTCGGGCACATGAGAGCTGTGTCCGCCAGATGTCCTCCGGGTCGTGCTCCACGATTCCCAGGTCGGCCCCGTCGGACCCCGCCTCGCTGCGGGCATGCTGCGGAAACTCTTCCTGGGCCACCGCGATCGGCGTGCCCCGCCGATCGAAGAGGATGGCGCGGCTCGACGTGGTGCCCTGATCGAGTGCGAGCACACAGGTGGCCGATGCAGGCGATGGCATGCGGGAATCTCCATGATGGCCGTGGAAAGCGGCGGCCGAGTATCCTCGACGGCAGCCCCAGGACACGAGCCATGCCGCCTTCGCCCCCGAGCCGTCGCGATCATCGTACCGCCTGCAGCGGCTCCATCGCACGGCGTGTCCCGGCCATCTGCGTGCTCGTCCTGATCGCCACGGTCCCGATGTGGGGACAGGCCCTGGCGGCGCCGCGGCCCGCCGGACTCGACGCCGAGATCCGGGCGGCATGGACCAGGGTGCCGCTTCGCGAGTGGGCCCGCCGCGTCTCGGAAACCACGGGCGTGCCCTTGATCGTCGATCGGCGGCTCGATCCCGACCTCACCGTGACGCTCGCGAGCGATGGCGACACGCTCCGCGCGCTCCTCGACCGGGTCGCCGCCTCCGCGACCGCCGCCGTGGAACCGCTCGCGTCGACGACGCGGCTCGTGCCCCGCGACCACGCGGGCCGCGCGGCGGCCGCCGAGGCAGCCCGCACGCGCGTGCTTCGCGGGCTCACCCCGGACATGCGTCGCATCGCCGAGCGGCGGGCCACCTGGAGTTGGCCCGCCGCCGCACGGCCACGAGACCTCGTCGCCGCCGCTGCCGATGACGCGGGCCTCGCGGTCACGGGGCTCGACCGCATTCCACACGACCATCTGCCCGCCGCAACGTTGCCCCTACTGCAACTGGCGGAGCGACTCGACCTCGTGCTGGCGCACTACGACCTGCGGGTGGCGTGGTCGCCGACCGGCGGCTCGATCATGCCGATCGACTCGGGAATCGAGCCCCGCGATCGCACCGCCGCATCCTCCGCTTCGAAGCGGCCGACGCCACCGAGGCGCGAGCGCACGGCCGGCACCACACCCGCGGCCGGCGACGAGACCGTCTACTCGCTTCGCGTCGAGTCGCCGCTCGACCAGGCCGTGTCGGCGGTGGCGAAAGTCCTGGGGCTTCGATCAGCGCTCGACAAGGCCTCGCTCTCGGCCCGCGGCATCTCTCCGCAAGAGATCGTGCGGGTGGATGCCCGGGATCTGTCGCGGGATCGACTGCTCGACGCGCTCGTCGCTCCGCTCGAACTCACCTGGACGATCGACGGTGAAACGCTGCGGGTGTTCGCCGCTCCCGCGAAGCCCGCCACAGACTCGAGGTGACGGGTTCCTTACGGCTGCGCGGCCGGCCGATTGCCGCCCTTGCCCCGGACGACGTCGATGTTCCGCCGCGATCCCTCGTGCTGCGGATCCCGCTTGAGGGCCTCCCCGTACGAGTTGACCGCATCGGCATACTTGCCCTGATTGGTCTGGGCGACGCCGCGATTGAACCAGGCGCGAACGTCCTTGGGATCGTGGCGGATCGCCTGATCGAAGTCGAACTCCGCCTTCCGAGGCTGATTCGTCTGCAGGTAGGCAAGCCCGCGGTTGAGATAGGCGAGCATGTAGGTGCGATCGCGACGGATGCTCGATGCGTAGGCGTTGATCGCCTCGAACGGCCGCCCGAGTTCGACGAGGGCCAGTCCCCGCCAGAGTTCCGGGCGCGGATCGTCGTAGGCCATGCCGGCCGCGTCTTCGAAGTCTTCCAAGGCGATCCCGTAGAGGCCGAGGTGGAACCAGGCGATGCCGCGACGCAGGTAGAGTTCCGCGTCTTGCGGGTCGATCTGGAGCCCCTTCGAGCAGGCATCGACGCAGCCTTCGTAGTCGCCGAGCCGCCGCGAGGTGACGCCGAGCGCGAGGTAGGCGAGCGTCATCTTCGGGTCGAGCTTAATGACCTCGCGTAGCTTCGCGCGGGCCTCCTCGAGCTTCCCGGCCTTGTCGAGCTTCTCGGCTTCGAGAAGCAGCTGCTCGGCCGGGGTCGGCTCCCAGGCATCGCTGCGGCTGTCCCGCATCGACGGACGGGATCGATCAGATCGCTCCGCCGGATCGCCAGGAACCGTGGTCTCTGGGAACGGCACCGGCAGCCGCGCACCGGGACGTGCCCCAGCGGCGGACGGCTTGGCAGATGACGGCCCCGTCGATGACGGTCCGGTGGACGGCCGCTCCCTCGGCATCGTGACGGCAGGCTGCCGCGCCGCAGGCTGCTGCTCGGCCGGCTTGGCGCCAGTCCCCTTGCCGAACGGATTCAGTTCGTCGGCGAAGGGATCGTCCTCGGGCACGCCGCCGCCGGCTTCCGCTCCACCCTGGGCGTGGGCCAACGAGGTTGCTGCGACGGCGGGAAAGAAGGCGGCGAAGCAGGCGGCCGCGAACAGGAGCCGCATGCGGAGGGGCATCGTGGACGGTGTGCGCTGGATCATGGTTTTAGAAGTATCCCTTCGGAAGATCGGCATTTCAAAACGTGGAACCGGGGCTCCGGGAGGGCGATCGGTCATCACCCGTGCAATCCTCGCAACCCGTCGCGGTCCCGGAAGCCCGACGGACGCGGCTGCGGCCATCAGGCGGGGCCGGCCTCCAGAAGCCCGCCAAGCCGCTCCTGAATGCCACTCTTGATTTTTCCGGCGAACAGGCCCGCCATCCCGGGCACTTCCAGCCGGACGACCAGTTCCGCCGGCAGGATTTCAACGTCGCTCTCGATCGGCATTCCCATCACGTCGAGCGACAACTGCAGGCGGCCGTTCTCGTGCCACTTGGAATCGATGGCGCCGACTTTGCCGGCAAAGTCGTCGCGGGCGCGGCCCACCGCCTGTTCGAGCCGGCGGCGAACCTCGCCTTCGTCGAGGCTGTGCGGAATCCGGACTTCCATCGACTTCACGGGCTGATCTCCTCGGGGCGAAAATCGGGGCGAAAACCGCCGCGACAATCTGGCGGCAACGGACTGGCGGTCGACCAGACCTCCGCGAGTGTACCCACAAGTTCGGCCACATTCCCGCGGTCGACATGGCCCATCCGCCCCCCCTCGCACGCTGCCGACCGGACCCCCACGATTCGGCCCCCCAGAGCCGCGATTGCGGGCAGATCGCGGCGCCCCAGCCGACCCGCCAGCGCCACCCCCAGGCCGCGAGCCCGGGCGGCCGCCATCCATGCTGCAATCGCCCCGCCCCCGACAACCTCGAAGAGTCCGCCGGATGCTTTGTCGAAGGTGTCGATAAGGAGCGTTGAGGCCCCGGCATCGGCGGCGGCGGTGATCAGTCGGGCTGGATCCGGCGCCGCCGCGGCCCGCCAGTCGGCGTAAGCGACGGCCACGAGTTCACCCCGGTTGGCGAGCAGGCCGGCGAGTCGTTCGTAGGCAGGCCGCCATTGGTCGAGCGACAGGCCCGCGGGGCCCGCCTTCACGGCCGTCGGGAACGGCAGACCGGCAGCGGCGAGTTGGCTGGCGAGCGCGGCGAGGTGCGGTCCGATCGACGGCTCGCCCTCGGCGAGTTCACCGCAAGCGACGGTGCATGCCGCACGTCCAGCGACCCGAGCGGCGATCGCGGCGATGACATGGACATCGGCCCGTCCGAGCGGTCCTTGTGCCGGCTCTTTGACGTCGATGATCGCGGCTCCGCCCGCCACGGCCTCCTCCGCTTCGGCGACCGATCGCACGCTCACCAGCAGCCCGGCAGGCAGCCGGCTTCCCGAGGCGCTCATCGCGGCGGCACCGGCGTCACCCGTCTCCTGGCCTCGAGCAACCGCGCCGAGATGTCATGGGCCAGAGCCTGGGAGAGCGGCTCACACCACCGGCCATCGAAGACGACGTTGCCCTGCTCCCACGACCCCCACGCCGACAACACGGGCCGCGACCGCCATTCGACCGCCCGCTCCGCGAGTCGCAGCACGAGCGTGCTCACCCGTCGGTCGGCGGTCTCGTCGTCTCCACCGAGCGGCTGCGAGCCGGGAAAAACGCACTCGACCACCTCCAGCGGCACCCTCTGCACGGCCAGCGGCGACAGCCGCACCTCGAGCACGTCACCGCGACACGCGAGCCGCGGCCTGGATGCCGCCCAGAGAAATGCCGCAGCAGCGGCGATGCCGGCAAGGCAGGCCGCGGCCGCGACTGCGACGCCCGACGCCGGCGGGCGGACCGCGATCAGAACTGCGGCGGCCCCCGCCGCGACGGCCACCATCGTCGCACCGAGCGCCACCGCCGGCCTCGGGTTTGCCCGCAGCCACACCCCATCCGCGGCATGGGTCGATCGGCTCAGTTCCGCTTCCGCTGCTGCCGGCCCTTGCATACGATCTGCCGTCATTCCCGTGACACGAAGGAGGCTCCAGCCATGCACGACGCAGCACCCGCCGACGCCGGTCGCCTGCCGCTCTGGGGCATCTCCGCGGCGCTTGCAGCCTACCTCGTCGCGGTGGCCCTGGGGCTGCCACAACATGGTCGCGATTTGCTGGTCCGCTCACAAGCGGCCCATGCGAGCGACCACGCCGCCGCCCCGCACGGGGAGGAAGCAGGCCCGGGAGACCACGCCCTCGCGGCGCCGCCGGTAGCCACCGTGCTGCCATTCGCGATCCTGCTGGCGGCGATCGCGATCCTGCCCCTCACCCCCGGCCTGTCGCACTGGTGGGAACACAACTCCAGCAAGCTCCTCGTCGCGGGACTGCTCGCGGCCGTGACGCTCGGCTACTACCTCCTCGGCCATCGGCATCCGATCGACCTCCACTTTCCGGCGCACGCCGTGGTGCCGGCGGCAGCGGCGGGGCCGTCGTGGAGCACCTTCGGAACGGTGCTCATCAACGCGATCCTGGCGGAATACATCCCGTTCATCACGCTGCTCTTCGCTCTGTATGTGATTACCGGCGGCGTACGGATCGAGGGCGACCTCGAGGCCACGCCCACCACCAACGCGGCGTTCCTGGCGGTGGGTGCGGCGTTGGCGAGCTTCATCGGCACGACGGGCGCCGCGATGCTGCTGGTGCGGCCGCTGCTCGAGACCAACCGCGAACGGCGGCACGTGGCCCACACGCTGGTGTTCTTCATCTTCATCGTCTGCAACTGCGGCGGACTGCTCCTGCCGATCGGCGACCCGCCGCTGTTCCTCGGCTATCTCCAGGGCGTCGACTTTCTCTGGACGATGTCGCTGTGGAATGAATGGCTGTTCACCAACGGGGCGCTGCTGGTGATCTACTGGCTCTGGGACACGTTTGTCGCGCACCCTCGCGAAACGCGGGCCGATATCGTCCGCGACCGGGTCCTCACCCGTCGCCTCCGCTTCAGCGGTCTCTGGCCCAACCTGCCGCTGATGGCGGGCGTGATCGCTGCCGTGGCGTTTCTCGATCCTTCGAAGTCATTTCCGGGTACCTCCTGGCATCCGTGGATCTACCTCCGGGAGATCGTGCTCGTCGGCCTCGTCGGCCTGTCGCTGCTGCTCGGCTCCGGCGAGGTCCGCCGCAGAAACGGGTTCACCTACGGGGCGATCCTCGAAGTGGCGGCGCTGTTCATCGGAATCTTCATCTGCATGCAGCCCGCACTGGCCCTGCTCCACATCCACGGCGACAGCCTCGGCCTCTCGTCGCCGCAATCGTATTTCTGGGCCACGGGGTCGCTCTCCTCCGTGCTCGACAACGCCCCCACCTACCTCGTGTTCTTCGAGGCGGCCGGCATCGACCCGACTGACGGCCTCAGCGGCGAGGAAGCCCGGCTCCTGGCAGCCATCAGCCTCGGGGCGGTGTTTCTCGGGGCGATGACCTACATCGGCAACGGCCCGAACTTCATGGTCAAGGCGATCGCGGAGCAGTCGGGCGTGAAGATGCCGAGTTTCTTCGGCTACGTGATGTACAGTATGGGAGTGCTGCTACCGGTGTTCGCCGTGATGGCGTGGCTCTTCGTGTAGCGGCCGAGCCTTCCCTTTTCGGGCCGACGGCGAACCCCCGGCCCCAGCCATGAACGCCCGCCCTGCCTCCGACTCGTTCGAGGTCGTGTCCACCGACGAGCAGCTCCGCGACCTCGTCGATCGCCTCGCCGCCCACCCGCATCTCTGCTTCGACACCGAGTTCGTGTCGGAGCACACCTACCGCAGCCAGCTCTGCCTCGTGCAGGTGGCCGCGCCGGGCATCCTGGCGGTGATCGACACCCTCAACGCCCGCGACCTCGAACCCTTTTGGCGGCTGCTCGCCGAGCCGGGCCGCACGACCGTGGTGCACGCCGGACGGGAGGAGTTCGGATTCATCCTCCACGCGATTCGCGCGCGGCCGTCGCACCTCTTCGACGTGCAGGTGGCCGCGGGGCTGGTCGATCACGACTACCCTGCCGGCTACGCCTCGATCGTTCGCCGCTTCCTCAACCTCCCCACCAACAAGGGCGAGACGCGGACCGACTGGCGACAGCGGCCGCTCACGCAGGCCCAGCTCGAATATGCCGTCGACGACGTCCGCCATCTCGAGCAGCTCTGGCGGAAGCTGGAGCGGAAGCTGGAGTCGCTCGGTCGCGTGAACTGGATGCAGGAGGAGATGGCGGCCTGGCAAGACGACGTCGAGGAGTCGTTCAGCCGCAAGCGGTGGCGACGGGTCTCAGGGCTCAACGGCCTCTCACGCCGGGAACTGGCTGTGGCCCGCGAGCTCTGGCACTGGCGCGACTCGGTGGCCGAGGAGCGCGACATGCCCCCGAAGCGGGTGCTTCGCGACGACCTGCTCGTCGAGCTCTGCAAGCGCAAGAGCGCCGACGAGAGGCAGATTTCGGCGATCCGCGGGATGCAGCGGT
>Ga0129333_10001973_pt1 | contig 18919 bp, 23 predicted proteins | sample CPB6_08_DNA_FD_94474 | JGI IMG/M metagenome (GOLD analysis project Ga0129333, IMG submission 94474) | Freshwater to marine salinity gradient microbial communities from Chesapeake Bay, USA - CPBay_Sum_0.6_0.8_DNA | ecosystem: Environmental > Aquatic > Marine > Coastal | place: USA: Chesapeake... | reverse complement strand
TGAGTTGTGTTACGATTTAATCAATTTTGATCCATCAGTCGAACAATACTATACCAGTCTTGCTAATCAAGCTGGAAAAATTGTTTTGAAATCTTCTTCCGTCGCTACTGGTTCTCAACCTCTCGCCTCTGGTTCAAGTGGTTCATTTCAATTGCCATTCAATTATCGCTTGGCCTCAATCAAATCTTTAATTTTACATAATAGTCCTGCCGTTGCTCCTGGGGCTACTTCTGGAAATGGAAAACATTGCGCCCTGGACATTTCATCCAGTAACGGGTCTTTTCAATTCGAAGTCGGCGGAGTTTTATTTAGTCCTAGACCTCTCTCGACAATAAACAACAAGGCTGGATTGATTAGCGAATTATGTTTGGCATTATTTGGAAATAGAAATATTGCTTCTTCATCCTTAGGTTTAACTCCAGCAACGTGGAATGTCACATCTGCTTCTTATCCAGATTCATACACAGCACCAGGAATGTTTTTAGTTGGAGTTAACACAGAACGAGTTCCTAGTTCAACTTCCATGCTCACTGGTGTTTCGTCACTTTTGGCACCAATCAACGCTAGATTAGAAATTAACACACCGACTGCCCAAGCTTGTCAAGTCCGTCTCTTTGCTATTTATGATGCTCTTATTGAAATTGACGTCAATACTCGCGAAGTTAGAATTTTACAATAAATTGGTAAATTTATATAAAATGGTTCAATCCAATTAATCTTTATTTTGAATGAAATATTTTCAAGATAAAGTGTATAATGTCCAGTAATCCTCTGTACTACATTAAGACTAAAAACTCTCTTCGTAAGAAAGAAAAAATATTTACCATTAAGCAATGTATCGTTGATAAAATACAACGCGATATTGAACCTTCAAGACTAAGAGAAAATCAACACATTGACAATGAATTAATTTTATTTGTTTGTTATTGCGTTGAAGAACTTGTTAAGAAGAAATACAATATTGATAAAAAAGAATTTGTCGTTGATATATTAAAAACAATTTTCAGCAATTGTTTGACTGAATTAGAAATTAATCAAATCAAAGCTCAAATTGATTTTGCTCACGAAAATCAATTAATTAAGAAAGTAGAACTTAATTATAAGGTCAAGATGATTGTTTGGGATTGGATAAAAAGAAAGTTTCTCTAACGAGTATGATTACATTCAGCAAATAATTAATTATATATTCAATAAGATATTTAGATATTTGATAATTAGATACATGGCAAAAGGAATTGTTGCTACAACATTGTTGCTCATCTTATAAAAAATTAAATCGTCTAATCTGTGGGATTTGATGTTGCTGTGGTTGTTGATATTGAGGTTCAGATTGATATTCGTCTTCAGAAATCGTAACCCTTTTATTAGAAACTTTTTTCTGTGGTAATTCATTTTCCACCGAAGATTGTTTTTTTTGAATTGGTTTTTTCTTGGCAATTTTCATTACTTCCTCAAGTGGAGTATCATCATCGCTTACGGCATCCAATTCCATATTTTGCTTTATTAATTTTTTTTTGATGCTGATTGCTTTACTAACAATTTTCTTATCCAATTCTTCTTTTGCTTGTTTTTCTAATTCCTCAATTTCTTGTTTTCTTCTTTGAATATTTGCTTGTCTAATTTCTCTCGCTCTCTTAAATGATTCCAATTGTTTTTCAGTTTTCTTTGGTCTTAAATTACAACATTCAATACAAGTTTTGTGAGTTTTTGTTTTGAATAGATTCGCAGAAGATCCACAACTTATACAAACTCTATATGGGTTTGGTTGCATAAATTTAGAAACTTTTTTTGGGTTAACATCTTCTTGACATTCTATTTCATCAATCTCATTTTCTTGTTCTTGGTGTTCTTCAACTTGCTCTTCTTCTTGAACTGGTAATTCTTTTGGTTGTCGTTTACTCATTATAATATTATCGTAGAAAATAATTTTTACGAAAACTTCAAATTATTTTCTATTGTATAATTATAAATGGATAAACTTGAGATTGAAAATTGCATCACAGAAATAATGGCAAGTTGTGATTTTTTAGACCATAAAAATCCTTTAACCTACATGATATTTTTAGATAGATATAGGCATATGTTAAATGAAATTCAAATTGCTAATACTGAAGAAATAATTGTTAATTTAAAAAGTGAAATGAATGCCTACACTAATATGAGATTGAAAAAATTTGAAGACCCTATATGTCAAATTCCATTACATGAACGTCCAACTTTCGAATAAATATTTTTTTGTATTATTATATAATGACCGAAAAATATTTATTATCCGTGTGTTTCATTGATCACAAACAACAATTATTTAGCGAACCATTTGGTCTATTTAATTCATTCTTAGAAGCAGAAATATTTGCTGATAAAAAAATTGATGAACTTAGACTTGAATTCATGAAAGAATTTGGTTTAGAAAATGATGTTGATGATTATTATGAGTTTGATTTCACTATAAAAAAATTAATTTCTGACCCTATATAAATGTACTTATCTGGTTCACAGAATATTCAAAAATCTATGAATGGATTATTAAGAATTAGAGCGACTGAAATTGAAGCAGATGATGCCTTCATAACAAACATAAATGATTTGCAAACTATCAATGGAAAAATTGGTGAAAATTTAGTAATTGACGTTGATACTGGAAAAGTAATTGAATTTAAAGATGCTGTTCAGATGGATTCATCATTAAACATTTCTGGGACTTTGGATGTATCTGGAAATACAACATTGAAAAATTCATTGAATGTATTAGGAACTTTGGATGTATCTGGAAATACAACATTAAAAAATTCATTGAATGTCTTAGGAACTTTGGATGTATCTGGAAATACAACATTAAAAAATTCGTTAGATTTAACTGGTTCATTAACAATCAGAGATACAACAAATCCAAATACTTATAGTATGAGCGTTTATTATGACCCAACAAGTGCTGGGTGGAGATTTTTAAATAATCAAGTCAATGGTTATATGTATTTTAGTGTCAAAAATCCAGCAAATCCATCACAATTCAAGAATTTTCAATTTCAAGCAAGTCAAGTGTATACAAATATACCTCTGTATGTAGATAATACACATACAATTAGTTACAACAATAATTTAGTTCTTGGTGATAGTAATACATCTGTTTGGTATGGATCTGCGATAAAATATGTTCCAAATACATCAGAAAGTGCTGGATTATGTTTTTATAATAAAGCATTCAATAATGCTCCATCAGTTTATTATACAAATTTTACACATAATAATATGAGTAACGTTGAGACACCAACTTTCAGAATGAATTATGCAAATATTTGGAGTATGGTTAAACATACATTTATTTCCGATGCTTCAATGAACGCAAATTTACGTGTTAATGGAGTAACAACTTTAAATGGAAATTTAGTAGCAAATGCTAACATACATGCTTCTTCATTTGATTGTAGCAACAATGCTATTTTCAATGGAGCTTCAACATTCAATAATAGTTTCAATGCACAATCAGGAACATTCGCGAGTAGTCTTCAAGTAAATGGAAATACTTTAACGAATTCGTTGAGTGTCAGTAATAATGCTACTATAACTGGAAATATAACTATAAGCGGAAATTCAATAAATAATATATCTGGGCAAAATACATTTACTGGAACTATAACAGCAAATAATATAATAACACAAAATGGAACAACAGCATCAACAAATACAATAACACAAAACAGAATTGTTAACGACGTAACTGGAAATCCGAATAGATTGAAATATACAGAATTTTTATATAATAATTCTGGAAATACAACTCCAGAAGCAGTCATATCGTGTAAAGAAGAAGGTTCGGGATATTCAATGTTATTTTTTCCAAAACTAGGAAGTGGAAGTTATAATCCAATTGTAAAAACAGACGACAGAGGTATTTTTAGTTTTTTTCCAAAAAATAATAATGCCATCACAATCACTAATTGGGCTGATACTAGAGTTGGTATAAGAGTTGCAACAACAAGTATAAATTCGCCTTCAGTAGATTGCTGGGCAAAAAATTGTAATTTGAATATCGATGGGTCATTCAATTACATAACAATGTCTGGAAATAACAGCACTAGTTCAAATCCAGATGTTAGAATTCTCAACACTTCAAATGCTAGAGGATTTAATTTTATCGCAAATTCTGCTTTGAACACAATGAATACATTTGTTGGTGCTAATGAAGCAGTAATAGGAACTCAAACACAAAATAATTCATCTATAGTTATAACAACAAATAATTCAGCAATTGATCATGGAATTCGTGTTTTGAGTAATTCATCTACATCAGCAACTATCACGTCTAGAGTATCAACTAACAGTATAATCACAAATCAAACTAATCACACAATCAATGGACCAATATTTTTTTCATCACCAGCGACATTTCAAGATCCTGGCGTTAATTTTCAATTTGGTCTTGCTGTCGGTGCTGGAGATATATCAATGAATAGATTTGATAGTTCATTTAATAATATAACATCAAATGATAAAATAGTGATAAAATCTTTAGAAAATAATCATTATTCTGACAACCATTATTTTAGAAAAAATGATGGAACTGATGGATGTAATGTTATTGTTAAAGGAAGTATATTTTTACAAACTGCTGGCACGGCCTTGCAATTTCCATCAGGTCAAAATCAATTGGATGCTTGGAATTCTACGAATGCTGGATATTCAAAATCTGGTTCAAATTTAGTTCTCAATTCTGGAATCAGTTTGCAATTTCCAGATGCTAGTGTTCAATCAACAGCATACACGACAGCAAACAATACAAAATTACAAGCAATTGGAACAATCGTTACTGCTACATTAACTACAGGAACTTTGACAACAGCAACAATTCGTAATTGTGGTTCGATGGTTTTGGCAGCTGGAACTTGGATAATCACGTTAAATTCGTGTTTCACAGTTATTACTGGTTCAACGACGATAGCTCAACTTTTGACATCTCACAGTACTTCATCTACTGCTCTAAGTACTAACAGCGGATTATCTATAATAAATTTAAACAACGCTACATTTGGTGTAGGACTTCAATGGGTTTTAACTACAACAAGTATAGTAACTCCAGCAACGAGTACTACATATTATTGTCTTGTTAATGCGGGATTTGGTACAGCGAGTAGATTACAATTCAATGCTGGAAATTCTAATTTCAGTGCAATTAGAATTGCTTAATTTTTTTTCTCAATCAATAGTATAAATGGAATCTTATATAAATGTTGAACCATGTGATTTAATCCAAGTGATAACAAAAATTAAAATTCATGTCATACATTTAGAATTGAATGTATCAGCAACTATACAAGTTAATTGTTTTGATGAAGTCAATAGATTATTGAATAATTATGTTTTTGAATTGAGACAACCAGAATATAGTGATTGGGTTAATGATTATTGGTTAATTAATTATGTGTGTGAGAAGTATGGGTTCCAAATTAAAAATAATATTGTTTTGTAATTATAAATGTATTACGTGTTTTTTATTTTAGGATATACATTCATAATTAATGAATTAGATTTTGAGTGGTTTGAATTTATCAAAAATCTTCAACCAATTCAAAATTGAGATGATCCAACAATTCATGATAACTTCCTAGATATATATCATCTTTGAATATCAATGGAAATTTTTTAAATGGTCTACGAGTTTTTAATTCGATAGATTTCATAAATTCTGATCTATTATTTTTGATTAATAAATCACAATTAATAATAACTTTCTCTTCATCAGATAATAATGCTTTTGCTTTATCACAATCTTCGCAACCAGTCTTCGTATAAATGATGTATGTCATATACAATGATCAAGAAAAAAATCACCATAAAATCCAAGCACTTAAATATGATGCAGTATAAGGTTCTGATTCATACCACTTAGAATTTCTTTGTTTAAATTTTCTCAATCTATCAACATCTCCATGTCTCGTAAAATCTTGATAACCCATCTGTCCAAAATGAACCCATTTATTATTTGGATTCATCACCATAAATTTCTTGTCTTTTCTAGTTGAATAATAAATATCAAGACCAAGTTCTTCTGCTTTTTTTTGAACTACTTTTGGATTGGAATACTTTTCTATTCCTATTTTTTTTGCGAATGTATCCATATATAATTAATAGAGAAATTAATTCATCATTCATATTGTAATGGATGCTTTCAACATAATCAAAAAACTTCCAAATGATTTGATACGTGAAGTTTATTCTTATTTAGATTTTACGTACAACACCTATATAATTAAGACTGGCAAGAGAAACAATAAATTAATACTAATACAAAAACCTATAAGTGAATCAATTAATTCTAATGATGAAATATTTTTCATAACTAAATAATTTTAGGAAAAATAAACATAAAAATATTTTCTTAACATATTATATAAAATGGACGAACAAAGAGAATTAACTCCAGCAGAAAAACATTATCTCAGACAAAAAGAAGCGTGTAAAAAATATAATGAAAAGAATAGAGATGCTGTCAATGAAAGAAATAGAAATTATTATAAACGTGTAACTGAAGATCCAGAGAAACATCAATTATATTTGGAAAAAAAAAGACAAGCATATCAAAGAAGAAAATTAAAACAAGAAGAAAAATAAAATTGAAAAATTGATATAAAAATATTTTCTATACTTATATTAAGAAATGCCAACAACTTATTCTAAAAATAAATCACACATCTATAAATGGAGACAAAACAACAATGAAAAATACAAAGAAAATTGTAAAATACATCAAAGAAGATATCAATGTTGGAAAAAAATTAGAATGGAATTTTTGAATATTTTATTGGAAAATTAAGGAAAATTAAAATAAATAAAATTGAAAAAATTAATATAGAAAGATTTTTTTCTATATTAATATTAAAAGGATGGAAAGTAATTTCGAACTTTGCGAATTTGTTGACAAATCAAGACTTCAATCTCTTATCAATTCTGGACTATTAAAAGAAGAATGGACACAAGAAGATAGAGATAAACAACATAAGTGGTTTAATACTACACATTACAGAGGAGAACTTGAAGCATTGCAAAATTATTATAATAGATTGGATGACAATGGAATGGCAATAATTACATACAAAAGAAATGCAAATCAAGGAAGATACAAATTACCTAATTGTCTTTCATCTATGAGAAGAATTTATCGCAATTATTTATTACATGATAAATATTATGATTTTGATATGGTCAATAGTTGTGCCACAATTCTTCTTCATTTGGGATTAAAACATAATTCTAAAAATTTGAGATGTTTGAAATTATATGTCAATAATAGACAAAAATGGTTCAATAAAATTAAAAAAGAATTTAAATGTGATGATAAAAAAGCAAAAGAAATCATGACATCTTTGACATTTGGAGCAAATTTAACATTCAAAGATGATGAATTAAATGCGTATAAAAATTCATTAATATTAATTCAAAATGAACTTAAAGAGACACATTTGTATGATTTTGTTGAAACTGATAAAAAAGGATTGAGTTGGTTAGCAATATTAGTTCAAACAATCGAAACAGAAATTACAACTTCATTGAAAACATATGTAAGTCAAAATTATCCACAATTAGTTTATAATGAATTTTCAGAAATTCCAAATGCTATTTATGAATTAGATGGTATTAAACTATCAAAAGAAAATGTTGATAATTTTGGTGGTCCAGATGCTGTAATTGGAATTTTCTATGAATGGTTAAGTGAAAATTTGTATAATCAAATATCATTCATTAATAAGTCTATGGATGAAAGAATTGATTTAGACAATCCTCAAATTAATATAGAACAACCACAAATAATGATTGAACAACCACAACCACAACCATCACCGATCACAATAACACAAACATTCAGTCCAATCGTAATCACAAGTGAAGAAAAATTTATGATACCAGTTGAAACATTATATCTTGGTTGTAATGATATTGCAAGATTTGTGGCACCAAAATTGTCAGAAATAATGAAATATTCAAGAATTTTAGAAATTTGGATTGTTTATAATGAACATACACATTTTTGGGAAAAGATTAAAAAACCAGAAGCAACATTATCTACATTTCTTCAAAAAGCAACTAACAATACAAGACAATATTTAGTTAATAAACAAACATTAAATTTATCAAGTGGAAAACAAAGTGATGGTCAAATTGAAAAAGATTTGAAAATGTGTAGTAATTGGTATGGTCATTTTTCAGAAAAATCTTATTTATCAATGATTAAAGATTTTCTAACAACTTATATTTGTGATGATGAATTCATTAACAGATTAGATGACAATAAATATCAACTAACATTTCAAAATGGAATACTAGATTTAAAAACAATGAAATTCAGAAATGGATTATTAAAAGAAGATTATTTAACCAAATGTATTCCATGTGATTATGTCAAACCAACACAAGATCAAATGAATGAAGTCAAACGTGAATTATTAAAAATTTGCAACAACAATGCTTCTCATTTGGAATATTATTTATCACTCATAGGATATTCATTAACTGCTGATTCTGATAAAGAACAAATTTTTGGATATTTCAGAGGTCAATCAGCATCCAATGGAAAATCAGTAATTTTTGAAGTCTTGGAGGAAATAATGCCTAACTACATAAAAAAAGCAGATAATAAAATATTTGATGTTAATTTTGATATGAAAAAAGAATTACCAAGTTTTTATGGAAAAAGATTAATTTGGGTAAATGAATTATCTGAATTGAAAAAAGATAGCGATAGATTGAAAGCATTATCTGATGGAACAACTTATTCATTTGGAAGAAATTATGCTGTTGAAAGTGAAATTTTAAATGTGTTATTCAAAATAATTATTGTTAGTAATTATTCATTGAATATTAAAGCAGATAATGGTGTTGTTAGAAGATTTAAATTATGTCAATTCAACAGCAAATTTGATGAAAAATATGCACAAGATAATTATGAAAGATTGGAATTTAAAAAGGATAAAAATTTCGCTACTAAATTGAGAACTGATTTAAAGATGGCTTTGATTGAATTGTTAGCACAATATGGAAATCATTATTGGAATGAGAAAAATTTAAAATCATATCCTAACGAATGGAATGAAGAAGCACAAGAAAATATGAATGATAATAATAAATTTGATAGTTGGTTCAATGAAAATTTCACGACTGATGAAAATGAATTGCTTGAAGGAGAAAAAGGATTATTTGTTGGAAAACAATTCATGACTGAGATGCTTCCAAGTAATTTGCAAAATGTAAAAATAAATGATGAATTGAAACGAATGAGAATAAATTTTACTTATGATAAAGCAAAAAGATATAAAACTCAACGAGGAATTTATGTTGGATTTGGATTGAAGAAACAATATCAAGAAAATGAAAATTAATTGTGAATAATGTAATGATTTTTTAATTATTATATTATTTTTTATTCAAATACTTTTCTATATTAACGTGGCACCTTTTGGCACCGTGGCACCTTCTGACACCCTTTTTTGAAACTTTCGAATATAAACTTTTCCATGAAGAACTTTTAAAAAAAGGTGCCAAAGCGCCAAAGTGCCATAAAAGGTGCCACCATTAATATAGAAAAGTGCCATTCATTTTTCACGCCAAGGTGCCATTTCATTTCACCTTCCCACCAAAAAGAAAAAGGTGTCAAATAATGAATATAGAAACATTTAGCAAAATATTTTTTCTTTTCTTTCTTTAATGATTTGTCTTGCTTGTGAAAAAAAGATTAGAGGAATAAAAGAAGATTGCGATTACACTGAATGGAATAGAAAATTTCATAAAAATTGCTGGAAAAATAGAAATGTTTATTTTAATTTGTATTTAAAGACACTGAAAATTGAAAATTATAATCCAAAAATCTTGGAATTTTACAAAAAGAAAAGTTGTATATGTTGAACCATTTTATATAAAAGTGTAGAATTAACATATTTTTACGAGAGTTATCATATTTTTATTTCTAACTTAATAATATGATAGACCTCGAAAAATTAAAAGAATTTTTTATTCAAGATTTGATTGAAAAAAAAGAAATGAAAAAAATTTATGATCATAGACATCATCTCAAAAAAAAAGAAAAGAAACGCCAACAGATTGAACAAATTAAGAAAGAACGCCAAGAGAATTCGCTAATTTTTAATGGAAAATAATATTAACTTTAATTAATGAATATTAAGGATAAACTTAAAGAACTAAGACCAAATCTTTCTGATGGATCACTCAAAACATACACATCCATATTAAGAAATTTGCATAAAAAAGTATTTGAAAATAAAGAAATTGAAAAATCTGATTTTGATGAATGCTCAAGAATTTTAGAACATTTAAGAGACATTCCAGCAAATAAACGCAAAACAATTTTAAGTGCTTTAGTAGTGTTGACTGACAAAGATGATTATAGAGATGTCATGAATGGAGATGTATCTGATTATAACAAAGAAATTCAAAAACAAGAAATGACTGACACTCAAAGAGAAAATTGGATTACTCCAGAGGAAATTAAGGAAATATTTGATCGTCTTGAAAATGATGCAAAAATACTTTTGAAGAAATCAAATAAGACTAACGATGATTTGAAACAAATTCAGAATTATGTTATTGTTGCTTTACTTGGAGGCATTTTTATTCCACCAAGGCGTAGTTTAGATTATTGTGCTATGAAAAGTAAAATTGGGGGTGTCAATAGAGATGAAGATAATTACATTGACAAAAATAAATTTGTATTTAATAGATACAAGACAGCAAAGACTTATGGAAAACAAGAATTAGCAATTCCACAACAACTCAAAAATATTTTGAATAGATGGATTGCTATTAATGATTCAGAATATTTATTAAGGGATAAGAATGGAAATCCAATGACTTCAACAAAATTAAACCAATACATGAATAGAATTTTTGGAGGAAAGAAAATTTCTGTGAATATGATGCGACATAGTTATTTAACTGATAAATACAAAACTACTAGTGAAGAAAATAAGAAATTAGCAAAAGACATGTCTGATATGGGTTCGAGCGAAAATATGGCTTCAAATTACATAAAGGTAAAATAAATATAAAGAAATTTTAATATTTTCATACTATAAAAATGCCTACATATATGAATACTATAATGTATAAACTTTGTTGTAAAGATGAAAATATTAAAGACATTTATGTAGGACACACTACAAATAAAAAACAAAGAAATATAGAACATAGATATGCTTGTAATAATGAAAATAGTAAATCATACAATTCCAAATTATATTCTTTTATTAGAAATAATGGTGGTTATGATAATTGGGAAATGATTGAAATTGAAAAATATCCTTGTGATACAAGACAAGAAGCATTAATTAGAGAACATTATCATTATTTTAATTTGAATGCTAGTTTAAATGACATATGTCCAGTAAAAGATTTAGATAAGAAACGGAAATACTTAGAAAATTTAAGAAATAATAAAAAAGAATTGACTAGACTTAAATTAGAAAAAAAGAAAGAAGAAAGATTGAAATATTTAGAAGATAATAAAGATGCAATTTTAGAACATAAACGACAAGTTAGAAAAAAATATGAAGAGAGAAATAGAGATAGAATAAATGAAAGAATGAGAGAATACAATAAAAAAAATAATGAAGTAATCAAAAATAATTTGAAAAAATCTTATCGTAAAAGATGTATCAAAAATAAATCAGCAATCATAATTCAAAATTTTTTTAAGAGATACATAAAACTAAAATAAAGATTAAAATTAATAATTATTTTCTATTATAAATGTAAATGGGAAATTCTGTTGCTAGAAATGAAATCGACGATACTGAAATTCATCAATATAATTATACTGAACATCAACTTGATTTGATTAAAAAATTTGATGAATGTCCTTTCATTGTGAGAAATTTGGAAAATACGCAATATACAATTTTTATACCATTCAATGTAAATAAATTAATTTATAGACACAGTTTTGTAAGTGGAATGAGTTGTGATGTTACTGATGGAATTACTTTAAAAATTTATGATATGACTGGAAAAACAATTGATGAAAAATTTGAGATTTTAGAAGAAGCATTGAGATATGTCGATGAGAAAATTATTATGAAATTGAATTCGTTGTTTATGTAAAATAAAGTTTAAAATTAATAATTATTTTCTTTTAGAATTATATGAAGATGGATGATAATCTAACTGAACATCAACGAAAAATAAAATCTAAATTAAAAGAAAATTACACAGAATATTATGATTACGTTCCAAATGAATATATAAATGTTGTAATATCACCACGTTTTGGAAAAATGAAAGTTATAAAACATTTTGATTTGAAAAATACTACATTAGAAGAAAGATTCGAAATTTATGAAAAAGTTTTAATTATAATAGAAACGTTCGTACTTGATATGGTTGATAGAATGAATGTTGTATCAATGATAGATGAAAGAAATTCTAAGATAGTTAAATTATTAACAGAATTGTTGAGTTTGATTAATAATCCATTCGAGAATTTTATATTTAATCAAATTAATCATGGATAAATGATTATGTAAAATAAAGTTTAATCTTAATATATGGTAGATGAAAATTAAGTTAAACTTTATATTTGAACCATATTATATAAATTTACCTATAAGTTTAACCAAAATTAATGTTTAACTATCGAAATATGGTCAAAAATGCTATTTAAACATAAATAAAATCGATTTTATTTATGTTTAACCACTCAAAAAGCAAGTTTTTGCTTAGTTAAACATTAATTTTAGTTAAACTTATACACCTATTTATATAAAATGGTAGAAATATAAAGTTTAACTTAATTTTCAAGCGCAGTATATTAAGATTAAACTTAATTATAGTTAATCTTTATCCTCTTCAATTCTTTCCATTTCAATCATTAATAAATATTCACTAGAACCAGCATATAAAGTTTGAGATAATGCTGATCTCAATGTGACACGTATCTCATTACCTGGTCTATAATTCCAGTAAAAATTTACATTGTCATTGGGACTTGATGCATAATATGAAGTTGTACTAGATGTATTAATAAATTGTCTTGCTGAACCTAAACAATAACTCACTTGATTTCCTCCAGTTGCTCCAACTGAATATGCTTGTTGAACACTTGCTGTTCTTAAATAAATAGTTGGAAATACATTTGGCGCAGCTGTACTTTCTAAACTACTTCTAAAACTCCATCTACATCTATAATTTCCTTCTGGAATGTTAGTATTGTTTAACATATACGATTGGTCATTGACATTTGTAAATCTTTGATAATAGTCTGTGCTATTGATCACTAAAACAAATTTATTCATTGATGATGGCATTGTATATATTGATTAGATAAAAATATTTTATACAAATACACCACCCAATTCTCTTCCAGTTTTTGCTATTTCTTTAGATCTTTCTTGAACATCTCTAATATTTTCTAATTGTTTTCTTACACCTCCTTTTTTGTATTTACTCAAATCTGATGCTTCTGATATTTGTCCTGCTGCCTTGGCTCCTAATCTAGATGCACCAGAAATTGCACCAGCACCAGTAGCAATGGCACTTCCGAATGGCAATGATTGTGTTATTGGTGATGAAGCAATTTTACCAGAAACTTTGGCAACTTGTCCTAAAACATTTTGTGCTTGTCCTGCACCTTTAGAAATTTGTTCAGCAATTGCTGGTGCTTGTGATTTAACTGATTCAACTACATTTGAAGCTTTCTTAAATACATCTTCACCAACGTCTCCAGCTTTCTTAAAAATATTTCCAGCACCTTTGGCAGTTTTTTTGAAAATGTTGTTCAAACCTTTCATTTATATATCATATCTAATCAAAAAAAATAATTTCAAATAATTATTCATCCTTTATTATTATTTCATCCCAATTCTTGAATAATCTTCCATTGTCTGAATTTATATATAAAAATGTATGTGGTCTGTCATAAACCAATCTAGCAACGTCATTAATTAATTCTTTATTTTGTTCTTCAAGTATTTCGTCAAATATTTCTGTCAATGCTCTTTTATTGACTTTAAAGATGAAAAAATTAGTAAATAATCTTCTCATCTCACGACTAACTGAATAAAATGTTTGAACTAAAAATATTACTGATATTCTCATATGTCTCCTATTCATCATCAATTCATTAAATAATTTGAGAGTATCTTTATTTTTCAAATATGCACCCATATCATCAAAAATGAGCATGAACTTAAATTTTGTTTTTAAATCATTATCATTTTCCATTTTACACATTTCAATAACTTCATCTAAATTTTCATAATTCAATTCATCATAAATTCTTTCTTCGTCTAATTGATTCAATGCTCCATCTAACATACTATCTCTAGATCTAGGAGGACAAAATAAATAAATTTTAGAATACTTTCCTCTCAATCCATTTCTATTACTGAACAACGATTGAACGAATGTTGTTTTACCTTGTCCAGGTTTTCCAATAATTAATGTCGCACTTGATTGTTTATTAAATGCCAACTTGAGTAATTCGTAATCATTTAAAATTGGATGTAATTCATTATCACAAACACAATTTGGTATTTTTAATTTAGGATGATTATGTTCTACAATCTCAATATTCATTATATATTATGCTATAAATTATTTTGTTAGATATATGTATATGCCTTGGAAAATAAGAAAATTGAGAAATAAAGATTTGTATCAAGTCAAGAACTCAAAGACTGATGAAATACATTCAAAACACACCACATTACAAAATGCTAAAAAACAAGTTAGATTATTATATATGATTGAAAAACAAAAAGAAATTGATAAAATCAAACTTCCCATCAATCCATTTGAAGATTTGAAAATTTACATGGATAATAATAAAAAATAAAAATATTAATGTTTAGTATAATGCCACCAAAGAAAAATATTACAAAGAAAAATATCATGAAACAAAAACAAAAAAAAGCAAAACAACAACAACAACAACAACAAGGGCAAAATGTTAAAATTAATATTAATCTTGCTGGAAGAACTCCAAGAAGAAAACCTAGTGGTGAAAAAAAACAACCACCAAAACCACCACCTAGACCTCCTCCAAATGTACCTCAATATGTTCCTATGAATGTAATTCAACAACCACCTTCATATTTTACTCCACCAGTTGCTTCTACTAGTATTCCAATTGCTCCTCCTTCATCAGCAACAGCACCTATAATTCCAACTACACCAATTGCTACACCGACAATACCTACAACTCCAATTACTACTCCACCAATTGCTCCACCAATTGCTCCACCAATTGCTCCACCAATAGCACCACCAATTGCTCCACCAATTATTACTCCACCAATAGCAACTCCAACTGCTGACGAATTTGATTTTTTTGACACATTTGAAATGCCAGTTATTCCATCTATTCAACCATCGAATAATAGAATTAAAAGAAAATTAAAAAATAAACCAACTGATGATGATTTACAATTTTTTGATACTCGTGAAACTGCACCATCATACGAATTGAATACGTTTGCTAATTTTTTACCAAATCAAAGTATAGTATCTAATTTAGTAGCATACAGAGATTTAGATGAACCAAACGCTTTTTCATTTCAAGATTATTTTGATTCATTCGCTGATGTCAATGATTGGATACAAGAATCTGTCAATGATTTTAATGATTCTTTTAATACTAGATTCACTGACAATGAAACTCAAACAATTCCTCAACCTCCACCTCCTAAAAAAATTATGTTACCATCTGAAGATATGCAATCATCAGCAATTCAAAAAGATGTTAGAGAATATTCAACCCAATCCGATAATCAAATTCCACAATCTTTTCTTTTTCCTACATCTCAACCACGAATTGCTTTACCTCCTCCAGAAATTCCAAAAAAAATTATACCACCATCTGAAGATATGCAATCATCAGCAATTCAAAGAGAATATTCAACGAGAGGTGATGAACAAATTCCACAATCTTATCTTTTTCCTATATCACAACCACGAATTGCTCTACCTCCTCCAGAAATTCCAAGAGAATTTATAGCACCATCTCAAGATATACAAGCATCTGCTATTGAAAAAATTATGAGAGAATATTCAACTCAAACTGATAAACCAATTCCACAACCTTCTCCTTTGCCTGTTGTTCAGCAACAAATTGCTTTACCTCCTCCAGAAATTCCAAAAGAATTCATAGCACCAACTCAAGACATACAAGCATCTGCAATTCAAAATGTTGTCAATCTAACTCAAAAAAATTTAGAAAGATTGAATGCTATGAGAAATATTGGAAATAAACAAAGAAATTATGCTCCTAGTGAAATTAGCGACATTACTGATATTAGTGAAGCAACTAGATTGACTGAATTAACACAACAAAGTAAAATTCCAAAAAGATCTGAAACTCCAAATATTTTTGAAAGTATGAAACAAAAAGCAAAAGAAAAAGAAGCAAAACAATCTGAATTGTCAATTGATGAACAACTAGCTTTAAAAAAATCTCAAAATAAAGAACCAGAAAGAGAAGGAATTGCTTCTTTGATGAGTAGAGAAATGGAAAAACGAAGACAATTCATTGAACCAAAAAATACTGAACAAGAAGATGAAGAAAATGATGATTGGGAAGAATCATTTTCGAATGCTATCGTACCACAAAAACCAAAAATAAAATTAGATGAAGAAGAAGAAGAAATAAATTTTCCATCTAAAAAATTAAAAGAAGAAGAATTGGCTATCAGAAAACCAATCAAATCAGAAAATAAATTGAATGTCAAACAACCATCACGAGAAGAAGAAGAACCAAAAAAACTGAAAGTAAAGTTAGATGAAGAACAAGAAGAAGAACTTCAACAAAAAAAATCTAGAAAACCTGGGTCTGGACGTCCTAAGAGTTCATTAATATCTGACGACGAAAGATATTTCGTTGAACAATTAAAAAATGCTAGAGATTTGAAAAAAGAATACAAACAAAAAATTGAAGAATTGAAAAATGGAGATTATTCTACGGATGAAGAATTTGAAGAAAGTCTCAAACAAATAGATCAGTATGAAAATTTATTAGAAGAAATAAAAAATGAAATAAAACTATTAAATGTAGCTATACAACAAGAACAAGAAAATAGAAAATTACAATCCATACAAGAAGGAGAAGAAGATGAAGGTTAATTAAAAAAAATAAAATATGTTATTATATAAATGACTGAATACATAAAAGAAAAAAAGATTATCAACGTTAATAGCAATGACGCAACTATATTCAGAAATAGTTCATTCTTATCTGATTTAACATTTTCATTTCCAAATATAGTTTCAAAAGATGATGATATTGAATATTTGGAAGGCGGATTAGAATCCGCCGTATTTCCAGTTTCTTTTTACATTGTTAATTATTCAAATAATGTTTTTAGTTATACTATTGAACATCTTGGTGTTTATACAAATTATTCTATTACTATACCAGTAGGTAATTATGATTATAAATCTTTGTTTCAAGTCATGACTGATTTATTTTTAGCAAATACACATAAATTTGTTTTGACATTGAATGAAATTAATGGAATTATGACTTTAGAATATCAACCTACAAGTGCGAGAGTTTTTTATAGAATTAATCATTCTTTGTCTACTTGCTTTAGATTATTAGGATTTGATTACAATACTGATTATTTTCCAACTCTGAATATTTTAACTGCTCCTTTTGCTCTTAATCTTTTAGGAATTAAAAAATTAAAAATTTATTGTCCTCAGTTTAGCACTTCAAATTTAGATACAAACAATTATGCAACTACAACTTTAATTTCAACAATTTTAAATGATCAACCACCTTGGGGACAAATTAATTATTATGACAATACTGGTGATGCTGGTTCAAGATTAAAAGTATTTGAATTGAATACAATTGACATAAGAATTACTGATGAATATGGAGCACAAGTTAATTTTAATAATTGTGATTGGTCTATGACATTTGTATTGAGAATATTTAGAAAATTACAACAAAAATCAATCACTAAATTGACTTTGAATGAAGAAACTATTTTTGAAGAAGAAAATGTTGGAGAAGCAACTGAAGAACAACCACAAGAAAATATTGAGGAAAATGAACCACAAGAATTTGAAGATGAAAATGTCACAGATTTAGATTTTTTAATTAGAAATAATCCAAATTATTTTGATTAAAGAAAATTTGCTATTTCTTATTTTCAGAGTGTTTTTATGTCAATATAAAGTATATTATGTCATTGCCAATTGAAGTTGCTCCAAAACAAATGGGTCAATTACCCGCTTCTACTTCTTGCAATTCTTTAGTCGCCAATCCTATCAATGGTGCCTCATTCACAGAAAATCAACAAATTATTTTTGATTTAGTCACTGGACGCGGATTTCTCAATCCAAATTCCTTTTATATCAGATATAGATTTACGGCAACTGGTATGGCTGCCGCAAACGGACAGATGCTTGGTACACCAGTATATTCACCATTTTATCAATTTCAAATGCTTTTCAATTCTCAAGTTGTTGAGAACATTATTGATTATAATCTTTATTGTGAAGATATGGTTAATGTTAAAACTGACGTTGCAGCCAAACAAGGTTTATCTCAAGCATTCGGTTATGGTGGAACAGCAACCAATTTTTCCATGAATTCAGTCAATGGTCGTTTATTAGGAACTAGTCCAGATACTTTTACTTTATCTGCTCCTCTTCCTTGTGTTTTATCTCAAGCTGAATCTTACATTCCAATGTTTTTATTTGGTGCTGTAAGAATTGTTTTAACTTTAGATACTATCGCAAACATGTTCAACACTACCAACGCTCCAACTGGTTATACTTTAACTAACGTTGAGTTGTGTTACGATTTAATCAATTTTGATCCATCAGTCGAACAATACTATACCAGTCTTGCTAATCAAGCTGGAAAAATTGTTTTGAAATCTTCTTCCGTCGCTACTGGTTCTCAACCTCT
>Ga0129333_10001970_pt1 | contig 18925 bp, 11 predicted proteins | sample CPB6_08_DNA_FD_94474 | JGI IMG/M metagenome (GOLD analysis project Ga0129333, IMG submission 94474) | Freshwater to marine salinity gradient microbial communities from Chesapeake Bay, USA - CPBay_Sum_0.6_0.8_DNA | ecosystem: Environmental > Aquatic > Marine > Coastal | place: USA: Chesapeake... | reverse complement strand
TTCTTTATGGAGTTGAGTTTGATCGATTAAACCATCTTTAGGTTGTAGGATTGTTAAAGTTACACCGCGATGTTTAGCATAGGTCTTAATCACTTCTTCAGCTTGGGGAAGTAAAGGTGATGCCACGATAATACGTTTAATCGACGTAACAGCAACAGCCATCATCATTGCTTCCGATAAAGCAGTTGGACCGTCATACATCGAAGCGTTGGAAACATCCATACCTGTTAATTGCGTAATCATGGATTGCCACTCAAAAATATATTGAAGGGTTCCTTGCGCAACTTCAGGTTGATAAGGTGTGTAGGAAGTTAAGAATTCTTGTCGAGAACTAATGGCATCAATAATCGCAGGTCTTTCATGTTCATAAACTCCATAACCTCTAAAGGATTGAAGCACTTGCCCTTGATTTGCTTTTAAGTGTTTTCTTAATTGACTTTCAGATAATCTTGGTAGGATTTGATAAGGTTTTTTTAAGCGGATGGTAGAAGGAATATCGTGGAGTAAATCATCCATTTTTTGGACGCGAATAACCTTCAACATGGATTGTTGATCAGCCTCGGTTAAAGGCAAATATTTAAACATGCTTTACGCCTCCAATGAACTACTTAGGTAAGGCGTCGTAATCGGCTTTAGATAACAATTGATTTAATTCAGAAGGATTAGAGATTTTTACTTTTATAATCCAGTTGCTTTCTGCATCCTGATTGATTAAATCGGGACTCGACACTAAAGCAGTGTTCACTTCAACAATTTCTCCAGATACTGGGATATATAAATCTGATGCCGCTTTAACGGATTCAACAACACCAAACACGTCATTTTCTTTAAAAATTTTTCCAATCGCAGGTAGATCGACAAAGACAATCGTTCCCAAACTACCTTGGGCATAATCGGTGATCCCAATCGTTGCAATATTCTTTTCTAAAACAACCCATTCGTGTGATGGTGAGTATTTTTTTTCACTCATATATTTCTCCTAACGTTTATATTGTTTCTGCATGAATATCATATCACGAACCACCGCTTCAATAGGCGTGGTTCTCATCATCACGGTGACCTTCGTTCCTATCGCTGTAAAGGGCGTTTCTAGGATGGCCATCGCCAAAGCTTTCGTTGAATCTGGAAGAATATAACCAGTCGTAATCACACCCACTTGTTTACCTTGGACGAGAACTGGATATTCCGCTCTTGCCACCCCTCTGCCCAGCAGTTCAATTCCGACGAGTTTTTGTTTAACACCTTTTTGAATTTGTGAGACTAATGCATCTTTACCAATAAAAGTTTTTTGAGTTTTTACAGCGAAGTTAAGACCGGCTTCGATTGGAGAAATATGCTCGGAAATTTCATGTGAATAAAGTGGCAATGCTGCTTCAAAACGAAGCGTATCTCGTGCACCTAACCCACAGGGAGATACCCTTGAGTCATTGATTAGAGCAATCCATAGCGATTGAATCGTATTAAAATCACCATATAATTCAAATCCATCACTACCGGTGTAACCAGATCTTGAAATAATTAACTCTTTTCCTTGATAATGCGTGACCTGGTAGGTCATAAATTTAAGTTGACTTAATTCAACTTTCTTCGTGATCTTGTCTTGAAGAACTGCTTCAGATTTAGGGCCTTGTAAGGCAAGTTGAAGAAGTGTGTTTGTCACCACTTCAATTTGAACTTCATAATTACCTTTGTGTTGATTCATCCATTCAAAATCCACTTGTGCATTAATAGCATTAATCACTAATAATATTTTCTTGGGGTTAAAAACATAGGCAATTAAATCATCGATTGGATAACCCTGTTCATTACACATGAGCGCATAAATTGCTTTGTTTTGTGGTTGCCCTTGGATTTGATTTGTAACCAAGGATTCAACAAAGGGTAATGCGTCTTTTCCTGTCACGTAGACCCGACCCATATGGGAAACATCAAAGACGCCTGCCGATTGACGAACAGCACGGTGTTCTGCAACCAAACCTTTATATTCTTGTGGCATTGTAAAACCGCCATAAAAGACTATTTTTGCACCTAATTTAACATGTTCTTCGTGGAGTGGGAGTTTGGCCATAATTCACCTCTATTGGAATTCATTTTATCTTATGAATGCAAAGCAAGGTATAAGAAAATAATCGTGATAAAATTACTTTATGAAACAAAATAATTATTTAATCATTGTTGATGTCCAAAAGGATTTCGTTGATGGTGTGCTTGGAACAAAAGAAGCGGTTGCGATGATTCCTTATTTAGTTAACAAAATCAAAGGTTTTAAAGGCGAAATTATCTTCACCCAGGATACCCATGATCGTGATTATTTATCCACCATCGAAGGAAAAAAACTACCAGTCATTCATTGTGTTAAAAACACACCAGGATGGAATTTTGAAGCTGCAATCATACCCTTTATCAAGGGTAGGAAAGTGTTTCAAAAACCCACATTCGGTTCTGAAAAATTAGTGAACTATATTAAAAAGCAACACCAATCCTCTCCCATAACATCAATAGAAGTAGTTGGAATATGTACAGATATTTGCGTTATTTCTAACGTGATGATGTTAAAGGCTGCCTTGCCCAATGTGCAAATCAAAGTGGATGCAAATGCTTGTGCGGGCGTTACCCCTCAAAGTCATCTGCGGGCTTTAGAATCCATGGCCTCCATCCACATCGATATCCAAAAATAAAAACCCCCACCTAATGTGGAGGTTTACTTTAACAAAGATGGTGGAGCTGACGAGGATCGAACTCGCTACCTCGTCGTTGCGAACGACGCGCTCTCCCAAATGAGCTACAGCCCCAAGATTGCCCTTCAAGATTAACAAAAAAAGCATAAAAGAGCAACCTTTTAACCATAATTTTTAGGGTCTTACAATTTCCATAAACTTTTTATTGTAAGCGCATACAAGATATCATATGATAAAAGAAACCGATTTCCTAAATGCAGGAAATCAAAGGATATGCGTTATGAAAACCTTTATCAGTGATCGTTATCAAAAACAAAAACCCTTTGCAGGCTTTTTACCTGGAATTGCAGGCAAAGAAGGACTTCCAATGTGGGTCTTTTATGTCAATCGAGGACAGGCAATAAGTACCTTTGGTGTTCGAGATAAAAATGGTGCCATTTCAGAATTTTATCCTGCTAACTTAGCGTACGCTTATATCCATCAAAATGGATTTCGCACATTTATAAAATACAAAGAAGAAGTCTACGAATGCTTCCAAGAAAAAAATGAAGCACAATCGCTCACCGTTGACGCGCATGAAATCATCATTGAAGAAACCATTCAAAAATGGAATCTTAAAATTAAAGTGACGTATGCCACTTTACCCAATATGCCCTTATCAGCGTTAATGAGAAAAGTAGATATTACCTCATTAGATGGCGTTGAAAAAAAATTGATCGTCATTGATGGACTTGCACAAATTTTACCAGCTGGTATCGATTATGGTGGTTATAAAGCCGTTAGTTATTTATTACAAAGCTGGATGGAAGTTCAAGAAAATGACAATCATGTCTTTTTAAAACTACGTGCATCAACGGCAGACTCCAGTGAAGTGAAGGCGGTTGATGACGGCAATTTTTATACCTATATAGGTCTCAATCAAAAGCAATATATCTATGATTACAAGGCAGTTTTTGCCCAAGATTCTTCCTTTGCAACACCTTACCAATTACAAACCTTAGATTATCAAAAGTTAGTCAAACAAAAGCAAGCTCCTGTTAATCAAGTACCTTCAGCTTTTGTTGCTTCAGAGCTATCTGTAAAAAATACTATTACCTTTTATGGTGTGTTTGGTTACAGTCAAAATCGAGCACAATTATCGCCTTTAGTTCAAAAAATGAATGCTGCTTTTTTAGAAAATAAGTTTAAAGAAAATAAAGCGACCGTAGATTTATTAACTTCAGAAATCCAAACGCAAACTGCTAAGCCCATGTTTGATTCTTACTTACAACAATGTTACTTGGATAATATTTTAAGAGGTGGATATCCGATTCAATTTGAAACTTTGGATGGACCGATTGGTTATCATATTTATTCTCGCAAGCATGGTGATTTAGAAAGAGATTATAATTTCTTTTCATTAGAACCAAGTTATTTATCACAAGGCAACGGTGCCTTTAGAGATGTGTTACAAAACCGTCGAAATGATTTGTATTTTCATCCAGAAGTAGGAACAACCACCATTGCTCAATTTGCCTCTCTCCTCCAAGCGGATGGTTACAACCCTTTAAGTATCGAAGGGATTATGTTTACTTTTAAAGGTGATGTTAAAGCCTATCCAGCAGCCATTCAAGACGTGCTTAAACAAGAATTTACCCCTGGACAAATTGCCAATTTAGCGGGTCAGTTAAATTTACCAGTGATGGATACCGTTACCAAGATTATCAAAGAATCCAAATATCATTTTAAAGCTACATTTGGTGAAGGATATTGGGGAGACCACTTTACTTACTTCTTAGATTTAATTGAAACTTATTTGGATATTTATCCCGATCAAGTTGAATCCTTACTTCAACAAAAGCATCGTTATTTCTTGTCACCTGCGCATGTATTAAAACGTGATGAAAAATATATTTTAAAGAATGGTAAAGTTCGTCAGTATCATGCGGTTCATCATGATCATGGTTTACCGCAACGCGGATGGTTAAAGCTTGCCAATGGTGAAGATGCAACGACTTCATTATTTGGAAAATTAATCACGTTAGTCACGAATAAATTTTCGCAATTAGATCCTGATTCACTCGGGTTGATGTATGAAGCTGAAAGACCGGGATGGAACGATGCGATGAATGGGATTCCAGGTTTATTTGGTTCTGGCGTTTCAGAAATGCTTGAGCTCAAAAGAATCGTCCATTTTTTACAAAAACAAAAACTCATTAATCTTGAAGTTCTTTCTCCATTAAAAACCCTTATCACATCGATCTTAGGTATTAAAGATTTTAATTTATTCGATCAATGGTCGAAGCGTATGGATGCATTAGAAACCTATCGCGACCAACTTAAAGCCCCTTTAACGACCACGACGATAAGTACAGATATAATTCAAAGTTTGTTAAGTTATATGGCCAAGACTTTAGAAAATTCAATGGATCGATTACTAAAGATTCATCCAATTCCTTACACCTATTTTGTCTATGAAGTTGATCGATATGATCTACTACCCAAAGCAAATGCAAATGCGTTGCAAACGGTTCGAGCAAAGTCATTCAAACGTTCACCTTTGCCTCACTTTTTAGAAGCACCCGCAAGAATGCTCTCCAACGGATTCTTGACCCCGCAACAAGCAAGCAAACTTTATACTGCTATTCAACAATCACCGCTGTATGATGCCCCGTTAAAAATTTATAAAACTAGCGCTCCATTGGATCAACAATCGATGGAAATTGGTCGCATTCGTGCCTTTACACCAGGTTGGTTAGAACGAGAATCTGCCTTCTTACACATGACTTATAAATACATGCTTGGATTACTAAAAGCAGAAGCTTACCCTTCATTCTTTGAAGCGATGCAAAATGGCCTCACCTGCTTTATGAAACCTGAAGTATATGGTCGATCACCATTAGAAAATTCATCGTTTATCGCTACGACAAATAATCCAGATTCATCTAAACATGGTCAAGGATTTTATGCGCGATTGTCGGGTTCAACAGCAGAAGTAATATCCATGTGGAAACGACTATTGTTAGGCACCAACTTATTCACCTATCCTCAAGGCAAACTTCAATTTCAAGTTCAGCCAGCGATTCCATTAGATTATTTTAAAGATGGAAAAATCGAAACTACATTATTTGCTACTACAAAAATTCGCCTGCTTATCACGGAACCAATCAAGGCAACGGATAAGGCACTTCATGTTGTTGGATATCGATTAATGTTACCTAAACAAAACCAACCTATTGTCATCCAAGGTTCAATTATTCAAGGTGAACTGGCTCTGGCAATTCGGCAAAAACGATATAGCGAGATAGAAGTTTTATTAAAAGGAGGTCAACCAGCAACAATAAATTGATTTGAGTAGGGAAACATTGTTCACTCTTAATCATCATGAAAGGAATTTATTGATGAAACATTATTGGAAAGGTCTTACCATCACCCTAGCAGCACTTGTGCTTGCAGCGTGTGGTACAACAAGTTCAAGTAGCCAAACGAGTTCGACAAGTACAACAACTTTAAGCTCAATTACCATTACGGGTGCAAATGATGTCTCCGTAGAATTTGACGTTGATTTTAATTTTCTAACTGGCGTCACTGCCACCGGAAATAACGGTCAAGATTTTACGTCTAGCATTACATTGTCTTCAATTTCAACTGCAGTTAACACGACAACTGGTGTTCTAGACACCACCAGAACGGGTGTTCACACGGTTCAATATCGCGTGCAGTCTGGAACCATTGTTGCCACAAAATTTAGAAACGTAACGGTACAACAACCCGAATCCACTGGGGGTATGTTACTCAATCCAGACTTCTCTCTAGGTACGGCTGGATGGACTGATCCAGGTGTTGTATATAACGAAAGTGGATCTAGTATTGCCTTTGATATCGAAGAAGGCGCATTAAAAGTTGTAGTCGTGGCAAGTCCTGTTCCTTATGCTCCACGATTTGGACAAATGAATGTTCCTTTTGAAATTGATACGACGTATGAAGTTAGCTTTAGAGCAAAATCAAGTGCAGTCAAACCGATTAATTTAAATGCTGGTGAATTGTTAACCTCTGCTCCTTGGTTTGTTGATTTCAAACCTGGTCAACCAGAAATTAGAACCATCGGTACCGAATGGGCAACCTATTCTTATACCTTTACCCATCGTTTAGACAATCAACGTGGTGGTATCTTGTTTGAATTAGGAACTGTCAGTGGTCAAAAAGTCGACGCAACGATGTATTTTGATGACATCACAATTGAAGAAGCGACCGCTGGTCCAGATGTGACTCCTCCAAACTTCTCAGGTGTCGTGAGTTCAGTGAGCGTATTAGTCGGTTCAACCTATGATCCACTAAACGGTGTTACCGCTTTAGACATTGTTGATGGTGATTTAACCGATGCCATCGCAGTAGAAATTTTAGACAGTAATAACGCTGTTGTGAATGCAGTCAACACGAGTGCTCCTGCTGTGTATACCGTCAATTATTTTGTTGAAGACGCAGCTGGAAATGAAGCCACAGCCCAAACCACAGTTAACGTGGTGAGTTTAGCATTCAGAAATGAAAACTTATTGGCGAATGGTTCGTTCGGTACTGCAGTTGGTGATGAATGGAGTTTTTGGAGTCAAGATTGGGGCACTGCTCCTGTTGTGAATCGTAGCCAAAACGTCGAAGCGGGAACCTACTCATTAGACATTACCAATGGTGGTGAAGCTTCATGGGCGATTCAAATGAATCACGTTGGTGCTGAATTAGTTGAAGGACAAACCTATCGTCTTTCCTTTACTGGATCAGCCACGGTTGCTAGAAAATTCTCAGCAGCATTTGATACCGGTGCACCAAGTTATGATAACTATGCCCGTAAGAATGGTTTTGAATTAGGCACCACAAGTTCTACCGTTGATCACGTCTTTACGGTTACCAAGGCCACAGGTGTGATTCGCTTAACGATTGAGTTTGGGGCACAAGATGGATTCGCCAATGGTGTGGTTACTCTATCTGAAGTTCGTTTACAACGTCTTGAAGCGACACCATTAGTCAGTGATTCGAAATTTGCGATGACCGGCTGGCGTCATTTCATCAATGACTGGGATGGCACCGTTGCCACTTCAGGCATCGTCAATGGCGAATATAAAATGACGATCACGAAAACAGTTGGATTGAATCCAAACGCAGATAATTGGAAATTACAAATTATCCAAGATAACGTCGCATTTGGTGAAACGGTTGATAATGGTCGGATGAATTTAACAGCAGGAAAATCTTATACGTTAAGTTTTGATATGTATGCTTCTCAAGCCATCAGTGTCACAACCTTTATTGGTGCACCTGGTGTTTGGGTTAACTATGTGCCAGAAGCAAACCGTGTCAATGCTGTAACAACAAGCAAACAAACCATCACAATTCCAGTGAGTACGGTTGGTGCCACCTTAAATGGTAATGAAAAATTATCGTTTGAATTTGGATCATCTTTCTCCAACTTTGAATCTGGTAACGAGTTTGTTGCGATTGACAATGTTGTCTTAAAAGAAGGTAACACCGTTTTACCAAATGTCATCAACGGTGACATGAATGCTATTTTAGGTGGACACACCTTCTTTACCGAAAATGGTGGTGCGATGACGCGTGGCGCAAATGGTGGTGCTTCGATTGACGTTCCTGCATTAGGCGGCGCCGCCTATCAACCTCATTATTACTACATATTCCCAACACTTGCCAAAGGAAACTATGAAGTGAAAATCGTTTTAACAAGTTCTGTTACACGCGATCTACGCTTTAATATTATTCTTCCAGATGCAGGTTATGCTTCCATTCTTCCTGAAAGCTTTGTTGACTTCCGTGTCACTGCTGACTCACCTTACGTCTTTACAGTTTCCTTTGAAGTGGTCAATCCATTAACGAATGTGAAGCTTGAATTAGACTTAGGCAACCTCGGTGGTGATAAAATCTCATTACCAGGTACCTTCTTAATTTCAGAAGTACTCGTATACGCAAACTACAATAGCTAAAGGAGGCTTAGGATAGTGAAACACAAAGCCAAACTATCCGTTGTAGCCTTGTTTGTCCTTGCTGGATGTGGGGGAACCCCATCCAGTAGCGGCAACACTACAACGAGTGAAACATTACAGCCAGTGACGCTCTCGTATGCGGATTGGGGTAATCAAGAACTCAATCAACGTATGATTGATTTATTTCAAGCTCGATATCCACATATTACGGTTGAACTTCGACAAGATATTGTCGGTGCAGGTTCTCAATTTACAGGTAACCTCGTCACCGCTGCTCAAGCTGGATTACTACCAGACGTCTTTGCTACGGATAACGTCCCTACCGTTATCAATGCTGGTTTGACGTTGGATGTTGCCCAATATTGGGATGCAGATGAAGATGCCGAAATGGTGTATGACAATATTGCCCTTGCCGGTGTTTACAATGGCAAAAGATATGCCGTACCTTCTTTTCAATTTTTAAAAGGTATTTTAATCAACTTAAATATATTTGAACGTGCCAATTTACAAACGGTACCGGGAAAATATCGTATCGATAATGATGGGTATCCCGTCAAGGATTGGACGTTTGAAGAATTTGTTAACATCGCAAAAGACATCAAAAATTTTGATTTAGTTAACACCGAAAACTTAGTCGTGGGTATGGACACCTGGTATGGATCTCCGGATTTCCAACAAGTGTGGCCCATGATGCAAAATGCTGAAACCCAATACGACACATGGGATGGTGAGCAATTTCATTACACCTCTGCGGATTGGATTAGTGCAATGCAAGCAAAAGTTGCCCTCCATCAATTAACCGATGGAACCACCACTCGCTTTACCCCAGAAGATTATGATGCAGAAGACAACGATGAATTAAGAACCTACATGATTCAAACCGGTTATGCGGCAATGGATATCGAAGGTTCTTGGCAATTCTGGGTGATTAAAGATGCATTAGATAATCGTGATTTTGAGCTCGGATTCTGGCCATATCCACAAGGTGAAGCTGGATTATTCCCACCGACGATTCTTGATTTCCAAGCAGTGTCTTCACAAACTGAACATCCTGAAGAAGCATACTTACTTGCCAAATGGATGACGTTTGGTCGCGATGGTTGGGATGCTAGACTATCGTTACTTGAAGAGGATCGTGAAGATGCAATTGCCGAAGGCTTAACTCCTGAATTCTTGGATCGATTCCCGATTGCGGATTATCCAGAAATTTGGACAAGAGTCGAAGGTTTAGTTGAAGGAATTGAAGGCATCGATGCCATCTTTGATCGCATTGAATATTCAAAACCAGATTTAGACAAATGGTTACCAGGTTATAAAGATTTCTGGGCATGGGCCTATTCGCCTGAAAATCCATATAACTTTGATAACTTAGTGGCAGAAGGACCCAATGCAGTGCCAACGTACGCTGCAGCTTGGGAAGCACAAATTAATACATTAGTCGCAGAACAACTTGCCGCTTTAGGTGCAGGTTAAAGCAACCTAATTGGGAGGTTTCACCGATGAAACCTCCCATAAATTTGATCGATGAAAAAAATAAAATTTAATGTTCAAAATTTACATATAAAACAAACTGGCATTTGGCTAGTTGTTTTGTTTATGGGCATCACCGGTTTTGTTTTTTTGATTGATCAATCCCCCGCACCGATGAACCAAAGTTTTAATACTTATGAGTTGATTCAACCTGATTTTGATTATGGCTATCAAACCCAAGTTTATGGCATTCCCACTTACACAGCGAAGCAAGATTTTTATCAAGAAGCCGGGGTTCCGCAAACGGGTTATGAAACCGTTTATGGTGCTACTGAATTGGAAGGACTTTCAGTTGGCATTAACGATGAAGACTATGGATTGATTGTGGAGAGTTATGATCATCCAAATAGTGTCTATTTATTAGATCAATTATCGACTGTTTCTTTCATGTATGATGGTCAAAACAGTGGCATTATTTCACTTGGGCTTGATTATTACTTGCTCGATCAAGGAACAGAAGATACTAAAATTGCTCTAACCATTAATAACGAATTCCAGTTTTATGAATCTCAAACATTAGTGTTGCCAGCCTCTTGGATGTTTACAGAAGAGACCTTTCCTCTTGATCGGTATGAAAATGAATTGCAACCACAATCGATGAAGGTCAATGAATGGTCAAACCATGTTTTACGTGATATGAAAGCGATGCATGCCTATCCCTATTCTTTTTATGTTGAGTATGGTGATGAAATTACCTTGAGTTTTGTCAATGCCAAGGTTTTAATCGGTCTTATCCAAGTTGTGGCAACCGAACCATTGGTGGATTATGCAACGTATCGTGAGACAAGTCCTTCCGCTCCCGTAATCAATACGTTGTCGATGATTTCCAGTCGATCGATGGTTTCTAGATCCGATGCATCGATTCGCTTAAGAACAGAACAAGATGCCAGCAGCATGTTTTACGATACCCAATTTTTAAGATTAAATACGATTTTTGGGGATAGTTGGGAACGTGGTGGTCAAACCATTGATTATGAAATCGATGTAGAAACCAGTGGTTATTACGCTCTTTCATTCCGATACCGACAATATTTACAAAACGATATGGTGACGATGAGAAGCATTTATATTAATGGAGACATTCCTTTTCAAGAATTTTTAGCAATGGCTTTTCCTTATACCATGCAATTTAAAAATCGCACCCTATTACAACCCAACGGTGAACCCTATTATGTTTACCTTGAGGAAGGAATCAATACGATTAGTTTAGAAGCAGTCAATTATGCGTATCGATTTGCTTTAGAAACCATCCAAATCATCATGTCCCAAATTCAACAATTAGCGCTTTCCATCAAACGTTACACTGCAGGAAGTAATGATCTATATCGCGATTGGGAAATTGAAACGTATTTTCCTGAAGCAAAAAATCAATTGCTTGGTTGGGCTGATCAACTGGATGTCATGTATGAAAAGTTAATTCATTTATCGATTAATCGTACCCCCTCTCAACTCGCCAATGTCAAAGTAAGTAGCGCAAGATTAAGAACCTTAGCCAATCAAATCAATCGCTTACCAGGATTAATGGTGCAGTTTGCCGATGGTGATTCAAGTGTCAATCAAATGCTCGGTGCTTTGCTCCAAGAAATGATGCGATCCAATTTAGAAATCGAACGCATCATGGTCCATGGTGAAGTTGCTTTACCAAGAGCGACCGCATCGTTCTTTAGAAGCGCTTATGAAGGCAGTGCACGACTGGTACTTTCCTTTATTAACAACCCATATTCGGCAACACAAATGGATGAAGAACAAATTAACGTTTGGGTTAATTTTCCTCGACCTTATATTGAAATCATGCAAGCGATGATTGATCAATTTTATCCAGGTGATCGGCAAGTGAAGTTATCACAAATGCCAGATGAAAATAAATTAATTCTTTCGAATATCTCTGGCCAATCTCCGGATGTCGCGGTCGGTGTCAATCACTGGATTCCTTATGATTTTGCCGCTCGTGATGCCGCGCTGGATTTAAGACAATTCAATGGTTACACGGAAACCGTTTCTCATTTTTCTCGTGGGGCAATGATTCCCTATGTCTTTGAAGAAGGTGTTTATGGTTTACCGCTAACTCAAAATTTCTGGGTGACGTTTTATCGCCGCGATATCATGGAATCCATTGGAGTAAATACCATTCCTCAAACTTGGGATGATGTGATTGGTATTCTCCCATTATTACAAAGCTACGGACTCAATTATTTCTTACCTCTTTCTCAGTATTCTGGATTAAAACCATTTGTCGCGACCTTACCGTTTATCCATCAATTTGGTGGACAACTTTACGCTGAGGATGGCATGAGCACAACCATCAATGAGGAAGATACCTTGAAAGGGATCACCTTAATGGCGGAATTATTTACCCTTTATAACATCCCTAAGTTTGTTGCCAGTTTCTATAACCAATTCCGATATGGCACCTTACCCATTGGTATTGGTGATTTAGGTACGTACTTACTTTTATCAAGTGCGGCAAGTGAACTTGATGGCTTATGGGCGATGGATTTACACCCAGGTTATCGTGACCCTGAAACTCAACAGATTAATCGTTCCAGTGCAACAGGTGCTCAAGGCTCGATGATTTTAGCAAATACCAATTTACCTGTTGATAGTTGGGATTTCTTATCCTGGTGGATGTCGACACCGATTCAAGCTTTGTTTGGATCTACCTTGCAAACGACCTATGGAAAAACCTATTTTTGGAATTCTGCTAACTTAGAAGCTTTTGCGCAATCAAGTATGCCTCAAGAATATAAATCCGTTGTTTTAGAACAATGGGAATTTGCTTTAGAAGCAAGTCGCATTCCTGGCACGTACATGGTTGAACGTGAATTATCGAATGCTTGGACAAACATTGTTTTCCAAGGCATTAATCCTCGTCAAGCGATTGATGAAGCGGTAAGAATTTCGAACCGTGAGATTATTTATAAGATGGCAGAATTTGGTTATACCTTCCAAGGACAAATTTTAAAACCATATCCTGTTCCGACGATTGAAAATATTGATTGGTGGTTAACCCAACATGCTTAATCGATTATTGGACAGAATGAATCGCCCAGCGTGGTTTGTATTTCCATATTGGTTTTTATTTGCAGTGTTTATCGTCGTCCCGGTTGTCGCTGCGATTGGTTTATCTTTTACGTTCTTTAATTCGATTCAAACACCGACCTTTGTTGGTATCAACAATTACATTGAATTGATCACCTTAGATACGGTGTTTATGCGTTATGTTTTACCCAATACTTTACGCTTTGCCTTTATCGTTGGCCCAGTCGGTTATGCTTTATCGTTTATGGTGGCGTGGATGCTTTCACATTTACCTAAAAGACCGCGGACGATTCTTGCGATTATTTTTTATTCACCTTCTTTAACTGCAGGGGTGGCGATGGCGGCGATGTGGCGGATTATTTTTTCAGGCGATGCCCAAGGTTATTTAAATGCGATCATGTTAGATTTAGGTTTGATTGTAGAGCCGATTCAATTTTTACAAAATCCAGATATGTTGATGACGATTATGATTGTGGTCTCTCTATGGAGTTCCATAGGTGTTGGTTTCTTAGCGATGCTTGCAGGTATTCTCAATGTTGATCGTACCCTCTATGAAGCAGCATACATCGATGGCATTAAAAATTGGTTTCAAGAAATTATATATGTCACCATCCCTGCGATGAAACCACAAATGATATTCGGAGCGGTAATGGCTGTCGTTGGCACCTTCCAAGCCGGTGCCATTGGGGTAGCTTTATCAGGAACGAATCCCACGCCAAACTATGCCGGTCAATTAATTGTTAATCATATTGAAGACTTTGGATTTATTCGTTATATGATGGGTTACGCGGCAAGTATTTCTGTAATTTTATTATTAATGGTGTATGCCATTTCCAAAGTGACCTGGAAGTTTTTAGGAGAAAAAGACTAATGGCTTCAAAATTTTTAGGAACACAAATTAATCCAGATCGTTTCCACAAGGGACAACTTCCTTTTTTCATTATTTTAATTTCGTTTTCAGTGTTAATGATTTTACCAATTTTATTTATCATCAATCACGCATTCAAACCACAGTCTGAGTTATTTGCTTATCCACCTGCATTCTTTGTTAGGAATCCAACCTTCGATAACTTTATTGAGTTGGCGAGATTGGTATCGACATCCGGGGTTCCATTTTCTCGCTATGTTTTAAATAGCGTTTTTATTACGGGTGTTGGCGTTGGTTTAGCGATTCTTTTTACAGCTTTATCTGCCTATGGTTTAGCAAAGTTACACTTTAGAGGGAAGAAATTATTATTTGAAATTAATACCATTTCCTTGATGTTTGTGCCGATTGCAGTGCAAATTCCCCGGTATATTGTCGTTGCCCAATCCGGAATGATTGATACCTACTTTGCGCATATTTTCCCTTTAATTACGATGCCAGTAGCCATGTTTTTAATTAAACAATTTATTGATCAAATTCCTAATGATTTTATTGAAGCAGCACGGATTGATGGTGCCAGTGAAATGCAAATTTTCTTTAAAGTTATCATGCCGATGATTGCCCCTGCCGTTGCCACCGTTGGCATCCTTGCCTTCCAATTAATTTGGAATGATACTTCCACATCGACTTTATTTATTAATGATGAAAGTTTGAGAACGCTTGCTTTCTTTTTACAAACGTTAACGTCCGGTGTTGGCAATACCGTCGCCGGTCAAGGGATGGCTGCAGCTGCTTCACTATTGATGTTTATTCCAAACTTAGTCTTATTTGTGATTTTACAGAGTCAGGTGATGTCGACCATGGCACACTCGGGGTTAAAGTAAAATGAAACGTTGGCTTTACCTTTTTATTTTTGCAAACCTAGGGTTAATGATGCCTCAACGAACAATTTTACCAACCCTTGCAGATAATGGTTTACCATACCAAACCTATACGTATGCAAGTTCAAGACAACAACTGATTCAAACGCAAGATGCCTATTTACCATTGTCATTAACAACCCAACTTGGTGAATTTACCTTATCTTCACCTCAGGATGTTTATGTCGATAGTCAAGACACCATTTATGTTGCGGATAAGGGTCGAAAATCCATCATCAAATATAACTTACAAAATGATGAGGCCATTGAAATTGGATTAGGAATCTTAAACGAACCTACCGGTGTCCATGTCGATGCATCAGGATCGATTTATGTTGCGGATTTTGCAAATAAAAAAGCTTATCAATTTGTCAATGACGAAGGCGAATATGTCATTCAAGCTGAGTATGAAAAACCTCTCAACTCACCCTTCTTCGGAGAAGGTGATCCCTTTGATCCAACCAAAGTTGTCACGGATCGTGGCGGTAACGTCTATGTCTTATTAGCGGGCAACGTCAATGGTCTTGCCCAATTCAAAAACAATGGTGAATTCTTTGGTTATTTTGGTGGTAATCGCATCCCTGCAACCATCGAAAACACGATTCGGTCTTTATTATTTGATGAAGAAACAAGACGTAATTTTTTCCAAATTATTCCCAAACCAGTCTATAACCTCAGTATTGATCAAAGTGGTTTAATTTTAACCTCAACAAAAGATCAAGATGGTTATTTAAAACTGAATATTGCCAACGTCATTTACAACCAATCTGTCTGGGGATTTGATACCGTGGAAGACATTGCAGTTGGTCCTTATAACACGATTTATACCTTAACCTCAGAAGGTTATATCGTGGAATATGATCCGAATGGTTCTGTGTTATTTTTATTTTCTGGTCCAGATGCGATCGGTCAAAAAGGATTATTTAAAAGAGCAAAAGGGATTGCGATTGATTCCCGCAATAATATTTACGCGGTCGATGAAGCTACCGCTGCCTTACAAATTTTTATCCCCACTGATTTTGCAGATTTAGTTCACGAGGCGATTGATTTATATTTTGATGGCAAATACGCAGAATCGTTAGTGCCTTGGCAAAATGTTTTAAAAATGAATCGGCTCTTTGATTTGGCCAACCAAGGTTTAGGTGATGCCTATTATGCCCTTCAAGAATATGAATCAGCATTAACTTATTACCGATTAGCTAGAGATACGCGTGGTTATTCTAATGCTTACTGGGAAGTTAGAAACCAATTCTTACTAGCGAACGGAAACACCTTCGTCATTCTGCTCATCATCCTTGCAGTGCTTTATGCAGTTCGAAAATTTATTCCTGGGTTTGTTTGGTTACAAACGCAAGTTTCCAACTTCAAACAAAAAGCCAATGTACCAACTTGGTTAAATGAATTACGGTTTCCATTCCAAGTCTTTGCGAAACCCGTTGATGGTTACGATGATATTAAACGTCACAAAACCTTTAGTAACCGTAGTGCTCTCCTTTATTTAATTGCTTTCTTTGTGACGTATTTGATTTGGATTTATGAAACGAATTTTTTATTCAATGGATTAATCACTTCTGAAATCAATATTATTGAACAAATCATTGGCGTCTTTGTTCCTTTTGGTTTATGGGTCATTAGCAATTACTTAGTCTGTTCGATTCGAGATGGTGATGGCAAATTAAGTGAAGTTTTCCAAGCATCCGCATTAACCATATTGCCAATGATCATCACCTTCCCAATCCTCACGGTGATTTCTCATGCGTTAACCGCGAATGAAAGTTTCATATATGAACTTATCTACGGTATTGGTGTAAGCTTTACCGTTATTTACATGTTTATTATGGTTAAAGAAATTCATTTCTATGACATTAAGCCAACCTTTAAAAACATACTCATCACAATCTTCACTGCGATTATGTTGCTTGCCTTAACCTTAATTATTGTCTTCTTACTCGGAGAAGTTTACCAGTTAATTGCCGATATCATCCAGGAGGTGAACAGCCGTGTTTAAATTATCACGCCTCATCATCCCGATGATTTTCATCCCTGTATTAGTCGTCACCACGCGTGAAGATCCTACTTTGCTAGTGGCGCCACGTGTTGATAATTTTGCTTTCATTGAAAATCAATTATTAAGTAGTTCAAGATATACCCAAGTCGATGAACAAAATGAATCGGTCTTAAATCGATTTGAAGAAGATTTTAATTTGCAATATACCAGTGAACAACTCGACATCCTTGGTTATGAATTGATGCTTGAAAATAATCAATTGAATTTATACTTTGAAAAAGACTCTTACTCTTTAATTCTTGAAGATAAAGCCACCGGTTATATGTTATCTTCTAGACCAGAGTTCCAAGGTTATTCGCAAACTCGAGAAGATAACACCGCCAACCGTAACCTCATGAATTCAGGTTTATGGATTGAATCAATTCGTACAAACAATATTAGTAGTAGTGCCATTAAAGTTGAATCACTTTATACCATCGCTGATGCCAGTTATCAAACGAATGGTTCTCAAGACCTCACGAATATTGATTGGACCAAGCCTTATTTATTAGAGGCAAATAGTTATCAAAGAAATCGTGTTCAAGTCACCACCTCCAATCTCAATGCGACTAGTTTTAAGACCACCATCAACATCACCAATTATGGTTTTGAATTCGATATTCAAATAGGCTTACAATCCAACGGATTCTCCGTGCAATTTGATCCGAGTACGGTCCAAGAATCCAATGATCAGTATCGGTTGTTGGGCTTACAATTTTTCCCTTACTTTGGGGCTGCGCGAGAAGATGTTTACCCAGGTTATGTTGTGATCCCTGATGGAGTTGGTGCATTGGTGAGAACCAATCAACGTTTTGATAAAACCTATCAATCGGATTACTTTGGTTCTGATTTGGGTTATCTTCGAACGTCGATTGCCGAATTGTCGCTGCCAATCTATGGAATGATTCATCAAGTCGATCGAATTGGTTTTTATCATGAGATTGTGGAAGGTGCTGAGCACGCGACTTTACTCGCGAATTTTTGGGGAAGAAATACAAGATATCATCGCATTACGAATCGTTATAATGTTCGACGAATTTTTAGAAACATTATTAACCGTGCTGGCGATGGTCAAGATGTCCTGCCGGATGAAATGGTGATGCAACCTTATCACGGTGTTTATCAATTATTGAAAGATGAACAGGCAAATTATGTTGGGATGGCACAATCCTATCAAGCCAATTTAGAGGCCCGTCAATTGCTCAATGCACTAGAACCAAGTCAAACACCGATGCAAATCGCCATGCTGATTCATGAACAAGAACCGACTTTCTTTGGGACTTCTAGATTAACGATGACATCGATGGATGATGTTCAAAATATTCGCGATCAATTGATGGAAGATGGAATAGAAGAACAAGTGATTGTCCTCAAAGGATGGTCTGGAGATGGCTTGGCGTATCGTCAACCGTATTATTTTAATCTGCCTAATCGTCAAGGTTTGCTGAATGTCATTGAAGATGTGAATGCGGATGGTCAACACATATATCTAGAACAAGATTATTTAGTGAGTAGTGAATTATCATCACGTGTTCAATTTAATCGTGATGTCGCACGCAATTACTCTAAACTTAAAATGAGTTATCGCCTCAATCGTCTTGATAATCAACCGATTGATGAATACTATTTATATCCATCCATCGCAGAACAAAAACTTGCCAATGATCTCAATGCAATGGAAGAGCTTGGCGCGACTGGTTTTGCCTTCCCCTCTTTAGGAAATACTTTGTATAGCTATTATGATGATGAACGAGTGAATCGAAGTGAAACCCTCCATACTGTTACAGCGATGGCAGCTTCATTATCTGCCTCGGCGATGGAGCGTCCTTCTGCTTATATGTTCCCTTATTTAAATCATTATCTTGATATGCCAATCA
>Ga0129333_10001969_pt1 | contig 18927 bp, 20 predicted proteins | sample CPB6_08_DNA_FD_94474 | JGI IMG/M metagenome (GOLD analysis project Ga0129333, IMG submission 94474) | Freshwater to marine salinity gradient microbial communities from Chesapeake Bay, USA - CPBay_Sum_0.6_0.8_DNA | ecosystem: Environmental > Aquatic > Marine > Coastal | place: USA: Chesapeake... | reverse complement strand
TTTATCAGCAGGTTCTTTATACATTATAATAAAACTTGCTGTGGTAACAGGCCAAGTATCTTTGCCGCCCTGATTTACAATACTCAGGCCCATTCCTGGAACTGAGAACCAATCTGCTCCCGCCGCGGCTGCTGCGAAAGTTGCGTCATCAGGACTAACAAAGTTACCGGCTTTGTTCTGTAACAACATGTAGTTCATATTGTTTTTCTTTACATAGGCATATTCAACATAACCGATACTGCCTTTTACTCTATTTACATTGGCAGCAACACCTTCATTGCCTTTGCCACCAACCGAACTGGTAGCAGGCCATTTTACAGCAGCACCACGGCCCACACGCTTTTCCCACTCTGGGCTTACCACAGTCAAGTAGTCAGTCCAGTTAAATGTGGTTCCTGAACCATCAGCACGATGAACCACAGTGATATTTTGGTCAGGTAGTTTCTTACCTGGATTCAGTGCTTGGAGTTTAGGGTCGTTCCATTTCGTGATGTTACCCATAAACACTTCGGCAAGCACAGGTCCTGTGATGCGAAGTTCACCTGGCTTGAAGCCATCAAGATTGACGACAGGCACTGTGCCACCGATGATAGCAGGGAATTGAACTTGACCCAATTTGTCAAGGTCTTCTCCTTTTACTGGAGCATCACTCGCTCCGAATGATACTGTTTTGTTATTGATTTGGCGGATACCACCTGAACTACCAATGCTTTGATAGTTTAGTGTATTGCCAGTGGCCTTATTATATGCTTCGGCCCATTTGGCATAGATAGGATAGGGGAATGTTGCACCGGCCCCTGTGATTTCTGCTGCGTGTGCTGTGAGTGTTAGGAAAGTAAAAATTAATGCTAATAATTTTGACATGTAGATCTCCTTTGTGTGTCAATATATTTACAATTATATTAGCATATAATGATTACAGAATTATTACAAGGTTAACGAGCTAGAAGAGATTGAGTAAACTTGAGGAGTAGCTGATGTTGTTGTTGATTATGCCAATGCTTAGTCATCCAGCTGTAACTTTGATACCAACTATATTCGCTTTCAGGATGACATCCGATTAGGCCTATTCGGTTATGAATTACCGCCATAGCATCTCCATTGTCGTACCTAGCCACAACGGTAGATTTAGATAGATTTCCTATAACTGAACATCCATCGTAAAAAAACATCTTATAACGGTTATTATCCCATGTTACATCAAGAGCTTTAGCATGTGGTCTTTTAGTATCTGTTCCCGGTCTTTTAATATATTGTACACAGTCAATATTATCCAGTATATCGAAATAATGGCTACCTGCCCAGTATGCGCCCATACAAATACCAAGATAGTGTCCACCTTGATTGACAAATTCTTTAACTAGCTTCGAATTATGTTTTAGAAGATAGTGCCATTTTTCGCTATCCCCTAACCCACCAGGGAAGCAGATACAATCAACATCATTAAAGAAGCTGTCTTCAACTGGTTGTCTAGAAAAGATTTTAAAATTATAATGATCGCTAAGAGCTTGAATTATACCATTAGCAGATTGTACAGAGCAATATGGTTGATAAACAAATAAGGCAATCTTGCCTTTCATGAATTATTCACACCATGAAGTTTTTGCTTCACCGAAATATTCACGGGCGTAACCATTCTTGATCAATTCTGCTCTTAGGCTTACACCGTTTAGAATCATGTCACCTAATACACGACCACCAAACTTGTCCCATCCGTAGAGAATGACCTGATGCTTTTGTGTTGACTCTACAGCTTTTTTAGTAAAGGCTGTAGCGGCCTGTCCACGCTGATCTTCTGAAGGGCATTTAGCTCTAAATCCTTTTTCAGGAGTGTCTACGCCGTATACTCTAACAGCTAGCTCAGGTTTCAAAGGTGCTGGCAAGAATGGTGCTGCAACAACCACAGTATCTCCGTCATTAACTCTAACAATTTTAGCATCATAGGTAACACCCTGAGGTTGTTTTTGTGCGTGAGCAGGATTTGCAAATGCTATGACCATAGCACAAATTGTAGCAAGAATCACAATTCCAAACCCCCGAACCCACTTATATTCGTATTTCATATCAAGTCCTTTAAATGCACAGTTTATTTATACGGGTTTTCTATCTCCATAGAATGTCTTCATTTAATACCAGGGTCTTTCTAGTCCAAAATAAGTCGCTTTCCAATGAGCCTGCGCATACCAACCTTTAAGATTTTGCCATTGATTTCGCAAAGACCAAACTCGCCTAGCAGCATCTACCCAGTCTGTATTTTTCACTAGAGTTTCAGCTTTTATTCTTTCTTCTTCTATAAATTCTAGACTAGGACTATCCCATTCTAGATGCACAACTTCTAGTGCTATGTCTCCATCACAGTAATCAATGTTTAAGTCCAGTCCCCATTTCTTCTTACAGGTCAACAACCATCCTACCCGAGGATACTTCTTAATATGTCTTTTAACCTGTTCCCTAGCTGAGCCTTCAAAACTACAGCGATACATGGCACAGCTATGATCAATACTTAGATACTCATGATCTACAGTAATCCAAGGTTGAAATACTCCGGGATGCCCAGCAGTGTAACGAGTAATTTCTAATCCTTGAGCTAGGTAATAGGTTTGTTCGAGTCGAGTAAGTTCATAGCCATCCTTATCGAAAAAGGCTAGGGCTTGAGGATCCTTATAAAAAACATCATCTATGCTGATATCGATTACAGGATTAACTATAAAATCGATTCTGGCAATATTAAACATTACATAACTATGTTATCTTGTTCTTCGTGATTACTATCACACTTTATACAACCACATTCTGTACAGTGATCGCAGCTTTCGTCTAAACAAGTATGCCCGCAATGTGCTTCGTGTTTACAATAATTACAAACATTTTCATAGTCCATAGGTTACTCCTTACATTGTATCTGAATCAACCGCATAGGGTAAATCTTCTATGTCTCTCTTAAGTTGCGCTATTCTAGCAGAAATTGCCTTAGGCAATCCGTACTTTCGATAATAGATTCTTTTATAAGAATCCTTATCATCATAATACATACGCAGACCTTGATTTAAGAAATCAATCTCTGCTTGAATTTTTGCTATTTGAGCTGGCCGCGCAGTGTTAGCTTGGAGCGCTGGATTAGGATCATCTAAACCAGCAAGTTTATAATAGCCACCTGCACTTTTTATCACTTTCATGCCTCTTTTTTCAGCAGCCTTTAGTGCTTGATTAAATTGGGTGTACACATAGCCAGGTTCATGTGTAGCTACATCTACATATTTGCCTTCTAGAATAATTTCAAATATTTTCATCGTGTTCTATCCTTGTTGTCTATGGCACCGCCTGTTACCCAGCCTGTACACGATCTGCTGCCCGCACATTTGAAGTGAAGAAAGTTACAGTAGCCAAGATCTGCTTTGTGTATTGTGGCCATACTATCTACAGCCTTATCATCGCCTTTGATGCCATCTTCAATACATGCCCACATCTTGTCTGACACATCAAAAGCAGCACAGTTACCGCACTTCATAGTTTTGGCAGTCTTTTCTGTAATACCCCAACGTTTGGCTGCATCTTTCCAGTAACCGCCTGGCTCGTCAGGATTGGCAGGACCGTAGTGATATTTGTCTATGGCCTTTTGACGATTCTTTAAGTTGACATCTATATCGTATGTGGCAATAGGACAACCGTTGTTGGCTGCTTCCACTATATTGATGTATTTTCGATACATTAATAAATCTCCCGCCATTGTATAGAGCAGGCTACATCAGCAGTAGTTTGATTACCGGAATAAATTGTGCTTACTATGATAACAAACACTTCAGAATCGGTGCTGTCTATATTTTGGCTGATAATGTTTTTCTTTGCCGATGTTAATCCGCCAGTGGCAACAGGACTTAGACTGTTTTGACTTGACCCTGCAGGTACATAACCTGAAGCAAATCGATCTGCATCGGCAGATACAAAGCCTGTAGCATTTGTGCAGTATTCTACACCGCTATCATTATCAGCTGAAGTCCATATTAATACACCGCCGTTTAGACTTGTATTCAAGCTGGCTGTGCTCGGCAGTTTAACAACTTCATAGACAATTGGTTCAGTCTTAGCAAAGAGACTTAGGCTCAATGGTCGAACACTTAATCTATTAGGGTAGCCGTTGAATGAATTTTTCAATCGAATAGCCACAAGAGGAAAACGGGTTTGTCCCGGAGTTGGTATAGCACGAGCAGTGGTATAGATACTCCAGTCTATTCCTGATTCTACGTAGCCGCCTTCGCTCATTACACTGGCGCAGACTTGATCCATTGCACCGCCAGGGGTAGTTCCTGTATTGCGTATTTCGCAGCGCACTGGCAAGTTTGGGTTGGATATATAAACTACAGGCAATACATTGCTGTGATAGTATTCATGTGCTGTAATCAACTCACCGTTGTGAACAAATCCGCAGCGCACACGGCCGACACCCAACCACTGGAAGTCTATCCAACATAACTGTGTCTTGGTAATATCCAGTTTAAATCCGCTGGCTCCTGTGCCATCACACTTGTCTATATTCCATTCACTTTGTGGCACACGGCGCTTGTAGGTATATGGTATACCGTTAACTGTTGTGTCGTAGTTGCTTTCGTCCGGTGAACCGCTAGTGTAAGTTCTTATGACCCAGTTAAGAGTCTGTGTAGTTGGGCTAACTGTAGAGCCATCTGCTGTGTTACTGCCTACCTGTTCAAAATAGATTCCGTCACGATCATCAAAATAACCTGTGCGTTTTGTCACATTACGATCAGGTGCTCTAAAATGAAAACTGCTGTAGATCAGTTGGCTCTTGCCTGGCTGATAGTGATGATAGAACTTGGTCTGGTGTATGGCATATGAACTGGTGTTGCTACTTGTGGCAAGCACAGCCATAGCTTGATTTTGATCAAATGTTATTGTTCCGCCGTTACCGACAACATCGATAAAGTTTGGATCTAATGCATAAAGATGTTTGTAATCACCAAGTGTGAATAACTCGCTGACACGCTGGCGACCAAACGAATCTGGGTTTGCGCCTGCCACTGATACTTCACCGTTGATAGTAGCATTTACACTTCCAGTTACTGTCCAAGGATTAGTGCCTTGATTGACAGTAACAGTTCCATCTACCGTCACCGGCTCTGCTATAGTCAATGTTCCATTAACTACATTTACAAAAATAGGATTGTCTGAACTGTTAGCGTTTGTGTTTTTACTAATAGGAACATAACTGTTAGTTAGTTTTGTTAATACGCCATCTGTGGTATTGCCGCGCATACGGTCCCAGGTAGAACCATTGAACACCATGTTATGACTTTCTGTTGGTAAACTCCAAGGAGCAGTTTCTGCGTCATTATTAGGCAAGTCAAAAGCTAATGTATTTGTTCCGTCCCATAGTTTGACTTTGTCGACGGTGACATCACCGTCGAGACTGATACCGTCTACATGCACTCGTATAACAGGCTCTCCAGCATTGTTATACTGCATGGCCTTGTGTAAATTCAGCAGATTAGACTCGTCTGGATGCTCGTAGTCAGTTGAATTATCGTTTCTTACACCCATATATTAAAGACCGTAGTGTGCTTTTGTTGCGTTATAATTTTGTAATATTTCAGTGCTAGTTAAAGCTCTGTTATATACAAAACATTCGCCTAGGTCACCTATGTACTGATAGCTTCCTTGAGGATTAGAACCTCCAGCTATAAATGCACTCTTTCCAAACCACACTTCTTGTGAGTTTGATATAGTCCCTGAAGCAAATGTTCCTACCGCTGTGCTTACCTGTGTGCCGTTAACAAAAAGATACTGTGTAGAACTATCTCTAATATACATTACATAATACCAACTACCATTATTGTAATTAGTTAACACACTACTAATACTTCTACTTGATGCTCCGCTTTGCGCAATGTCACCGACTATTTGTCCACCATTCATCCATATACGGTAGTTCCAAGGCCATCCTGCGGCAGTTTCCTTAGAAATTATCATTTTTATACCAGCTGCTGAAGTTCTGAACCAAGCACCTACACTAAATTCTTCTGATGACAAACTTTGATTAGTGTCAAAGTATTCAGTAGTCCCATCAAAGGTAAAGTATGTGGTATTGTAGGCAGGAGCACCATTTAATGTCACAGTATAAGCATTAGTACTAGAATCAGTCCAGGAAGTGCCACTACCGCTATATTCAGACGGATCAAGGTACAATTGTAGATCGCTGCGAACAATGTCAGGAGTAGGAGCAGTTGCAACCCAAGGACGGCCAACAACTAATCCACCAGTATTAGGATTATCAACAATATCATTGTCATTGTACTGAGTCGGAAGTTGAGTAATATCATAGTAGGGACGACTATTTCCGTCTGCGGCTCTTTTAGCGGCAGCTAGTTCTAGCTTGGCAACTTGCCTTAGCTCTTTGGTGGCTAATGTTGATATACCGTTAGCTGCCATTATTTTGCTCCGTATTGGTGTGCAGGATACATGCTAGGATGTTCACCTCTAATATCACTAGGATGTTTCGGACCATTAACGCCTCCCCCTGCCTTAGTTGTTACAGCAGCAATTTTGGCATATTTAGGACGAGGTCGATTTACTATTTTTTCTTCCACTTCGTCAGGTAACAGATCCGCAATCTGCTCAAAATGGTTAGGATCAGCAGCTTCAGGCGGGACTATAAAGATAAATTCACAGGCTCTCATCCAGTATTTATGCTGCCCAAGCAGCTAGCAAGTGCTTAAATTCTGGGAAAGTTCCACTAAAACTTAGTCCTCGTCTGCGATCATACTCTTTAAAAAAGTTTACAAAATTCTTGCGCTGTAGTTTCACTTGATCTGACGACATTAAAGATCGGTCCCGAAAAACTGCTAGATTTCTTTCAGCTTTGGTAATTTCAAAATCATAAAACCCAGTGAAATCCCCCTTTTCGGGATTAGATTTCATGAAATCAATGGCTTCTACAAAATAAGTTTCAAACTCTTCAGGTAAAATATGTATTGACTGCCATGCAGGATCTCTTAGTAAAGGGATATCAAAATGAATCTTTTGTCTAGGTGGAATTTCTCTATCCGGATGAGTGTAATTAGGATCACGAATAGGTAAGAATTTAGTCCCTTGAGCTTCTCGGCTAAATTGTTGTCTAAGGTCCAGTACATACTGTAAAAAATTCTTAAACCCAGGTACACTTAGAGCATTAAATGTATTGATAAAAGTAAGATTAGTATTATAAGTGTTAGCAAGAAGTTTTCGAACATTTTGATCCATATGAGCAAAACTTAAGCCTGTTCGTATGTACTTTGCCTGACTTCCTACACTATCAAGGCTAACAAACACCGTGAAATGTTTGGTTGCAGCATTTACATACCAATGATTTCCAGATCCTGGATTCCACCGTTCGTCATCTTTCCACACCTGTATTTCTTCAAGCTTTATTAGTTTTTCTAAAAACTTTTCAAACATTTCAGGCCGAGGTGGGCAAAGATTGCTAGTTACACTCACTTCTAACCATGCATTAGGATGATCATAGATGTAGTCTAATACCTTATAAGTGTTGATATCCATTAAGGGCTCTCCGCCAGTCATACGGAAAACTTCTAGTTTTTTATACAACTGCGGCCACCATTGCCAAAAAGATTTGACATACGGATTATCTTCTTGTCGAACCTTAAGAGGCATGAGTCCTTGTTTCCGAAGTGCTTCAACATCATTGTGTCTTGACTCGTGACCCTGTTTGTCGACGATGTTATAAGGTCCGTATTTTTTAATTTCATCTTCCCAGGTCGTGCTTAAGTGTGGGCTACAATACATACATTTGAAGTTGCAGGCTTGATTAAAGTTTACCTCTACATATCTAGGATCTATATTACCAGTATCAAGTGCATCTATGATGTCCCCTCTAGCTCTCTGTGCCCATTCTTCACCTGAGCGGTATATACGATCACTTCGACCGCCAGCATCTTCGATTCGCCAGCAGTATTGACATCCAGATGGTCTTTCGCCCCTGAGCATCATTTGTCTCTCAATTTTCTTTTCTAATGTGTTGTGTAGCGCACTAGGATTGCCATGTAACTCATCTAAATTGATCTTATGCACTGGTGGATGATAACAGCTATGAGTCATACCGTTAGTCAGGTGTAGACTCACTTGAGCCCATTTTGCATAGCACATTGTAGGACTGATAAACTTTAATTGTTTTTCAGCTCGATCTGCATTTTTATTATATTCTTCACTCATCTTTTACAAATAACTTATCAATATATCTTTGTTTATCTTTGTTTTTACCGCATTGCAAATAGCATTGGTAAACTGTTTTTTCTTTCCAAGAATCGCTATAGATCTTTAATACATCATTTTCTATAATGCTTTTTAAACTAAAATAATTTAAATTATTAGATACTCCCTGAATACCCTGTATTTCTCTAACTTCTCGTGCTTCTGATGTATGTATTGGTCCCTGCATCTTATTTCCAACAAAACAACAAGGTTGAACTCGACCCAGGACATCTATGTAAAGTTCCTGCATTTCAGTATTATGATAAGGCGGTGGACCGGTTCTAAATGCATTACATTCAATTGTACCTTCTCTTTTCATCATAGTAGGTCTAGGTGGAAACCATTCAGGTCCTGCTGGAGTGTATATTGGAAAGTTATTGTTTGATGCATGCCTTATAGAATAAACTACATTAAAATCTTTATCTAGAACAGGCATAGATTGGTTTTCAAGACCAAAAGGATTTTTCAAATTAAACTGAATACCCATACTTTCAGCTAGAATCTTAGCTTCACTAATCTGATGCATGTTATGTTTAAATTGCAAGAAGTCCCATTGCGCACGAGCACCTGTCTCTGTATAAGAAAACAGATTCCTCCATACATTTTTCCACACAACATTTCTTCTATAGATATGATTCGTATCTTCTAACCCATCAATACTAAATGTAATTTCTCGACGAACATCATTTCGAGAGCTAGATACAAAAAGACGACCTATCTTAGAATAATATTCATGATTTCGAAGTCCACCATTAGTATTAATCTGTATGTTTGCATGGCTGTTAAGACATATGTATTCTAAGATTTCATACAAGTCATTGCAGGACAATGGATCACCATGTGTTCCGCAAAATATCCAACTTATAGTTCTTTGGACTAGATCTAACGGAAACCATTTCTTGAATTGATCTATGCTAATATCAACTTGTGGAATTGACGGGTCAACATTAGTGCTATTTCTTATGAATCGAGGGCATCCTGGACATGCAGCTTGGCACTTTGTTGATAGTTCAACATGAAAGCCGTTTAGTTTTTCGTATTGCCATTTCATAAAAGATTATCAACAATATGCTTATGTAAAACCTTAGCAAAATAGTCATGCCCTTTAGCGGCAGGATGAGCACACTTGGTGATCCATCCTCCAGGAGATCCTTTGCCATAAAATTCAAAAAAATAATTAGCTTTGGCCTTGTCTAAGTAGGGATCTTGAGACACAGTGAGGTCTGCAAAGGTCTTGTATCCTTCAGGTTCGAACATTGATTCCCAGGGCCATTGGTTTACTAATATACTTTCAAACCTCTGAGATCTCTGATCTTCTTTTATAAAAACTCTGTTAATGTCTCTATCAACCTGACTGTTCAAGGAATTAAAAAAATGTTTCTGAGTATATCTATAATCAAATCCGGGAGTTATGATCATTTTAGCCTTATGCGATTGACACCAAAGTTTTAACTGTTGCATTAAAACTATTTGTTCAAGAACTCCAAATTTTTCACTCCACAATAAATCTTTATAACCTCTCCATAATGGTTCTCTAGCATCAGTAGAATCCTTCGTGTGAGGCCACATACATTCATAACGACCTATATGATCCATGAACTGATCGTTAACAAAGTCAAATCTTTCAGGACCCGAAGGACAGTAAATTACAATACACTCCTTAACTAAAGACCAATCGATTTCAACTCGTAATAATAGATCAGTAACACTTGCTCTATTCCCCTTACCTCTCATTCCAAGATTAATAGCAGTCCATGACTTATCAAAATATCTATTACATAACACATTAACAAAAGCATTATTTTGCTCCATTGCCTGAAAGTTGGGTTTTCCAGTTGCTGAAGCAATTAATGGATATTCTTTCATTAGATCCCGTAATTCTTGATCAGTAGCGACAATTTCTAATGGATAACCAAGATCTTTGTATTCCCAAGTATATCGTTCATATAATATATCATCAACTGCGCCTTGCCCGTCAACAAACGAACAGCCTAGTGCTACAATAGCTCGATTAGTTTTAAGTAGACTATTATTAATTTCTTTAATCTGAGAATGTTGCATTGTTAAATTCTTGGTAGATGTTGTGTACTTCTAACATTTCTAAAGGAGCGTAAGAAATTGTATTTCTTCTTATTATCTCTGAATTATGTTCTAGTATAGGACCTAGTTGTCTATACCATTTTATCTTTTCTTTTGGAGTCATTCGGTGAATAGATTTGATGTTTTCAATTACCGCTTCTAATCTTTCCCAGGTATTGTAATTATCATAGTCTTCATTGATATAGGGATGAAAAGTCTTGTAGCCTAGATCCCTTAAATGCTGTAAGCTACCTTTGTTTCCATACACAATAAAAGGATGGTGACAACAGAATGGTTTAAAAGTTTTTTCACTAACAAAACAAGTATTATCTGAATCACTAAAAGATGCTTCACTAATTACAGTGACCCATGAATTTAGTGTAATCTCTGGACTGAATTCTCGAAGGTACTTACCACTGTCTTGAGATGCAAATGCATCTAACTCTTTAGTCGGATCGTCATACGGAAACAAGGGTAGCATTGATCTTAACAGATCAGTCTCAGTTTCGTTAATGAATTTACCATCCATATAAGATGCATTCTTTCCTATTTGATTCATGCTTAGTATACCGTCATGTACTAGATTATTATCATTTAATTTTTTTAATAACCATACCCGATGAGATCTAATTCTCTTTTGTAACGCATTGTAGGACTTTATTCGATGAAGGTTTGATCTTTTATACTGTATTTGATCGCTAAAGCTAGGTAGAGGAGGTAAATGATCAAACCTTACTCTGTTAATTGAAGCATGATAGATCATTCTTTCAAAATGAAAACTAGGGACTGCATGTAATCGATCTTTTATTCCATGTTGATCACACCAAGTATTGTACTGGCTTTTACAATTAGCGTTACCAGTAACATAGATAATTCGAGATGGGCTTATTTTATATCGTTCACAATGAGTATGAAACCATGACCATAACCAATCAGTTTGATAACCTTCATGCGATTGATCTAACATTAATAACGCCCGACCGGTTTGTAACCCTTCAAGATATGTAGGACAAAGAAACGAAAATAAACTTTTTCTTGTATCATTTGGAGCAATAGTCTCACCGCACCAGTCATAAGGACTATGTGCTACGCCACTAGCAATGATATACGGCTTCTGAGAAAATTTTGCCCAATGGCTATCTTGAACTTCTATGTTACTGAGATTAAGATTTTCAAATCTCTCTTGTAATTGATTGTGCCTAATCATAGTTGTAGCTACTGGACTAGGAGTAAACCGTTGTATAGTAGAAGGATTTAAATCAGGGCAGTCGACAAAGTTCCGTCGATGGGTAAGATTTTCAAAAACAAAGATCATAAAAAGTTTCGATCATTTAAATGAGTATTTAATAAACTAGCTAGCTTGTCATGTAGTTTTGCACTAGGATGAGCACAGCCCATTAGATATTCATTTGGAGTAATTGCCATGCTATTTTTCTGAGCTGTCATTACAAAACTATACATGTCAGGGTCTTCATTCTTTAGATCAGGTTCATACTTTAATCCAAGATGATAGAAACTAGGCTCGCCTTCGGGATACCAAAAATTATCCCAAGGTATCATGTTGTATTTGTCAGTTGCATCAAGGATTTGTTCTGGTGTTAAAGTAATCTTTTTTTCAATTTCTCTTGTTTCGAGATCACGTCTATAAGCATAACTTAAATGATTTCTAACATAGTCTTTAGTGATATGGCGATCAAATGCATGAAATACGACAAAGTCAGCATTGTGTGCCTGACACCAAGTCTTTAATAGTTGTAGATATTGAATCATTGATAGCATTTCCCAACGATCAGTATAGACACATTCTCTAAATCCGTCGTGCATTAATCTCCAGTTTTCGTCTGGACCATTCTTAGGTGTTCCTAAATTTGGCCAAAGAGTTTGAAAATCATCTCCGATATAACCAGGCAAATATACCCCGTCATCTTTTATAAGGTCGTATCTCATAAAAGATGTCATACAAAAAATAACAACAATTTTTTCAGCTTGGCTATAATCTATAGGGTAATTAAACAATCTTAGTATCGATGAAAAATTTCCATTACCGTTGCCTCCAAGGTTAGCAGTTGTCCATGAACCATCAAGGTACTTGTTAGCTAAAACATTACCATAACTATTAGTTCTTTCCATCTGTGTAAGGTCGATGTCAGTACCTGACAAAAATACTCCCGGATATTTGTCAGCAATGTACTGCTTTTCTGGTTGTGAGTGTCCTCTATAGTTTACATTACCATGGTAATGTCTAGGAGGAATTTCTCTCACTAGCTCTAAGTCCCATGCTGCTGTTCCTACAGTAAAAGAACAGCCAGTAGTAATAATTAATTTCTTAGTTTTTTTTAAGTGTTCATTGATTGAGCGAAAGTTTTTACTATGATACATGAAAGTATTCCTTATAGTAGTTAATTATAGGTTCAGCTTTGTGTTTGTTAATTTCTTCTTGCAATCGATTAAAATTAAATTCTACAATATTTTGTATGTTTTTATACCATTCGACTTTATTTGGTATTCTTTGAAATTTTTTTAGAGATTCAATTATTTTTTGAAATCGATCTTGATCGTTGGCCTTGTCATAGGTTTCATCTATCCAGGGATGGAAAGTTTGAAATCCTCGTTGTTGTAATGACAATAAAGAATGTCGAGGTCCTAGCAAAAGAAATGGTTGAAAGCAGCTTATTGGTTTAAAAATCTTTTCACTGATAAATTTACCTGTATTTGCAAAGTAACTAGCTTCTGTTACTAGAGATATCCAGCTGTTCTTATAAACATCTGATCTTACTCGATTAATCATTTTAGATAAGTCTTGCTCTTGATCTATAGCAAAACAATCTAAAGGAAGTATTTTGTTTATTTTATCAACAATTTTATCAAAATTGTTAGGCCTGTAGGCATTATCAATATTATAAAAGTCTGCAGATCTAAAACTAACTAACCCTTGGTCAACTAAGCCGTGTTTCTTTAAGTTTACAAAATTAATTAATCGATGAGTTCGAGGGTTACTATTCAGACAATCAAACAACTTAATTAGTTCTTGATTTTGAAATTTATAATTGTAATAAGAATCAAAATCTTTATCTAAGAGCTTAATTGGATCTCGCAATATGTAATCACAAAGTATTTCGCCGACGACCTTTAACTGTTTTGTAATTCTGTTTAACTTGCAATACCTGGTATACGAATCTTCAGCATCAAGGTCACCAGTTATATAAACAACAGAGTCTATTGGAATCTCATGAGAGTAGCATTGACAATGAAACCAGTCCCACAGAAAGTCTTCATGATAACCTTCGTAACTCTGATCTAATAGCAGTAATGCCTTTTTGTTTTTTAAATCCTTTACTAGCCTTTCAGGCAACAGATCAAATACCGATGGAACAAATTTTCCTGCAAATCCTCCGCCACACCATTGTCTTGGATCATGTCCAACTCCTATGCTATAAAGATAATGAGAAGTACTAAAATCTCTTGTAATGTTTATCGTTTCGGAAGTATTATTAAATATGAATCTTCTTATTGCTGGTGAAAAACTAAATTTTGGATGTTCAACATCGTTATAGTTAATTAGATTTCCAGCCTGCTGTGGGTCAAAAATCATCTTCTTTGAGATTGAATCAATAACTTCTCTACTTAAATGGTCAAAAACAAGATTAATCATTGATAGCTAGGCTTCTACATAAGTTCCAAAAATTTTCCATATCAGGAAATGTTTCTAGAAAATTTACTTTTCTTCTTCGATCGTATTCAGTAAACCAATGATAGAAGTCTTGTCTTCCTTCCATTACCCGATCTGAATTGTACTCAGTGCTTATAAAATACTCTCGTACTCTCTTGAATCTTTCATACTCTAAGTCACTAAACTTTGAAATGTCTGTTTCGTCACGATTATCATCAATAAACTTTAATATCTGATCAAAATAAGGTATAAACTCGTCTTTAGGCAAAATATGCATGTCGTATTGTAAAGGCTCTTTCAAATAAGGTGTATCAAACCTTATTTTTCTCTTATAAGGATTTAAGGACGGCACATCTCTAATTAGATCATTATACTTTAAACGCCACTCAAGGACCTTTTCTAAAAAACTAATAAATGAAGTTACAGAAAGTACATTAAAAGTACACATAATGCTGATCTCACTATTTGATTTTCTAAGAAAATGATCAAGATTCTTTTCCCATAAATCAACTTTAAGACCTGTCCGTATATACTCTGCTCTCTTACCCCAAGTGTCCATACTTGAGTACAACTGGAACTTTTTAACTTTGTTGCTGCCTACTAGATCGTTAACATTGTCGCAGAGTTTATCAACCCACTTAGTAGCTACTCCAAGATTACTGTTAATGTTAAGTTCAAGATTTGGCTTGGGTTCTTCTCTCAGATGCTCTAACAGCTTCCAGGTACTTTTATGCATCAAAGGCTCTCCACCTGTGATACGAAGTATGTTTAAAGACTTACTCATCTCAGGCCACCACCGCCACCATGCTTGAATGTAAGGATTATCTTCTTCCTCATAGGGCTTTAACCATTCAATATCTAGTTTATGATTCCTTACATTCTTGTAGGGTCCATGCATCTTGATTTCAGTTTGAAAAGATGTACTACTAGCTGGATGACAATACCCGCATTTGAAATTACATTCATTACTAAATGCTAATTCGATGTACTCGGGATTGATATTAAAATCCCATGGATGGGTGAGTATTTCGTTAAGGCGATCAGGCAGGTAAATTGAATCGTTTCGAATCATACGATCACTAATATGGTCTGGTCCTAGATCCTCAATGTTCCAACAATACTTACAGCCATCAGGACGATCACCAATTAGCATCTTAGCTCGTTCTTTCTTTTTGATTGATGTGTTATGTAAAGCACTAGGGTTTTCTCTTATTTCATCTACACTAATTGCATGTGGCTTTGGATGATAACAGCTATGAGTCTGTCCTGTATGAAGATAGATCGACGAATGATGCCATTTAGCCAGACAAAAGGTAGGGCTAATTTCATTAAAGATTTCAAATGTTTTATATATTTTTTTAGTTTCTTGACTCATGTGACTATTAACTTGGCAGGTGTGATCGAATAAAGTTATAAAAGTTATGATTAACAAAAGGTAATTTATAGACTCGTTCAACTTCAAATAAAAATTTACTAAATTCGGGGTGTTGAGGATTGAATATACTTAGACGGTCAATATCTTCAATCGAGTATGCACCTAGACCCCAATGGACGATTTGTCTATAATGAATGGCCCATTGAATATGAGATGATTCAAAAATTTTAGATATTAAATCATAAAAAGTTTTCATTTCATGATAGTTATGTTTACTAACAACCATAGAGAATACCATATTCTTTATAGAGCTCACAGTACTTAAAAATTTAATGTTTTCAATAAGCCTATCCCAATCGCCGTTCAATCTTGTAACTTCTTCATAGGTTGTTTTTGTTCCAGCATCCATACTAATCTCAATAAACTTAATAAACTCTTTTGAGTTAAGGCTGTTCCACATTTTTTCAGTTAACAGTACGCCATTTGTTATAATGTTAATTCGTTCAAGATTAGGGTATAATGAGCTTTTAAAATTAATTAAATAGTCTCGATATATTTTACTGTAGAAAGGATCCCCACTACCTGTAATAATAAGTTCTTTTACATCAGAACTAAAATAAGTTTCTATAGAATTTAAAATTTTTAATTTTGTTTGGTACTCGGCACTGTCTACGCTGTCGTTTGGTACAAAATCTAATCGGCAAGATGGACATTTTAGATTGCAGCTACGATCAAAACCAAATAGTATTGTTTCAGGTAAACCTTTAAAGTTTGAGATATCTTCTAATGATGTTATATTAAATTTGTGATAAAACTGGCTCTTTTCTATAAAATTTTCATCTACATTATCAGTGTGTATTAATCTTGTTAGACTAGGACAGATGTGATGTTTACAATATTGGTAGGTTCCATCGAGCACCGACTGCCTAATTAATTTAATGTTTTCAGAGTTCCAGCTATTATGCGGTAATTCTTCTTCATTTCTAGATCTAGTATTACCTTGCGTGATACTAGTTGGACACCAGCTAGGGCAACAAATCCAATCGTTACTTGGTTGGATATCAATGTAGGTAAAAGGATTTTTACAAACATATTTGTGCAATTTAATCTTTTTTACACTTTCATTCATTATCTAAACTCATTAACTTGTATTTGATAATAGCATTAATATAATCTTTCCATTTTGATAAAGGTCTTGGACAATGAAAGTCAATATATTGAGCTATTTCTTGGTATTCACTTGGACTGCTATGATCTTGTATGTTCACTCGATCTATTCTTAATCTTGCCACATTGTCAGACCAACCTCTAGATAGCTTCACTATGCGACTTTGATCATGGAATCTGTTAATCTGTCTAGTAAGATATATCTCATCAGTTGACCATCCTGCATTTAGATTATGTAACCTTAGAACAAAGTCTTCCCAGTTACAGGATAAATCAAGAACTTGATTAAAAGTTTTTCCGGTAGCCTGTATGTAACACATCGGGTACCTGCTTAGTCCAGCATGATCACTTGAGTATACTATAAGATTATTAGGATTAGTAATTGATCGATTAAAATAATTTTTATCTAAGTTAATCATATCAATGTCGCTAATAGTGCAAAACTCATTCGGAAAAAATTTAGTTACCCACATTCTAGCAATCTGTGCTTGAAATCCTGTATTAACACCGTGTACTGCTGGAAGATTAAAAATAATTGAATCGTCATGAATTTGAAAGTTAAAATGGTCGCTTATTTTAGCTAGTACAGGTGTTATTTGAATAAATCTATTCCAACTAAACTTAACTAAGTCCCAGAATCCTTCATAGTCTGGGTTGTCGTCTTGAGCAACTATTGAATATTTTACCATTCTTTGTCATAAATCCTTGTTGCAACCATCGGACTTTTCCCTAAAAGATTAGGATCGGTAGGGTCAAATGGTAGAATTTTGCCCCCATATTTTTTTACAAGAAGGCTGATTACACTTTGATCATGTCGGTGTTTAATAAATCCATTATAATTATCATGATAGCTAGGGTCATCATTAACCATATGTGAAATCGTGCAGATCTTTTCCCATTTAGAAACTATGTTCATTGAAAAATCTGTCTTTTTAAAAAAAATCATCCCGCCAATCATCTGATAAGAATCTGTATATGGTTTACTGTCTATATCTAAAAATCTGAACAGATCTCTTTTAGTGAAATGTTTTTCTAAACTTGCTATCTGAAATCCTACGACGTCTGAATCTTTCAAACTTTCTAGATAAGAATAAAATTTCAAATTATGTTCTTTAAAAATACTAAATCCTGCATCTAAGTATAATAGAATATCTCCGTTTTGAATTTTTTCAAGAGATTTTTTTATAATAACTGGTTTCCACCAGTAGTAGCCAGCCCCTTGGTGAGATTCAAAAGAATGATTATAGTCCGTTAGGTCTTCGGCACCATAGACAAAAATATCCCGAAACCATCCTGTGTCATAGGCTTGTTGCTGTAACCTCCAACGGCTTGAAGTAAACCATTTAGTTCCAAATGTGCAAAGATAAATTTTACTGCTGTGAACATTTTCCATAACTAAGATTCACCCTAAATGATTGTCAATATTCCAAAAAATAGTGTTTATCGGATCCACATATACTTGATCGTATCTAGAATCTAAAATGTGCTCTCTAACTTTCTTAGCCTTAGCTTGAATTTCAGGATAGCTCGAATAACCACCATGGATATCGCATAACTCAACAATCATCATCTTCGGCCTATACACCTGCAAGCTAAAACTTTCAAATATCTCTTTTTCGTACCCTTCGGCGTCAACTACAAGTAAATCAAAGTTACAGCTTACATTATATTTTTCTAAAATGCTTGTTAAAGTCTTAATCGGTACTGTTTCTTTTTCTGAATGAGAATAGTACGGATACATAACCTTATGAGCTTCGAGAATCTGGGTATCAATTGTACTTAGGCCTTCAGCTAGGTAAATCTCTGCAACTGTATCACTTGATCCGATCGCTACTTGTTCAAAAACTACATTATTGTTTTTATGATTTTCTTTACAGAGATTCATGTATCTTTGAATTGGCTCGATATAGATACCCTCCCAACCTATGTCTGCTAAAAATCCTGTATTAGTCCAATTTCTACCATCGTAAGCTCCTACTTCAACAAAAAACCCTTTATCTATACTGGAAAAATATTTCTTATAGACCTCACCGATAACAGGTATTTGACAATTATCTTGAACTATAAAATCTTTCATAACTGAGATTTAATCCAATCGTAGGTTTTTCGTAGTCCATAAGCTAGATTATTTTCAGGTGCCCAACCTAAGACCTTTTGAATTAACCTGTTATCACTGTTTCTTCCGTTTACTCCCACAGGTCCGGGAATATTTTTTATTACAATTTCTTTTCGATCAATCATGCTAATTATCATAACAAGATCGTTTACACTGATCATAAAGTCGCTACCTAAATTGATTGGATCTTTAAAATCACTGTTCATTAACCTCTCAATACCTTCAAGGCATTCGTCAATATATAAAAAACTACGAGTTTGT
>Ga0129333_10001968_pt1 | contig 18928 bp, 24 predicted proteins | sample CPB6_08_DNA_FD_94474 | JGI IMG/M metagenome (GOLD analysis project Ga0129333, IMG submission 94474) | Freshwater to marine salinity gradient microbial communities from Chesapeake Bay, USA - CPBay_Sum_0.6_0.8_DNA | ecosystem: Environmental > Aquatic > Marine > Coastal | place: USA: Chesapeake... | reverse complement strand
TCAAATTGGTCTTATTGGTCATAATGGTCATAACTGGTATAAGCCTAAATGTATGGTTTATGGTTATGGTTTTACTATTTGATAGAAATGTTTTAATGTTCATGTAGGGCGGGTTATAGTTATTAGTCATTATGTTCTATAAACCCTATTTCCTGTCTATCATTACATTCATCATTAATAGCATTATGCTCTTTACACCAGTATACCTTCTCTACCGTCCCCATACTAGTATTCCTTCTGGGAAATACTTGGTATTTACCCATGGTAGTCTTATTTTATCCCTGTCTGATTTTGCTCCATTACATTGAATACAGGCTGTTACTAAATTCCATAAATCATGAGTCCCGCCGTTTTCTATTGCGAGAACATGATCAACAGTATTAGCATTAGGATTCCCGCAGTAGGTGCAGACATAATTGTCTCTAGCCAAGACGATGGGTCTATTTTGGCGGTATAGTGGATCATTATACTTATTCTCCTTGGACACGCTTTTTCCTGCCTCCTGATTGTAGTAGTATACCAGAACGATTCCATACTTCAGGATAATCATCCCATTTAAACTCTAATTCTCCAACATTGGCTAAATCCAGCAAATGTGCTGAACAAACCTTACCTCTCCATGGATAATCATAGTATGCCAAACAAATGCATTCTGGAATTACACATTTTGAAACTCTTTCTGTATGCTTATAGTGTTCTAATAGTTCCAAGGGTGTCATTTAAGTCTTCCATTGCCTTTAGGTGTTTTAGTTCTACTACTTTTGAATCCCCGCTTTTTGACCAAGACGGCACAGTTCCCAATTCCCATGCCGCCTCAGCCTCTAGCCAACCATTCCAGGTGACTTGACCATAATCAGTAATGCGTCCTAATTTCTCGTCCTGATGGTAATGAGCATAACCCTGGACAATTATTACATCCTGATCAAGGTCCTTCTTTCTAACTGGCAAAGGTGAAGTCTGCTTATTTGCTCTGCGTGATTCGTATTTGCCCAAAACATCAGGCTTCTGGAAATCAGCATAATTCTTGGAAAAGGCTACGAATTTGGCGGGATCCGTATAGTCTACATCAAGAACTTTGCATAAAGCGACTTCTACAATAATCCCCAATAAGTTTGCTTGCAACGAGGTGAGGTTGAACAAACTTTTATTGTAATCAGCAATGTCGGAGTTGCCTTGTCGCTTATTCCATTCATAACGCTTTATAGCATTTTCTTTGCAGAATTCAATTTCTTCTTCAGTTAGTATTGTAATCATTTATTTAGTATGTTCTCCATTTGTTTCTTTAGGTCTTGTAATTCTTTTAATAGCCAGTCATAATTATCCTTAGCCTTTTGTGCTTTCTTTACTCTAATAAAGCCAGCAATAATGTCATACCACCATTTTGCTATTAATCCTGCTCCTAATGTTGCATAGAATGCTAGAATTGAAAACCATAATACTGATAATTCTATCATTTACTTGCCTCCTTGCTTCTGTATTGCATTTTTTGTTTTTGATTTACTCTGTGTCCTACCCAAACTGCTACAGCAAATAAGTATGCTGCAATCCAGGTATCAAATAAGAACTCCATTTTAATAGCCTCCTAAGCCTTTTAGTTTACCGCCACAATGATTTCTAGTGTGATTTAGGCGGGTTCTAATAAAGTCTTTTTTATTTGGGGCATACAATGGAGCATTGCAACTTGCACATTTGCCTACCCATTCCTTTGTAAAATGATTATAATAAGCGATTCTGTGCTTTGATAACATTGCCATTTTTTGCCTCCTAATTTATAAGTATTTCTACTTATAAACCTATTATACACCTTTTTTATAACATTGTCAAATCAATACCAATTCTTTAATTTGAAATGATCCCAGGCTTGACATGGATTTCCATTATACCGTTTTTTTAAGTATTTGTCAAACCGCTCAACTTGGCGGGGCATAGTTAAAGTGCCTTTAATGTTCATAATTTGGAATAATCCATAAGCACCTGATTTATTGTTTCTGGAATGTAAATTAAAATTACTTTCCTTTTGAACTAATTGCATTGTGCATTGTATTTCTTTTTCTGTATAACCTAAATTACTTAATAACAAGGTTAAAGTTACTATAACACTTATCATGTTATCCTCCTTCAGCCTCTTTCTTTTCCCTGGACTTTCTAAGAAATAATGGACTAGTTTCCCAGTCCAATTGGATTCTTTCTGAAGGTTCCAACGGAGCCATTTCTGGCAACAGCGTCATTTGTAATAACCGTTCTTGTCAATCAGAGACAGGCTGTTCGTGTTGCCTCCACGATTATTACGCTTGCAATACCATTTCTATGCTTACTAAGGTGGATAATTCGGTTATCAGCCACCACATTCACTCTACGCTAGGATGTGGTCTAGCGGGTCTTGGCTTCAAGGTAGCCATTCCTGGAGTCTACACTCCTATTAAGTTGTTAACTTATTGTATCATACCTTTTTAAGGGTGTCAAATTGTAATGTCGTTAGTCCAAGCATTCTTTTTAGCCACATACTGAGTATAACCATTACTTGGTCTATAATTCTCATAATTTTCTAAGGCTAAATAATAATTTAAAGTGGGACTATAAGCAATTAATGCAAAAGTAGTTCCTAATACATTTTTTAATGTTGATGGAAATGCTGTCCAACTTGTTCCATCAGTTGAATAATGAAAATAGGATGTATGTCCACCACAAATAAAGCGGGATCCATCATAAAAGAATGAATGTTGTCTTTTATTTTGAATGTCAGCAACATCACCTTGACCAGTATACATTGATGCACTCATACCATTTGATAAAGCGTATTCAGTCCATGATGTTAAATTTGTGCTTCTGTATAACCTATTGTCTGAATAAAGTAACATCCAAATACCATTGCCATAAACTGCATTAACTGCTTGTGATCCTGCTGCATTTGTATGTTGACCACCAGTCCATGATGTTCCATTATTAGTTGAATACCAGTATTTACCTTTATTACCAATAACTAATAAATTATTACCGCCGTCTCCAACCATAACTTTAGGAGCATCCCATCCAACAGTAGAAGCACTAGTTACTGTTGTATGTGTTACACCAGCATCATCACTATAACGAATACCAAATGATGTAATACTGTAATCAGTTCCTCCAGTTCCTCCAACAAAGAATAACCTTGATCCTTGTTTAAATGCATTTATTGATGTAAAATCATTAAAGAAACGGCTAATGTAATTTGTTGGTGTTCCATCAGTATGAATGTTTGTTGGATTATCGTATGGGCTTTTAACTCTCATAAACCAATAATCATCATTACCAGCATCATAAAACCATCCATTATTTGGAGAGGCTATACCAAAATTTGATACAGCATCCCAAGTATTATTTGTTTTAGGATTACTATTTGTCCATAACAAATTACCCGCCCCTGGCCAGCACCATGCAGTAGAAGCCATAAACTTTCCACCATCATCACTTATCCAACGCAAATCAGAAGTGCTTGAATAGTATGCGTGTGTGCTGTATAAAGTTGATGATGATAATAATGTCCATGCAACTGATGGCTCAGTATTATTACTACCCGCAACTGCACCTAATGATAATGTTGCCATTATGCCTTTAAGTCTCCTAACAGAATCCAAGCATTTGTTCCAATTTTAACAGCGGTAGCAACTGAATGTTGTGCTCTCATTTTTAATCCTGGAGTTCCAACAACTGTTGATGTTCCATCACCTTGGAATGTGCATGAAGTAGAACCTGACCAGTAGAAGTTTAATTGTGTTCCTACTGAAAATGCTACTGATGAATTTTGTGGCAATGTAACTGTTACTGTGTTATTTGATAAATTATACAAATAAGTATTTGCTGCTGCTAATGCTGGTGTTAATGTAGCATTTGCGTCTGCTTGTATTGTGAATGGAGCATTTGGTGAACCTGCCGCTCCTGTAGCACCAGTAGCACCAGTAGCACCTGTTGCACCTGTTGCACCTGTGTTACCTCTAGCACCTGCAAGACTAATTTTCCAATCAGTATAACCAGCAAATCCTTCACTGTATGAAACTGATACTGTAATAGAACTTGAAGAAATTGCTGTAATTACTCCAATCATGTCACCTGGAGTTACTGGCATTCCACCCATAAATGCATTTGCTCTTACAGTGTCACCAACTCTATAACTTGATAATGGGTTTGAAATAGTCCAAGTCTTTGAACCTGTTCCATAAGTAACATTTGATGTTGATGTTAATACTGGATACCCTGATCCATCAGCACCATTAGTTCCATTAGTTCCCGCTGGTCCTTGTGCTCCAGTTGCACCTGTTGCACCTTGAGGTCCTGTTTGACCTTGTATGCCTTGTGGTCCTTGTGGACCAGTTGCACCTGTGTCTCCAGTATCACCTTTCAAACCTTGAATACCTTGCGGTCCTTGAGCACCAGTAGCACCTGTTTCTCCTTGAGGTCCTTGAGGACCTGTTGCTCCAGTAGCACCAGTCAAACCAGTTTCTCCCTGTATTCCTTGTGGTCCTTGCGGTCCTGTTGGACCTGCTGGACCTTGAATACCTTGAGGACCAGTGTCTCCTGTGTCTCCCTTTAAGCCTTGAGGACCTTGAGGTCCTGTTGCTCCTGTTAATCCTGTCTCACCTTGAATACCTTGAGGACCTTGAGGACCTTGTGGACCTGTTGGTCCAGTATCGCCTGTATCGCCTTTGAGTCCTTGAGGACCTTGCGGTCCAGTCTCTCCTTGTATTCCTTGAATACCTTGTGGACCTTGTGGTCCTGTGTCTCCAGTATCACCTTTTGCTCCAGTCGCTCCAGTTGCTCCTGTTGCTCCTGTAAGACCTTGTGGTCCTTGAGGTCCAGTTTCTCCCTGAATACCTTGAATACCTTGGATGCCCTGATCACCAGTGTCACCTTTAGGTCCTTGAATTCCTTGAATACCTTGAGGTCCTACTTCTCCTTGAGGACCTACTGGACCAGCAATACCTTGCTCTCCTTGTGGACCTTGGATACCTTGTGGACCCTGTGTGCCTTGTGGACCTTGTGGTCCAACTGCACCAACTGCACCAGCCAAGTTTACTACCCATGATGTATAAGTTCCTGAACCTTCAGAACCTTTAACATCAACAACAATAATTCCTGTTGCTGAATCATAAGAAAATACTTCACCATGCATGTGATTTGCAAAGTTATGTGAAATAGTTACTGCTTGATTTACTGTGTATGACAAACCAGTTGGAATTGTAAATGTTACTTGTCCATTGTTTGTTATTGTCAAGGATGATGTAGAGGTAGTTTGATACTTGTCTCCCGCCGCTCCTTGTGCACCTTGTGGACCTTGTGAGCCTTGCGGTCCTTGTGGACCCATTGCTCCTTGTTCTCCTTGTGGACCTGCAGGACCTTGTGGTCCTACTGGACCTTGGATTCCTTGCTCACCCTGTAAACCATGTTCACCTTGTATACCTTGTGGACCTGTTAATCCTATTGGTCCTTGTGGTCCTACTTCACCTTGGATACCTTGTGGACCTTGAGGACCTGTAGGTCCTGTCTCACCAGTTAATCCTATTGGACCTTGAGGACCAACTTCACCCTGGATTCCTTGGATTCCTTGAGGTCCTTGTGGACCTACTTCTCCTTGTATTCCCTGAATGCCTTGTATTCCTTGTTCACCTGTGTCACCCTTGACACCTTGAATTCCTTGTGGTCCTTGAATTCCCTGAATTCCTTGAGGACCCTGAATGTTACCTACATTTTCCCAAGAGTCTCCATCCCAAACATACAAATCACCATTAACTAAATAACCGTCTCCTTGGTTGCCTGTAGGATGGGCTGTTTGAAGGGCTAGGAGGCTGTTATAGGACCCAAGAATGGTAACTGCTGTTCCAGTGTCACCTTTGTCTCCTTGGTCGCCCTTATCGCCTTTTAAGCCTTGTATACCTTGAATGCCTTGAATGCCCTGTTCACCTTGAGGACCAGTCAAACCTATAGGTCCTTGGATACCTTGAGCACCAGTTTCACCTGTATCGCCCTTGTCTCCTTTAGCACCTGTTAAACCAATTGGTCCTTGAATACCTTGGATACCTTGAACACCTGTTTCACCAGTATCACCTTTGTCACCTTTTAATCCTTGTGGACCTTGTAATCCAGTTTCACCTTGGATACCCTGGATTCCTTGAATACCTTGATCACCTTTATCGCCTTTAACACCTTGTGGACCAGTTAAACCAATAGGACCTTGTGCACCTGTCGCACCTGTTAATCCTTGAATACCTTGATCACCTTGGTCACCCTTGTCACCTTTATCACCTTTTGGTCCTTGTGCACCTGTAGGTCCTGTATTTCCAATAGGTCCTTGAGGTCCTACTGGTCCTTGTGGACCTGTAGTAATAACGATTTCAAATGCGTTATCGCTTGTTAAAATTTCACTCATCGTGTCACATCCTTTATAACTGTTATTTGTCCCTGGACAAGAGTTCTGGTAATTGTATCAACTGTGTAATTCCAGTCCCAAACACCTCTGAACATTGGGGCGGTAATTAATTCATTACCAAAATAGTCTGTTTCTATAGCAACAGAATCATCATTAATTAATGTGTCTGCTACTTCTGAATTTAATAATAATTTAATGACACCTATGTTTGCTGCACTGGTATCAATTGAAAAAGTTCCTAATAGTTCACCGTCTCTAGTTTTTCTAATTTGAGCGGTATGAACGCCTGTTAAATTTACACCTACGCTATTTGCTGATACATTTAAAGGTATAAAAGTGTCATCACCAGCATAGACAACTAGGTCAAGAACTGGTGGATTATAACTTAAAACTGCCATTATTTATCCTCCTTGTGCTTCTTGCTAGTCTCCCAAATAATCCATGCGGTGGTAATTGATGTAGCCAGCATTCCAGTAATGATTGTAACATCCTGGTCTTTATTATTTGCTAGTAAGGATAGCAAAAGGATTTGCACTGCAAGCAATGCTATTGGTAATTTATTCAGTAACTTGTCCATAATACTCCTTATTCTAGCACCTCTGTTTTATAGAGTGGAGAGCCATTTTCAGACTCTCCACCCCTTTTCTCTGGAGGCAATCAGAGAAACCTATTGTATTTGTGAGGATGTTGCCAGAGTTATAAAGTCTTCTGAGACTGCTATGTCTGCATTCCCCACCGTTTTTGTCCAAACTCCAGCCGCATAACCTGCAGGCAAATTGCCTACAAATGCTGAGGAATCCCAACCTTCTGTAGTATCACCTGGATAGGTTGCTGAAATTGTTGTTGATGGATTAGTTGTTACTATTCCATTGTCATTAAAATACTGCAAGGTAGTTGTGGCTCCTTGAGGATTTTGTGAGACTATGTTTAATGATACATCAGACAAATTCTCTGGTCCTTCATTATAAATCCATAATAATTTATAAAGCGGTGTTCCAAGGTCATTTGCTGACTGTGTAATACCTGTAATAAAACTATTTAATACGCTGGTCAAATTTTCTGTTGACGGTATCAAAATAATACCCTGATGACTACCAGTAAATGGTGTTGGATAATTTGCGGGTATTGTTGATGTTTTTAATTTAATTGCCATAATTGCCTCCTATTGATACACCACATGTGTAAATGTAATTGTTATTGATGGTCTTGATGCACCTGATCCAGTTACATAACCATAGTTTGCTTGTGTAGTATTTGCTGCTGGACCAAATGTTATACCCCAAGCAGTTCCATTTAAGTTTGCTCTTATTGTGCTGTTTAATGTTACAGTATAAGAATTATTTCTAACTACCGCTCTAGTTTGTAATCCTGTATTTGCACTACCCCATGTTGATGGAGCAGTTTGATTATCATGTGTTCCAATTTGCATTGTGCAACCAGAACCATCAATGTATGTATGTGCTTGATACCAAGTAATTGATGCTGCTGTAATGTTCCATTGTGCTTTATTAGTAATGTTTGACCAATCCCATGACCACATTGATTTTTGATTTCCTCTTGATGTATCAAATTGACCATGATACATGTCAGCATTAGTAGAGCGTCTTGAATTATCACCATTGAATGATGCTGTCCAAGTTGCTGGTAATGTAACGGTTTCTGTAATTGTAACTGGAACTAATACTTTCTGAATGTAGTATGTAAATGCTATTTGTGATCCTGGATTTACAGTTGAACCAGCCGCTGGTGTTTGACTTTGAACAATGTTTGTTGAATACAATGATGGATCAGTTGTTTCAATAGTTGATTCTGCATAAGTTAATCCAAGGTTAGTTAATGCTGTTTGTGCAGCACTTCTACTTGACCCTACAATGTTTGGAACGGTTGTCAAAGGGGCTGGTAAGTAATAATAAACTGTAACTGTTGATCCAGAAGGAACACTTGAACCAGCAGAAGGTGACTGGAAATAAACTTTATTATCATTTGCTGGGTTTGAATTTGCTGTTGTTTGTTCAGAAATTGTTAATCCAGCATTTGCTATTTCTGTTCTAGCAACGCTAATTAAATCATTTGTAACATCAGGAACTGTAACATTTGCTAATGTATAGTAATCAAAATCAACATAACTATTCTTTTGAACTATAGAACCTGCTGATGGTGTTTGGCTATTTGCTACTACATAACCTACTAAGTTAGTATTTGTTGTTTCTACTGGATTTTCTGTATAGAATAGGTTTACTGCTGCAAGAGCATTTTGAGCCTGTGCTCTGGTTAAATTGTTTAATTGTGGAACTGTTCTGTCTGTGTCTTCAATGTAGTATTCATAGGATACATCATCACCAACATCCACTTGTGTTCCAGCCGCTGGTGTCTGTGATTTAACTGTTCCAATTAAATTTGTATTTGTAGTTTCAAATGGTGATGTAAAACCTTTAATAAGTTCTGCATTGGTAATTGATGCATCCGCTGATGCTGTAGTTAATCCAACAATGTTAGGAACTGTAGTTTTGGCTGGTATGTAATTATAATACTTAAATGTAACTGTAGAATCCTCAGCAACTATTGTTCCTGCTGCTGGACTTTGTGATCCGTTTACTACAAAGTTATCAAGGTTCTGTGTGTTAGTTACTTGTTCTGTAGCACTATCAATAAGGTTTAGGTTTTCTAATGCTGTAATTGCTGCTTGTAATGTTAATCCATTTAAGTTAGGAACTGTTGCTGTTGGTCCACCGCCTGGAATTGTAGGGGCTACAACAGAATAAGTTAATGTTATTGATGCGTCTAGGTTTGAAATAGAAGCAGGAAGCCAGACATTACCTGAGCGTGTGCGTAGTTTATAATCATTACGCCACTCAGTTCCAGTATAAACTTTTATACCGTTTGCTGGTTTCCAAATACTTCCATTCCAAACCTTTAGCATTTATGCCCACCTAATCGGAATTATTTTTATAAATAAACTTGATGCTGTTGTTGCACCAGTAGAATTCTTTTTGGCTTCCATTGTAATTGTATTTACACCAGCATTTAATGTTGTTGTAATTGTATTTGTTCTGGTTCCAAAAGTAGTTCCTGTTGCATTAACATAGTCTTCAGCACCTGCTAGTCTAGTAGTAGCACCTGATACATCAACTTTAACTGTTAATCCATCAGTGGCTGCTGCACCTGTTCCGTCTGCAAAACCGTAAACGATTGTGCAAATCATTGGCTCTTCTACTGTCAAGTCATAGTGTTGCCATCCTGGAACTGTAGCAAATGATGTTGCTGTAATTGTTGTGGATCCTGATTTAACATGATTAACTGGATCATTAATAATCAAGTCAGTGTCAAACCAGAGTTGTCCTGTTTGTGGTGTTGATGGTGCGGATGCAGAAACGGCGGCAAGACCACCAACTGATCCCCATGATCCATCACCCTTCTTGACATAAAAAGCAGAGTCTGCTGTTACATAAGCAGTATTTATTGTTGCTGCTAATGTTGATAGTTCGGAAAATGATGTGACTTGAACCACTCCATTGTCTTGAACATCAAGCATTTGTTCTGCTGTTAAAACATCGCCATCAGCGAAGTTTGTATAGCGTATTGTCATGAGAACCTCCCTTGTTCAAATAATGTAAATGTTACTCGCCACTTGTCATCATCAGCGGTGAATAAATGTTCTATACCTACAATTGTAAGGTCACGGTCAATAGAAAGGAATTCTGATACATACTCAATAGCAACAGTGTCTCCAATGTCAGAAAGAGCAGCAGAATAAACATCCTTTTTACCATCCCATGTAATTTCCTTAATGATGATTTGAGGTGTAGAATTCTTATTTAGGATGTTATTAGCCCAGGCTTCAACCTGAGTATTATCAGTATTATTAGCACCACGATAGAAATTTGTATTAGCATTATAAACATGTGCACCATAAGTATTGATTGATACATTTCGGCGGTATGGTCCAAGAACTTCAAATGCTGCTTCTCCACTTTGTAATTCTGCATTTGATACCTGGATTTCATTGATAACAGAATCAGAGTTAGCATCAACAATAATGTCTTTATAACCTAGTTTATTTGTATCAATGTTTGAAAATTGTAACCAAGGAGTTGGTGGCGGAGTAAAAGCACCTTTACCATAAGCCCACATGTCATTGTTTCTATCAAAATAAATAAAACCTGATTCAGTTGTTTGGGCTAATACTAATGCTTCCCATACTGTTCTATTGTCTCCCCAATAACCATGTTTAATTGTTCCGCCGCCTACTACATTTCTTATAATAGTTGATTTCTTTGAATTATTTAAAATTTCGTTTATTCTTTGTGTCCATGTTTTATTATTAGACAATGAGTCTAGTTTTGTAGAAGCCTGCTGTAAATCAGCAATAGGGTCTACTATGTCAAATGAAATAATTGGGTCTGATTTATCAGAGCGGTAGTCTACAGAAATGTTATCAACCTTACCTCTGAAAATTAAATCACCGTCTGCTGTAATAAGCCTCATTTGCTTCTTAGGCTTCATGTAAGGGCTGTTGTATGGATCAAGTATACGATTGGTAGTTCTGACTCTCAGAGAGCCTGCAGAGGCTATTGGAAGGGCTTCTACACCAGCGAATGCATTAACACCACGAACAAGTCTCATTTCTTGGGTTCCTTCTAATACATCAACCCAATCATAAGCAGTATCGTTTACAATGTCTGAATTAGAAGCAAGGTATGCTTCACCAAGTTGAGAAGAACCTAAAGTAAATCGTCCTTCTGCTGCTGATTTGATTTGAAGTCTTAATGTATCGTTTAGTCTCATCGTGCCCCATTAATGCTTTCGTATTTGTTTAGAGCCTGTTGAACTACTCTTCCTAGTTCGTATGGATCAGTTCCTAAACCTGCATTAATGTTAACGACTATGCCTCCACGCATACCGCCAGTTCCTGCAAGTTGGGCTGGTCCAAAGCCAGTCATAGTTCCCATTGCTAATCCTGTTGATGCTGCTCTTACTCCTGTTGGATTCATACCAATTGCCAAACCTTTGACAATTTGTTGACCAAACTCTATAAATACTTTTGATGGTGATTTAATACCAAGCATTTTCTTTACCCACCCTGGAATTAAGTCTCCAAAGAATTTAAAGAATTTATCACGAAGCCATGTGCCTAATGATTGAATACCTGACCAAATACCTTTAACAATGTTTGCACCAATTGTTATAAATTTGTCTTTAATACCAGAAAATACTTTAATTATGTTACTTATAAATCCTTTAGCCTTTTCCAAGAAATCCTGGAATACTTTAGAATTAAATGCTTTCTTAACTATGTCTACAATACCTTGGAATAGTTTAACAAATGGCGTAATTAGAATAGTTGCTACTAATGCTACTATACCGCCAACTAATTGTAACCATGGCTTAATTGCTTCCCATGCTCTTGTAAATACATCCTTTAGGAATTCTACAATTCCACCAAATGCATTCTTAATACCTTCCCAAACTTCTCCTGCAACTTTTTTAATAGTTTCCCAGTTTTTATAAAGTAATACACCAATTGCAACTAATGCTGCTATTGCTAGGATAACTCCACCTACTATTGCTAATGCTGTTCCTAATCCTGCTACTACTGTTCCTAATGCTACAAATCCTGCAACTACACCAGCAAGTGGAATTGCAATTGCTGTTAATACTAAAACTGTTCCTAAGAATGCTTTAACTGGTGCTGGTAATTTTTCAATGGTAGGAATAACATTATCATTAATAAAAGTAATAACTGTTCTAAATGGTCCAAGTAATGATTCACCTAATGATCCCTGAGCATTTTCTAATGTAGCATTTAGTATTTGTTGCTGGTTTGCAGCGGAACCAATAGTTCTAGCAAAGTCACCATTTGTAATTGCTAACTGCTTTGTAAGTAAATCATTGATAACTAATACCTTAGTTGCTGGTTCAAGAGCAGAAGTCTTTGATTTAATTAATCCTCGTCTTAATGCTTCCTGCTTAACTGTTGCCATGTCAAGAGTAACACCATACTTACGGATTGGTTCAAACTCACCACGGAATGCTCCAGCAATTGCTGTCTGAACTTCTTCCATAGTTCCACCATAGAATGAACGAACATCAACAGTTGTCTGTAATTGTTTTCTTAAAAATGTGTCTAATTCTTTTCCTGTTAAGTTAGCAGCATTTCCCCAAACTGCATAACCTTTAGAAATTTCAATTGCTTGTTTTCTGGATAGACCCATGGTCTTATTTAATTTACCAAGGTCATTGATAAATGCATCACCTATTTTTGTCTTACCAGTTAATTCTCTTAATGCTGATACAGCGTCTGCTGTTTCTACCGCCGCATTTAGCGATGTTTTTAATACTCCTGTAACTTTAGAAAGACCAGCAAAGCCTGCACCAATACCAGCAACTGCAGTGCCTAATGCCTGCATTTTGCCAACTTGTGTTTGTAACGATCCAAGTGTTCTATTAGCCTGATCAACACCCTGCACAAGTTTGCGGGTGTCTGCTAAAATGTCAATCGTAATCGTATTAGCCATGCTTGCTGTTCCTCCTGTTCAATTCTACCACGATGGCATTGTATTCCTCAAAAGTTAAGTTGTAGAACTGTTCTGGTGTATAGCCTGTAGCCACACAGAACTTAGCCATCGCTTCTACAACTATTTCGCTTTTGGGCTTGCTGGAGTAGCAAGAGCAGTCAATTGAGCAATTGACATTTCCTGTGCTTCTTCAACTGTCAATTCTGGCTTATTTCTTTTAGCCAAAACAAACTGCAAAGCAAATGATAGTTTTGCTTTTGATGGAAAGGTTTCCCATTCATCCATGGGTGCACCTAAAGTTTCCTCAACTGATGCAAGTTCAGACCACTTGAGGTTATTCATTAAATCGTTTAGTTCCATTATTGCCTCCTAATTAAATCCGTATTTATTTATAAGAGAATTTATGTTTCTCTCGTATTGTTCAATTATAAACTGTTGGTTTGTCCATCCCGCTCTTCTTATAAAAGGTTGGGCTTTAATGTTACGCTTTGGATAACCGTATTCAATTACTCCAGCATAACGGACACTTGCACCACCAGCAATAACTGATGCTTTTCTTTGTTGTCTGTTTCCTCTTACAGAATCAGACAGTCTACCTGTTCTCTTTGGAGCGGCAGCGGAAGCATCACGAGCAACTTTACCTGAAATAATGCTATTTGCTTCTTTCAAGTCCTCAGCAGAAACTCCAAACATTTTGAGGTTTCTTACTACTTGGTTAAGTCCCTTGATTTCTACCGCTGCCATCCAAATTGTCCTTAAATTGTGCCTGTTGTTACAACTGAAGGCTTTGCGTCAAGAATAAAGTTTACATCAAATGTAAAGTATTCTCCTGCAGTTCCACCTAGTGCTGGAAGAGTCTCAGCATAGCCAGTCGCTGTAAAGTGTGGCTGTGTTGCTGAGGCTACTGAGTTACCATGTGGAGCGAAAGTAATGTCAACTGTGTCGCCAGGATTGTCATACAATTTACGCCATAGAGAGTTAGCAGCATAATCCTGATAACCTTCTACCTGCATTGTGAACTGTAGAGAATCAGCATAATCGCCAAAACCTAGTTCATCAACTTCATTTGTAATTGTGACATTCTTAACGGCACTCTGAAATTCTGCACCATCAATTTCAAACTTGATAGTTTTTCCTTTTAGTCTAGCCATTTGTTAGTCCTCCTTGTGAACTGTATTGAAATGTTAGTGTAGCACTCATAGAGGCTGCACCATTAATAGTTTCTTCAAAAGGTGCTGAAACTTCAATGTCTGAAATGTCTTCTATTTCCCACAAAGCGGTTAATACATCAACAATCAATTCATCAATGTTTTCAGTTTTCTTTTGATTTGTTCCATGTCCCGCAATTATTTGGAGTCTCCAATTAACTGTGAACTCTGGATTATAATCGCCATCCATTGTGATAAATGGATTATCAGAACCTAAAATAGCACATGGAGCAACTGGTCTTTCTGGAAGGTAAGTATAAAACTTATCCAATCCAGCATTGTCCATTGCTTCACCAATAGCGTCTCTCATGTCCTGAATCATGCAAACCTCACAATGTAACGATCAAGTATAGGATAAACACCAATTAGCGGATCCCTTGCAATTCTGACTGGAGCGGCATCAAAAGTTGCAAACTGGGCTACGCCAAGTGGTGCTGTGCGACGATGATACAACTCAGAACCAACTTCTAAGTAGCAGCGTTCCTTTACAGACTGAGGAATTTTTGCGAGTTTACCACAATACTCATTTACGAGTAATTGAGCAGTAGTTAAACATTCGTCAATGAATTCATCATCCGCTGCTGATGCTCCTATGTAGTTTCTAAGTGTTTCAGTGTCCATTTTAAACTCCTATTTACGCAATTTTCACAAGTGCTTTTGGATCCTGTGCTGCAATAGCCAAGTATCCGTAGACTGAGAACTTCTGTGTAAGGTTTGTAATGTCTTCATCATTCAAACGGAATGGTGCACCAGCAGACTCGTAAGAGGTGATTGCTGAAGACGCTCCTGTATAGAATGAAAGTTCTGGAAGTGATGGATCAACTACAATTGGAAGACCAAGAACATTTCCTGTCAAACCAACTGGATTGATTGAACCAAATGTATTTACTGTTGCTCCAACATTTGAAAGTAGTGGACGACCACCATCATCAACTGCCTTTGCAACTAGACGGAATACATCAGAAGAAACTAGAATAAATTCTAGAGCCTTACCAGTGTCATTATTTACCTTTGTTGCTGACTCTGCAAGAGAATCAATAATTTCTGCTGCTGTCCATGCACCAAGTGCTGAAGTATTCATGTTGCCTGCTTCTGCAACCAACTTAGCCTTCATAAGTGCATTTGTCTTCTTTGCATACTGTGCAATCATTGCACGGAATGCTGCATCAACAAAGTTGACGCTTGAACGCTCAACAACCTGGCGTGACATGTCAGTGTATCCACCGTATGTCTTTACAGGTGCTGTTGCGGAAGTAAGTGTTACCTTACCATAATCAAGAACATCCGCTTCTGCGGCTTGTTCATCAATTGTCATTGTGTCTGTCTCAAGTAATGGATACTCAAGTGTCATACCAGTTGCTGGTAGAACTCCACGAGAGAAAACCGAAAATGTTGGTCTTCCTGCGTTTAGAATACGAATTGAGTCAGAAACCCATTCGTTCTTTAGGATTGAGTCAGCAAGAACGCCGCCTGATACTCCACCGTCAAATGCACGGTAAAGTTCTATGGCTTTTTCGTCTCCTGTTGCTACACCCTTAACCCAGTCTCCGTATGAACGGAACTGTGGTGCTGAAGGAGTTGCAACTTTTTCTGATGCGAGAACATCAAGTCTGCGTTCCAACTCTTCTGTGTGATTACGCACTTCAGCAATTGCTGTGTCGTAATTTGTAGTATCGTTTGTCATTGTTATTTCCTCCTTGACTGTTTCTCTAACCTCTACTACAGAGGCTTTTTCATAAGCGGGAAACGCTACAAGGCTAACCTCTTTAAGTTTAACCTTGGTTCGGACAATAGTCCTATCCTGCTTCTCATCCTTTACAGGGATGAAACCTACTGAAAATGAACGGATTGCTCCATCCTTAACTAGTGCAAGCGTTTCATTGCCTAGTGTTGTTTCTGATACTTTGGCTTTAATCCAAAGACCGTCTTCTTCATCACGCATTTCAGTTACTTTACCAATAACTTCTTTGTGATCACGGAACAATTTAACATCAGCATTAATGTCTACTGCTCCTCTATTAAATCGTTCTTTCATTCCGCCGCCAATTTCAATTTCCTCATTATAAGGAACTGCACGACCAATTACTTCTCTTTGTTCCAGGTCAGTTGAGCGGATTTCAAAATCACGAGTTTCAATTGTTTGTGACATTTGTTTCTCCTTCTCCTAATTGTAAACTATCAGTATTAACAGGCATCATTTCTTCAATTTCAGCATCAGTTAATTCTGGCATGTTTTCCAATTTACGGATTTCGTTAATTGAAAGGAAGCCAACTTCCTTAGCAATTTTATAACCTTCATACCTTGTTTTATCGTCTGGACGAAGGAAGGCTGTAAGGTTAAATTTAGCCTCTTGACCTCTTGGAAGTAGGTCTGAAATGGCTTGTTCTATACGAATAATGTATTGCTGCAAACCATCCTCAAATAGTTTACGACGATCATCATTTGTATTTGTATAAGCCAATCCGTTTGTTTCATTTGTTAGTCCCAAATAATTCAACGGAATACCAAACATTTGTGCAATTTGACGAGCCATAAACTTCTGATTCTCTAGGAATTGTGCTTCTTCAGGATTCAAAGTTAATGGTTCATACTTCATTCCATAACCCATTACTGCAGGTGTTCTTGTCTTTTGTGATTGCAAGAATGCTTCAAGTAATGTTGTTGCTTGCTCTTGATTAATGTGAGAATCAGTATTTAAAATACCTGTAGGTATTGCTGAGTTATCAAACCAATTAGCAAAGTAATTATTTAGGTCTACCGCCGCTTTTAATGTTGCTTTGTGGCGTTGTAGTGGACCTTCACCCATTAAATCACCAGGATAAGTCCAAAGTTTCAAATGTTTAATTCTGTCTTGTGGAACTCTTAATCCATCAACATAATAAATTAAATTACCATTGTTGTCTTCATTAACAGAAACTTTATCAGGTCTTAATACCTGTATGTTTGATAAACCTCTTTGTCCTCTTTCTAAATACCAGAAAGCATTTCCAAATGCTGCTAAGTTTAAAGTTGTTTGTCCAATAAATTCTGCTTGTGTTGTATTGTTTCTTACATCAGGTGTTTGTAACCATGATGGACTTGTTATTTCTTCATCCCCTCGTTTTACAGTGAGTGGAAGTTGCATCATTGCCGTTTCCAAAACAGAAAGGCAGCGGGATACAGGAACTAGTCTAAGAGCGTCTCTGATTCCAACTATTGCTACTTCTCTTGAAGGAGGCATGATTGAACGATTCACTGCTACACTAAGTTCTTGTGGAGTATCAATTATTTCGTAATCACGAAGTAAAAAGTCTCTAATTATTCCCATTATTTTTCACCATCCTTAGAGTGTATCATAGTAGTATTTATTATAAACGGTTGGTATTCTTCCTTAGAATCACAATACCAAATTGCCAATACTGTAGCAATTGCTGCGTCAATGTCAACTGTAGAGTCTCGTCTACTGATTTTCCAAGAATCATTGACATTTTTCCTAACTGCCGCTTGAATTTGTAAAGTAACAAGTGCATCACCAGGATGACCTATTTCTCTCTTCATAATTTTACGGTATGTGTTATTTGAAGCCGAAACTAAGTCTCTATTTGACGCTGGAACTACATTTAGACCTCTTTGCTTCAAAATTGTAATTAAATCCGCTAAAACATAGTTATCCATCAGGAATGCTGCATTGTATTTCTTGGATAAATGCATACAAGCCTTGGCTAATTGATCCACATTTGAGTTCCTAAATGAGGCTACAAGTTCAGTAGAAATGGTTCCATCCTCTTCTTTACCCGCCGCAATTATGCTTGCATAGTCCCATCCTGGTGTTCTATCAATAGCAAATACTAGTGGATTTGTGACTGATTTATTAGGTAAACCTTGCCAAGCACCTACAGGAATCCATGCATTCATACTGGAAACAAATTGATTTAGTCTGTATCGTCTTGCATCCGCTTCAGGCATTGTTGCTAATTCTGTTTTTACTGCTTCCCATGACAATAATCCTGATGCTAAATTAGGGTTTGCTCTTTCTACCGCCACTTGATCGTCTAATGCTGCACCTTGTGGTGCTTCCCAACAAAAGAATCCAAATCGTTCTAATTCTTCATCACCTTGTATTGCTGATTGTCCTCTAGAATAAAGTGACTTTAAAAGTTTTGAGTTGTCATCACCAGCAGTAGTAATACCAATAATAAGACCGTCTGGACGAGTTGCTGAACCAAGAGCCATTGCCGTCCATAAGTCTTCTTTAGACATGTGAAGTTCGTCAAAAATAACCATAGAAGGGTGAAGACCTTGAGCAGTAGCAGCACTACTAGCAATAACTTTATAAACGCCAGTTCCATCCTTAGTCCATAATCCTCTGTGTTCTGTAGACCTTGAAAAGAAATGTTTTAGCAATTCTGAATTCTGGGTCTGGTGTAATAAGCGGCGGTAAACAATTCTTGCCTGATCCGCTGAAGCGGCAACTGATACAACTTCTGGTGCTGGTTCATGCAACAATAATCCATACAATGCAAATACAGCACCTAATAGTGATTTGCCGTTTTTGCGAGGCATAGAAATAACTACCTGCTTATAACGAAGTCTACCAGCCTTGTCAGGATTAGGATGATCGTCTGGATACCGTTCCAGAACAGACCTAACTAACCATTTCTGCCATTCCATCAATTCAAGTCTGGCATCATGTTTTTCTGGTAAATGCCAAACAGCCTCTGAAAGTCTAATTAACTTATCGCCATCAGTCCTATCAGAAAGCATTGGTGTATAGGATGTAGGCATCCAATTATCCATTAACTAATACCGCCAAAGCCTCTTCAGG
>Ga0129333_10001967_pt1 | contig 18928 bp, 14 predicted proteins | sample CPB6_08_DNA_FD_94474 | JGI IMG/M metagenome (GOLD analysis project Ga0129333, IMG submission 94474) | Freshwater to marine salinity gradient microbial communities from Chesapeake Bay, USA - CPBay_Sum_0.6_0.8_DNA | ecosystem: Environmental > Aquatic > Marine > Coastal | place: USA: Chesapeake... | reverse complement strand
TTAGATCGAACCAGCTTATTCAACAGCCGATCGAAAAAAATAGTTTTATCGATGAGCAAGAACTGCTTGCCTTCAATGCTCATTGCCAAGCACAAATCAACCTACCTTAAATGCCCTCTCCTTTTCTGCTATACTCTGATGCCAACGGAAAGATCTTTGAAGATCGTACCCTGTATGTGACCGGAAGAACGGGATGGGACGCCGTTGCCATACCCACCGAAGATTGGATCGAACTTCCCAATGGAGGAACACTCTATGAATTACCCGGGCGCAAAGGAATTGGCATTGATGTGGAGACCGGAGAAATGAGACTCTGCGAAAAAGGTTGGGCCGTGGCAGCATTTATTCCGCCGGCTCATACCGGCTTTTATCTCTCTGCTTACGAAACCGAACCCGGCGCACCCACCCTACCGCTTTTTTGCTACACCGCAGTGGGTTGGGAGAACGATAAATTTTTTGTTCCGGCCACGCGCATCGAATCTGACATCCGACAAGACTGCAGCGGTTACGACCAAGATCAAATCAATCTGGGAACAGGCGGACTACTAAAAGCCTACCCGCATAACCGATTGGTCAAACATCTGATGGAAAATTGCTGTCAGACCTACCAATGCCCCGCGGCACGTAACTTTTCGTTGGGAAGATGGGAATGCCCCGTGCCCGTTTCTCCGGCCTGCAATGCAAACTGCGTAGGCTGTATCTCTTTACAACCCGACGAGGAACCTATCGTCTCCACACAAGATCGACTTCAGTTTAAGCCGAGCGCGGAGGAGATCGTAGAGTTCACCGTTCCACATTTGGAAACGGCCCCCTATCCTATAATTAGTTTTGGGCAAGGGTGCGAAGGAGAACCACTGTTGATGTGGGAGACGATCAGGGACGCGATTATTGAGATCAGAAAACATACCCAAAAGGGCAGCATCAACATCAACACCAATGGTTCGAACCCTGACGCCGTTCGTCAACTTTGTAAAGCAGGCCTAAATTCGATTCGCGTTAGCACCAACGCTGCTCGCCGCGAGATCTACATGCCCTATTACCGCCCAAACAATTACCAGTTCGAAGATATTGTGGAGAGCTTGAAAGTCGTGACAGCCTTTGGCGGATGGACTTCCATCAACTACTTTGTTTTTCCGGGAATGACCGACTCGGTGGCGGAGTACGAAGCACTTCGAAAACTAATTCAAGAAACAGGACTCAAGATGATCCAATGGCGCAACTTCAATATCGATCCCGATTGGTATCTTGGTAAGATCGGTGTAACCGAAACCGGCGACTACATGGGTATCAAAACCATGCAGCAAGAATTAAGAGCTGAATTTTCTGACCTGCGCTTCGGATACTTCAATCCTCCCATTGAGCGCATCAAAGGACGATTCGAAAAAGATTTTGCCCACTGAACCAACATTATTTAACAAGTTCTTGAGGGCATCGACCTAATAATAAACTAGTTTAGCCGTAAAGAAGGAAACCCAAGTAGTATGCAACTGACCACTTCGTTTACATCACACCGCAGGGCCTATGCGATTACGGCTGCAACGGCCCTGGCGATCGGTCTATTTCTTTTCTTACTCAAATGGAAAATTCCTGTCTTTGAGCAAACGCCCGAGGCGAGCAGTGTTGAAGTAGAGGTCAATTGGCCACCCGATCCGCCCGCAGCAGAAGATGGTGGCGGAGGCGGAGGGCAACCCACCCTTGCCAACGAAACAGCCGGAACTACCAGCGAGGCCCCAATGGCGCCGGGTACCCCTGACCCAGCCGCCTCATCCGATGCCGATGACAATAGCAGCGCAGCGGCCATACCTGTTACCAAAACAACTCGACCCGATAATAAAAAGATCAAGCCCACAAGCGCTACCACAAAACCCGTACCCATTGTAAAAACACCCTCCCCACCGCAACCCCGGGCCGTAATGGGCAAGTCCAACACAGGAGGAGCGACCGGTGGTGGCGCCGTTGATCAGTTTGAACAAACCGGAGGAAAAGGCAATGGCATCGGTGCAGGAAATGGTGATGGCACGGGCGGAGGCAGCGGAGGCGGACTAGGAGGAGGAACAGGAACGGGTGCCGGACTGGGCATGGGCCCAAGGGTAACCCGTGGTGACCGCAAGATTGTAAGATCCTATGCTTTTGAAGGAGACCTTAACAAGGCTACGATCTATGCGAATATACTCGTGGCCCCAGACGGCACAGGCAAGTTGATCAGTCTGGCCAAAGGATCTTCTACAACAGGCAATGCCTACAAACAAGCCATTGTTCGTTATCTGGAAAAAATGCGCTTTGACGCATCCGATCACGAGTCGATGGTCACCGTTCAGTTTAACTTCAGGATCAATTAAGGTATTGCCAGTACCTATTTCAAATGAACTACCAGCAAACTATTGAATATCTCTTTTCGAAACTACCGTTGTTCAGCAGGATCGGAGCGGCAGCCTATAAAAAAGACCTGTCGAACACCATTGCCCTCTGTGAGGTCTTAGGTAATCCCCAACGAAAAATTCGCACAGTTCACATTGCCGGTACCAACGGAAAAGGATCGGTAAGTCACATGCTAGCGGCCATCTTACAATCTGCAGGTTACAAAACGGGGCTGTATACCTCTCCGCACTTTTATGATTTTCGAGAAAGGATCAAGATCGACGGAGCGATGATCGAAAAAGAATTTGTGGTCGACTTTACCCAACGCCTGCTTCCTCATATCGATCAGATACAACCCAGTTTTTTTGAAGTAACGGTAGCGATGGCCTTTGAATACTTTGCCATAAAAAAAGTAGACATTGCCATCATTGAGACAGGTATGGGAGGCCGCCTCGACAGCACCAACGTAATTACACCACTACTCTCCGTGATCACCAATATTGATTGGGACCACATGCAACTGCTTGGAGACAGCCTCGAGAAAATTGCATTCGAAAAAGCAGGGATCATCAAAGCCGGTGTTCCGGTCGTGATCGGAGAACCGACAGAGGCCACCTTGCCCGTTTTTATGCAGAAGGCTCAAAGCGAGGGCGCTTCGCTGACCGCAGCCCCCGACAAGCGAAGCATACTGCATTACGAATGGAAAGACGATGCGCTGCTGGTACAAGTAGCGAACACATCGAAAGCCGTATCGACCTATACGCTTGATCTGCCTGGAATTTATCAGCTAAAAAATATATTGACGGTACTAGCGTCCATCGAACAGCTGCAACAGCAGGGATGGCAGATCGACCAGCAAGCCATCGTGCAGGGACTGGCATCGGCTGGGCAACTGACCGGCTTATTTGGAAGATGGCAAAAGATCGGACAGCACCCCACGGTGGTGATCGATGTGGCGCACAATGAGGCGGGTATCAGACAACTGCTAAAACAACTCAAGCTGACCACTTATCAAAAACTCCACATCATCATTGGAGTGGTAAAAGACAAATCGGTTTCACAGATGTTATCGCTGTTACCCAAAGAGGCCGATTATTATTTTACAAAAGCGCAACTCCCCCGGGCATTGGCAGAGCATGATCTCGTTGAGCAAGGTGTTGCGGCCGGACTAAGGGGAACGCCATACGCTCATGCGGCCCAGGCCCTCGCTGCGGCAAAAGCCAGGGCTACAAAAGAAGACCTGATCGTAATTTGTGGAAGTATATTTTTGGCAGCCGAGATCAATCCTCTCGCAATGAATGACCCGTCAGGTGAATAAACACATCCTCGAGATTGGCCAATTTCATTTCTTTTCTTCTCTCAAAACCGGTAGCAAGTAATTCGTCGATCAATTTGGCGGGCGCATCAAGAGCGATGATCTTTCCTGTATCCATGATGGCCACCCGATCGCATAGGTACTCGGCCTCATCCATATAATGCGTCGTGATGACCACTGTGGTTCCCTGCTCATTGATTCTTCGGATCATTTCCCATAGACTGCGGCGAGCTTGCGGGTCCAAACCGGTGGTGGGTTCATCCAAAAAAATTACGGCCGGACGATTGATGAGTGTAGTGGCCACAGAAAAACGCTGACGCTGCCCCCCACTTAGTTGCTTGACCTTTGCCTTTGCCTTTTCTTGCAGATTGACCTGCGCCAATAGCTCCATCGGATCTACGCTGCAATTGTAAAGACCCGCAAAAAGCTCGATGAGCTGAATCAGGTTGAGCCCCGGAAAATAACCACTGCTTTGTAATTGCACTCCGATGATCTTTTTAATAGCGGCCGGTGATTCATCGAGCGAAAATCCTGCTACCACCACTTGTCCGGCCGTTTTGGTGCGAAGCGTCTCAATGATTTCGAGTGTGGTCGATTTACCGGCCCCATTGGGACCCAGCAATCCGAATATCTCTCCTTTTCGCACCGAGAAACTGATTCCCGATACGGCCTCCAGCTCGCCGTAACGCTTAACCAGATTACTGACCTTTATGATTTCGTTATCCATTTTGATCCAATTGCGTTTCTAATTCTTCCATCATCAGTTTACTGCCTACAAAGAAAGGACAACGCTCATGCAGCGACGAGGGAACTATGTCGAGCGTTCTTATCTTTCCATTCGTGGCCTTACCACCGGCCACCCCTACGATAAAAGCAAATGGATTACACTCATATAGAAGCCTAAGCTTTCCGTCGGGCTTACTCAAGGTGCCGGGATACATAAAGATCCCTCCCTTAATGAGATTGCGGTGCACATCGGCCACCATACTTCCCACATAACGTTGGCGAAGGGGGCCGCCCTGCTCCTTACTTTTTTGCTGGCAAGCTGTGATATAAGACTGAACACCTTTATCGAACTCAAAGAAACTGCCGTGATTAACAGAATAGATCTTTCCCTTCTCAGGACAACGAATATCAGGATGACTGAGGGTCCATTCCCCAATAGAGGGATCGAGCGTAAACCCGTTGACCCCTCGGCGGGTTGCATAGACCAACATCGTAGAAGAGCCGTACACCACGTAACCGGCTGCCACTTGGCTGCTTCCGGGTTGGAGAAAATCTTCTTTCGTTACGACGGTCCCCACCGGTGTAACACGGCGATAGACCCCAAAGATCGTGCCGATAGAAACATTCACATCGATGTTACCGCTTCCATCGAGCGGATCGAAAAGACAGACGTACTTGGAGTGGATACTTTTTTCGTCATCGAAGGCTACAAAGTCATCTAGCTCCTCACTGGCGATCCCCGCACAACTGATACCATGCTGCAGAACTTTGATGAACTGATCGTTGGCAAAGACATCTAGCTTTTTGACCTTCTCGCCCTGTACGTTCACGGTGCCGGCGTCTCCGAGAATATCGACGAGTCCGGCCTTATTCACCTCTACGTTCACACGCTTGGCAGCAAGCCCGATATTTCGTAGCAGATTAGAGAGCTCTCCTGTGGCTTGCGGAAAATCGCGAAGCTGCTGAATGGTAAATTCATCGAGTGTTTGAACCTTTCGGTTTATAGACATAAGATATTATTTAGCGTCGATGGTTAGGGTTTGAAGCATCTTCTTGGCAACAGGCTTTTTGTTGAGCAGCGCCGGTGACCACGTGGGCATTGTCTCGAGCCGCTCCAGCAATTGCTGATGCAGCGTCTCAGCGCCCGGCAACCCTCTAACCACATTGAAGTTAACGGGAACGCCGTCTTTATCGACCACGAATTCAACTTGCACAAAAGCCCTTTTTAAAGTATTGGGCAAATAACCGGAAACACTACTTCCCACCTGATCCATGAACGCGGTGAACGCCTCTGTACCGCCAGGATATCGAGGCCACTGGTCTACATACTCAGGAAGGGCCGCAAGCTGCCGCACTTTTCGAGGGGGCGCTATCTTAGAAGAGGCCATCGCCTTTTGATCGAGTGCAGGCAATACTGCCGGAGTACTGTTTTTGGGTGCACTAGTCATCGTGGCACCGTTGATGTGGTAGCGCCCGTCATCGGTTATCATCACGATAGGCAATCGTCGATTTTTCTCAAAATACGTGTACGCATCCTTTAACTGGTTGGTAAAATCCTTTAACACCGGGTCGTCCTTCGTAAGATCATCGAGATAAGCAGCACTCTTGGGCACATCGTAGCGGCAAGGAAAAATATGAACCGGAATATAATGCTGCCCCTGCTCACGGGCGTAAGCGGCCAGCACATACAGCTCGTCGATCTGCTGATCGGTAATAGGTATACAACCGACCGTAACACAACTGCCGTGTATATAGATCTCCCCTCCCGGTTTTATTGAATCGCTCAAGACCTTGTCGCTTGCATTGGGATAGTTGAGTCCTAGTGATAAATAATAATTGCTGGTGGGATTGAACTCATTGATGTAATAAAACCCTTCAGGCACCTGAAAATCTCCCTGCATCCTCTTAGGTCCCAACGAACCGGCCAAGGCACAAACAGGATAGGACTTAAAAAGGCGAAAGGAATCGGCAGGACGCTGTTTGACCCATACTTCGAGCTGGCTATCGTACTTGAACGAGCGGATGTATATGTAATTGGCCGGCCAAGTCAGTTTCTTGGCAGCGAATTGCCTTTTGAGTGTATCGACTTTTCGGGCCATCGCTTCTTGCGGACGCGAAAAACTTCGTTGATAGTCGATGAAAGAGTAGTAAGTAGAGCCGCCCCTTGAAATACCATATCCGGTTTGCGCCACTGCTGAGAGAGGAATAGACAGCAAAAAACTCATCCGAAAAATAAACCCTAATTGGCTAAAGAAGATTTCGGAGAGAAATTTGATCATAAACGATTTTAAGTTAAACAATATTGAAGGTAAGCACTCGCTCAGATATTTCCCCGGGCCTCTTGCTCGCGCTCGATCGCCTCGAACAATGCCTTGAAATTACCTTTTCCGAAACTCTTGGCCCCTTTTCGCTGAATGATCTCGAAAAACAAAGTAGGCCTATCCTCTACGGGCTTTGAAAAGAGTTGCAAGAGATAGCCCTCGTTGTCTCGATCGACCAAAATTCCCAATTCCTTGAGAGGCTCGAGATCTTCATCGATACTTCCTACTCGGTCGAGCAGATCGTCATAATAGGTAGTGGGCACTTTCAGGAACTCCACACCTCTGCTCATCAGTGAGCGGACCGTTTTGACAATGTCGTTGGTGGCCATCGCCACGTGCTGACAACCCTCTCCGTTGTAAAACTCGAGAAACTCCTCTACTTGGCTCTTACGCTTTCCCTCAGCAGGCTCATTGATCGGAAATTTTACAAAACCATTGCCACTACTCATCACTTTACTCATTAGTGCCGAGTACTCGGTAGAGATATCTTCATCATCAAAAGAAAGAATATTCTTGAACCCCATCACCTCTTCGTAGAACTTGACCCAAGGATTCATCTGGTTCCATCCCACATTGCCCACACAATGATCTACATACAGCAACCCACAATCAGAGGGAGCAAATTCGGGGTTTGACCACGCACGATAACCGGGCATAAAGACACCAGCGTAATTTTTTCGCTCGATAAAAAGGTGAACCGTATCGCCATAGGTATGTATTCCACTCATCACGAGTTCTCCCTGCTCATCTTGCATCCTTTTAGGTTCCATATAACTCTTCGCCCCGCGACGAGTGGTCTCGTTCCAGGCCTGGGTAGCATCGGCCACACGAAGTGAAAGAGCCTTAACACCATCACCGTGGCGGTGAACATGATCGGCTATAGGATGATCGCTTCGCAAGGCCGTGGTCAGAACAAACGTGAGTTTATGTTGCCGAACGGCATAACTGGCACGATCCTTGACGCCTGTTTCGGGGCCGGCATAGGCCAAGGCCTGAAAGCCAAACGCACTCATGTAATAATGAGCCGCCTGTTTGGCGTTGCCTACATAGAACTCGACATAGTCGGTTCCTTCTAGAGGAAGAAAATCTTTTGCAGCGGCTGATTGTTCAGCGGTTTGCGCAGCGATGGCAGTAGCATTCATAGTGCAAAAGTAAAGAAAATTGGCGCGTCTCTTTATGGGGGTTGCCGGCTTTGCCGCTATCTTTGCGCCATGCTGAAAGTGGGTATCTTAGGAGGAGGCCAGCTAGGCCGAATGCTACTGCAGGCCGCAGCGAACTACCCTGTCGAGACCTATGTACTAGAAAGTGACCCCGACTGCCCTGCCGCCCATCTCTGTCATCACTTTACAAAAGGAGATATCCGCAATTTTGACGATGTGTACGCCTTTGGCAAAACTGTCGATAAGCTGACCATCGAAATAGAACAGGTCAACATCGAGGCCCTGGAAAAACTGGCGGCAGAGGGCGTAACGATCGTGCCGGAGCCTCGGGTGCTTCGCATGATCAAAAACAAGGTCCTTCAAAAGAAATTTTATCAGGACCACCAGATCCCCTCACCTGATTTTATAGTCACTCAATCACTTTCGGAGTTAAAAACGCACCTTTCTTTTTTACCTGCCGTTCACAAGATCGGTGAAGGCGGCTATGACGGAAAAGGAGTACAAGTTATTGCCGATACGACCCAAATTGATAAGGGTTTTGATGCGCCTTCGGTCTTGGAGAAAATGGTCGACATAAAAAAAGAGCTGGCCGTAATGGTGGCCATCAACCCTAAAAATGAAACGGCGGTGTACCCGCTGGTAGAAATGTGCTTTGATCCCGCTTTGAATTTGCTCGATTACCAATTGTGTCCGGCACAAGTAACTGATACCATAACCCAACGAGCTACGGAGATCGCCTTGCAAGTCGTAAAGGGAATGGGCTCTGCCGGTCTATTTGCGGTAGAGATGTTCTTGGACCATGAAGAAAGACTTTTCGTGAATGAAACGGCGCCCCGGGTACACAATAGTGGTCATCACAGCATCGAGGCCATACACTCTTCACAGTTCGATATGCTATGGCGGATCTTACTGGAGCTTCCATTGGGCTCTACTCAATTGATCAGCCCCTCCATCATGATCAACCTAGTGGGAACGGGCGCGACCGGACCTGCTACCTACATGGGCATCGATCATGTAACCGCTCTTCCCGGTCTCTATATGCATTGCTACGGAAAAAAGAGCAGCAAGCCCGGACGCAAAATGGGCCACATGACCTTACTGGGCGATGATATTGCGCAATTGCAGCAGCAAGCCCACGACTTAAAAAAGATCCTGTCCGTAAGCGGTGGTAGCGAAAGATAATCAAGTTTTTATCGTCAAAATATTGCGTGTCATTTGGCACAACAGCGCTATCTTTATTTTAGCCAATTTGCCATCATGAGAAATCTTTTTTTACAATGGGTATTGCCCATGATCCTTTTGACCGTTACAGGCTGTGGAGAGGAATCAAAAAAAACACCTGCCCCAATGGGTGGTGGCGAAAAAAATAAACCACTTAAGGTCGATCTTTTTATAGTACAGCCCGCCCCCTTTGCCGAAACCATCGAAGTGCCCGGTACCATTGTGGCAAGCGAATCGGTAGAGATCCATCCCGAAGTGGCAGGACGTATCGTACAACTTCCCATTGAGGAGGGAAAATATGTTGAGAAAGGAAGCCTGCTGGCCAAATTAAATGATGCCGACCTGGTCGCTCAACTGAACAAACTCGAGATACAATTACAGCTGGCACAGCAAACGGAGAAAAGACAATCACAACTTTTAAAGATCCAGGGCATCAGTCAGCAAGACTATGACATCAGCCTGTTGCAGGTCAATAGCCTGAAAGCCGATATTGGCATTATCAAGACCAGCATCGCCAAAACAGAGATCAGGGCTCCCTTTAGCGGCAAACTGGGTTTGCGCAATATCAGTAATGGCGCCTATGTGAGTCCTGCCTCGGTCATTGCCGTCATCAACCAGACCGAGCAGCTTAAACTCGATTTCTCGATCCCCGAAAAATACATTGGTAAGATTCGTAACGGACAAGAGGTGAGCTTTCGCTTCGAGGGAAGTAATGAGTCATTGACCGCCCGAATCGTGGCCACTGAATCGAGAGTTACTGAAAATAGCCGAAGCTTGCAAGTGCGCGCCCGGGTCGACTCTAAAAAATCGTTTTTACTGCCCGGAAGCTTTGCCAAGGTCACCATAGGCTTTGACCCCGATCCCAATGCTCTGTTGATTCCCACGCAGGCGATCTTGCCGCAAGCCAGGGGTAAAAAAGTTATACTCTACAAAGGAGGTATCGCCGTGTTTACCGAAGTAAAGACTGGCTCAAGAACATCCGATCGGGTGCAGATCATAGAGGGACTCGCCCCTGGCGATAGTGTTGTGACCACCGGCTTGCTCAGCGTGCGGCCCGATGCCTCCATCACCACCGGAAAAATATTGAATCCCAAACCATGAACATCGCAGAACTAAGTCTTCGCAGGCCCATTCTGGCAGTGGTCATGAACTTGATCATCGTGCTTTTTGGTGTGATCGGATTCAGATTCTTAGGGGTAAGAGACTATCCGGCCATCGACCCGCCCAATATCAGCGTCAGAACCTCCTACGCCGGTGCCAATCCAGACATCATAGAGACCCAAATTACAGAGCCCCTCGAAAAATCGATCAATGGTATCGCGGGTATCAAGAACATCACTTCTTCGAGCAGCAACGGCACCAGTAACATCAACGTGGAATTCGAACTAGGCGTTGATCTGGAGGCCGCCGCCAATGATGTGCGCGATAAAGTATCGCAGACCGTTCGATCACTACCCTCCGACCTAGATGCTCCACCAGTGGTATCGAAGGCCGATGCCAGTTCTGACCCTATCATTTCGATGACGGTCCAAAGCCCTAACAGAGATCAACTGGCCATTACCGAATATGCTACCAACGTTTTAGTCGAACGACTACAGACGATACCGGGAGTAAGTGCGGTGCAGATCTGGGGAGAGAAGCGCTATGCCATGCGCATCTGGCTTGAACCTTCTCGACTTAATGCCCTTGGCGTGACCATCGGGGATGTACAGGCAGCCCTTACCCGAGAGAACAGCGAACTACCTTCCGGAAAAATTGCCGGTTCTTCAATAGAGCTTTCGGTCAGAACATTCGGCCGCATGAACTCAGAAGAGGACTTCAATAACCTGATCATCAAAAATGTCAATGGAGCCGATGTAAAACTCAAAGACGTAGGTGAAGCGGTACTCGGTCCTGAGAACGAAGAGACGCTGATGAGAGGGAACGGTACTCCGATGATCGCTCTTGCCATCATCCCGCTTCCGGGATCCAACTATGTATCTATCTCCGAGGAGTTCTATAAGAGACTCGAGCAGATCAAAAAAGATGTGCCCTCCGACATTTCTCTGAATGTAGGAATGGATCAAACACGCTTCATTAAAAAATCGATCCTCGAGGTTCGCGAAACGCTAATGATCGCCTTCTTGTTGGTGGTAATGATCATCTATGCCTTTTTCAGGGATTGGATCATAGCCTTGCGTCCACTGATCGATATTCCGGTATCGTTGATCGGCGCCTTCTTTATCATGTACCTGATGGGTTTCACCATCAACGTTCTTTCTCTACTGGCCATTGTACTGGCCACGGGACTGGTCGTCGACGACGGTATCGTCGTAACGGAGAACATCTATAAACGGATCGAAAAAGGAATGAACAAGTGGCAAGCGGCCGTAGAAGGCTCGCGAGAGATCTACTTTGCCGTTATTGCAACATCGATCACACTGGCCATCGTTTTTTTGCCAATCATCTTTTTAGAAGGTTTTGTCGGAAGGCTCTTTCGCGAATTCGGTATTGTGGTATCGGGTGCCGTACTGATCTCCGCTTTCGTTTCGCTGACGCTGACCCCGGTTCTCAATGTAACACTTACCAAAAAGGACCCTACTAAGCATTCTTGGTTCTACCGGGTAACCGAACCTTTTTTTCGTTGGATGGAGACGGCCTACCAGCGACAACTACAGGCTTTCATGAAGGTCCGTGTGATCGGACTGGTCATTATTGCACTTTGCCTGGTGTCTATCTACTTTGTTGGAAGCAACTTGCAATCGGAGATCGCTCCGATGGAGGACCGTAGTCAATTCAGGATTCAACTGACCGCCCCCGAGGGTACGTCTTTCGATGCGATGGACAATTATGTGAACAAGGTCACGCAACTGGTCCTGGACTCCGTACCCGAGCGTACGATGCTCTTTAGCATTACCTCTCCCGGATTTACCGGATCGGGCAATGCCAATACCGGTTTTGTAAGGGTCTCTCTTGCGGATCCATCTTTGCGACAACGGTCGCAAAGTGAGCTGGCCAAAATGATCAACCGAAATCTTCCCCGCTATAACGAAGGAAGAGGATTTGTAATAGAGGAGCAGACCATATCGGTCAATAGAAGAGGCGGACAACCCGTTTCTTTCGTAGTACAGCACAACAACTTTGACAAACTCACCAAGGCCTTGCCAAAAATGCTCGAAGAAGCCCGCAATAGCAAGATCTTACAGAACCCCGATACCGACCTTAAGTTCAATCGCCCCGAGCTAAAAATAGAGATAGATCGTTTAAAGGCAGCGGCACTTGGGGTGAGTGTTACAGATGTATCGCAAGCCCTTCAATTAGCGTTTAGCAATCGGCGTATGGGGTATTTCAACAAGGATGGAAAGCAATATAGCGTAATGGGGCAAGTAGCCCGTAGTGACCGAGACGATCCGGGAGACGTAAGACAACTATTTGTCCGCAACAACAAAGGAGAGCTCATCTCTCTCGACAACATGATCTCGATAGAGGAGACCAACAGCCCCCCTACCATCTATCATTTTAACCGATATAAGTCGGCTACCATCTCCGCAGGCTTACAACCGGGCTATACCATTGGAGACGGTATAAAAGAGATGGAACGGATCGCAGCCAGCGCGTTGGATGACACGTTCACTACCTCACTGAGTGGGTCCTCAAGAGATTTTAAAGAAAGTTCCAGCAATACCTCATTTGCTTTCTTATTGGCCCTGGTGCTGATCTTCTTGGTGCTGGCCGCTCAATTTGAGAGCTTCGTGGATCCGCTTATCATCATGTTCACCGTGCCGCTTGCCATTGCCGGTGCTGTGCTTTCGCTTTGGGCCTTTGGACATACCCTGAATATCTTTTCACAGATCGGTATGATCATGCTGATCGGCCTGGTGACCAAAAACGGAATCCTGATCGTAGAGTTCGCCAATCAGATGAGAGAGAAAGGGCTGAATCGCACAGAAGCGGTGGTAACCGCAGCCACGCAACGTCTTCGCCCTATTTTGATGACGAGTCTTGCTATGGCCCTGGGCGCATTGCCATTGGCCCTTTCACTGGGGGCAGCGGCCACCAGTCGTATTCCCCTTGGAGTGGTCATTGTAGGAGGCATTTGCTTTTCACTATTGCTCACCTTGTTTGTGATCCCTGCCATGTATTCGTATCTGTCCAAAACAAGAAAGAAAAAAGAAATAGATCAGTTCATCGGCGCCTAACACAGTTACATGAAAAGATTTTTGATCTACCTGTCCATCTTCTTCAATTCGCTACCCAATGCGGCTGGCCAATCCTTGCTTACAGTAGAAGAGGCCATAGCGACAGCGCTCGAAAATAATTTCGAGATCAGATTGGCAAGAAATGACTCTGCCGCCGCTGCACTCGATTACCAGTATAGAAACGCTGCCCTGCTCCCCCGTCTTACCCTCAACTCGGGGCTTACGCTCAATAACAATGACCAATACCAGAAATTCACCGACGGGGCGATCCGTCAGCGAAAAGGCATTCGCTCAGAAAACCTGAATGCGAACGTGGCCCTCAATTGGACACTCTTTAATGGAGGAAGACTCTATGCAACGCGCGATCGCCTGACAACGCTACAAGAAGTTGGTGCCCTGAACGTCAAGAATAATATCATCAATACGGTCAGTCAGGTCATTACCGGCTACTATGCCATCGTGCAGCAAAAGCAACAACTTCGCGCCATCGAAGAACAGCTCGCCATCAATAACGAGCGGGTCAAACTGGCCGAGTATAAACTTGGTATTGGGGCAGGCACCAAACCTGACGTACTACAAAGCAAGGTCGATCTAAATGCCCAAAAAGCAGCCCAGCTACAACAACAGAATTCTATTGCCTTACTCAAGGAGCAACTCAACACGTTGATGGGCGTAGCTTCCGGACGTCTTTACGATGTATCGGATTCGATCCCCTTTTCTGAACCGATCATGCTACAAGATGTACAACGATCACTGGGTACTGCCAACCCGGCGCTGCAGATGATCAGCAAACAAGTAGACATTGCAAAATATCAATTGCGCGAAGCAAAAGCGGATCAATGGCCTCAGCTGAATCTGACGACTAACTATAATTTTAACCGGCTAGATAATATTGCCGTGGTCAATCCCTTTCAACCTTTGTTTAGCCGAAATAGCGGACTCAATTTGGGAATCAGCACCTCTGTTCCATTGTTCAATCAATTTACGGCCAAACGCAATATACAGGCCGCCCGCATTACCGTACAAAGCCGTGAACTGGTACTCGATCAGCAGCGCGCTCAACTCAACCTGCAACTAGTGCAAGCCTATAACGAATACGAGGCGCAGCAAAAGGCGCTGGCACTCGAAGAAGAGAACATTGTACTGGCAAAGGAGAATGTGGCCATTGTACTCGAAGTATACCGACTCAATGCCACTACACTGATACAATTAAAAGAGGCACAAAAGAGTCTGCAAGATGCCTATACCAGACTTATACAAGCCCGCTTTTTGACCAAAAGAGCCGAGACAGAACTTTTGCGGATAAAAGGGGCGCTGCTGCGTTAAAAAAGCCGTTTGCGGATTTTATCGTTTCTTTGCCTTCAAAATAAGCCTATGGAGCCGCTGGTTGGAATCATTATGGGAAGCGATAGCGATCTTCCTGTTATGCAAGCCGCAGCCGATGTGCTAAAAGAGTTTGGTATTGCCCACGAAGTGACCGTCGTCTCGGCGCATCGCACCCCCCACCGTATGATCGAGTATGCGCAACAGGCCAAAGCCCGCGGGTTGAAAGTGATCATCGCTGGCGCAGGCGGAGCGGCTCATTTACCGGGCATGGTAGCTTCGGTCACAACCCTTCCGGTAATTGGCGTACCCATCAAATCGTCCAATTCCATAGACGGCTGGGACTCTGTACTATCAATTTTACAAATGCCTAACGGAGTACCGGTAGGTACCGTTGCACTGAACGCATCAAAAAATGCCGGTATTCTGGCAGCTGAGATATTAGGCACCTGCGACGTAAGCGTAGCAGATAAGATCGCTTCTTACAAAGCACAACTTAGCGGAGAGGTGATCGAAAAAGTACAAAAGCTAAAAAAAGAGGGTTACGAGAACAAGTTCGACTAAGGGAGATTCAATATCGTAAACTCCTGCGTTAAACCCTGCGAGTGCGCAAGCAACTGATCGATCAATTCTTTTCCCCATTGCGCATAGAAATAACCCAAGTGCTGATGGCGCTCCTGTAATTGCTCTGCCGGAAACCAATGCGCTTTGATCAGTTGAAGTTGCATGTGTTGCTCATGGTGCTTTCTTTTTATGACCCTCCAGAGTTTTTTCTCTACCCCTTCCAATCCCTGCAGAGCTCTTTTCTCTAGCGAAGCCACATGAGCCACGAGCGTGGGATCCATCTTTCCGGCCTGCTGCTGTATCTGCTGATAGAGCTGGTGCAGAGCGGCACGCTCTTTAGACAGATCGCGTTGAGCCAGCATAGTTGGTCCCACTAAAGTTTGCATCAGCTGATCGATGGGAGAAAACAATCGATCGGGAGCTATCCCCAAAGCCCCAAGACGTTTTGTTTGAGCCGGCTCGGCCAGTAAGAATGAATTACGCAACACCAAAACCGGCATGGGTACATGCGCAGCGGCGAATAACTCCCTTACTTGCAACCAATAGGCGATCTCTGCTCCCCCTCCTATAAAGGCCACATCAGGCAACAAGGTACATTGGTATAACCCTCTTAACAGAACGTTGGGGCTAAATCGCTCCGGATGACGCTCCACTTCTTCTAACAGCTGCTGCTGGCTAAATAGAATGGATGTTCCATGAACCTGCCACTGATCTCCTTGCTTTTCGATACGATCTCGCCTACCCTCTTGCAGGTAAAACAAATTGATCGCACGGGGGGTGGCTTGAATCTTATAGCCTGCTGCTGCAAGCGCCGCTGCAGGTTGTTGTACGAGCGGAGCTACGAACTGCTCAAGCAATTCTTTTTTTATAATGGGGGCAAAAGATCGCTTCAGGTCTTTATCGTCGGGCAAAAGAACGAGTAGCCCATAGGAGGCGAACAAGCTATGTACGAGACGAAAGGTCGCTTCGGCTATAGTAAGCCCCTCTGTGTAGCTGTCACGAAGTAAACGTACCCACTCGGCACCGTGCGGAAATACGCCCAACTGCCCTTCGAGACGATCGATAAGGGATAGCAAGTTGTCATCGACATTCATGCGCCCCACGGCACCGGTCTGTGATGTACTCCATTGAATTTTTTCTATTCCAAGGTGAACATGATCTAGTTCGGCCAGATCGGCATCCTCCGTACCCATATAAAAGACCGGAACAAAGTCGCAATCGGATATCTTTTCTTTTAGCTCTTTTGCCAGCGCTATGGCATGCAAGATCTTGTAGATAAAATAAAGCGGGCCACTGAAAAGATTGTTCTGGTGCGCAGTGGTCACGGTAAAACAATTCGACTTAGCCAGCAAGGCAAGCTGCTCTTTTGTTTTCTCGGTCATCTCCACTGCTTCGTACTGTGCAGTCAGTCGGCTGACCAACAATTGGCGATCGGTAGCGAACCCTTTTCTCTCTTCGATACAAGACTGAATACCCCGTAAAGACAATTCATGCGAAGCAAACCCCTTTAGTGAGAGGTGGTGATCGAGATAATCCACCACCAGCGAAGAGAATGCCCCAGTTTCACGATACGGAATGCGAGTTGCCGAATAGCCCATAAGTTGTAAAAGTAAGAAGATGCTCAGAAACGCTCTACTGCAAAGGGACGAATATCCATCGAAGTGGGCCGCTCATCAACGATCTCTTGCACCAGCTTGCCGGTACCGGCCCCAAGACTTAAGCCCAGCATGGCATGGCCGGTGGCGACCACGACGTTTCGATATGACCTGATCTTTCCGATGTACGGAAGCCCGTCGGCCGAACAAGGACGATATCCATACCAGATCTGGTCCGTTGAAGGAGGAGTAATGTTCAGTTCGGGATAAAATTCGTTGACCGAGCGAAGAATGCCGTTGACCCGGTTATAACGAGGAGGGGTATCATGCGGTGTGATCTCCATGGTGCCCCCAAAACGTAGTTTATTTGCCGTAAGCGGTGTAATGGCCACTCTGCCTTCGATCAAAATGGCCGGATAATTCAATTGCTTGTCTTGCGGCTGCTCGGTGGTCACAGAGTAGCCTCTTCCGGGCATCAGCGGAATACGAAGACCCAAAAGTGCGGCCGTTTGCCTTCCCCATGAACCGGTGGCAACAACTACTTGGTCTGCCGTCTCCGTTCCTTTTGCATGTACTACTTTTTTGATAGCCCGACCCGCTGACTCAAAGTGACTGACCAGCGCATGGGTTATGAACTGTACCCCTTGATTTTTGAGATGAGCGATCAACTGTGGAATAAGCTGATTGGGATAACAATGTGCATCACATCCAAAATACAATGCACCCAGCGCCTCCACGCGCGTGGTCGGCTCCATTGCTTGCAATTCGGCGCGGCTTAACAATTTGGTATCGGAAAGACCCAACGAAAGGGCCTGCTGCAAGGTGTGATGACAATGCGCTGCTTTCTCTTCGGTCTTAAAGATCTCGAGCAGTCCTTTGTGCTGATACGAAAAATTCATACCGGGTAAGCGGGACCAACGCGCATACTCTTGCTGGCTGAGCAAGGAGATATCGCGTAGCGGAACAGCTGCCGCCATTACTTTTTTGGCCGTAGCACTTCGCATAAAATGCCAGCCCCACCGAATAAGATCCAGATCAAGTCGAGGCTGCACATAGAAAGGACTCTCGTTATTCCACATCCAGCGAAGACCCTGCATCACGATGCCCGGTGTGGCCAACGGAATAAAATGACTGGGGCAGATATAACCGGCGTTCCCGTACGAACAGCCCTGCAACAGATCGTCTTTGTCGATGACCACTACCTGGTGACCGGCCTGCTGTAAATAAAAGGCCGAACTAAGTCCGACGATTCCACCTCCTATTACGACTACTTTCATTTTTAAAATTAAATAACCTGAAATCCGTACGCATAGGGGTCATCATCCGGATCGATCCAAATGGTATTGTACCCGTAAATGCGCGCCCACCCTTCTACCGATGGGCGAATTGCCTGATAAGCGCCTAGTTTGACCTCTTCTTCGATGCGACCGACAAAACAACTTCCTATGATACTTTCGTGAATGAATTCTTCTCCTTTCTTTAGTTTTCCTTTTGCATACCACTGCGCCATACGGGCACTGGTGCCGGTGCCACAAGGAGATCGGTCAATGGCCTTGTTGCCATAGAAGACCGCGTTACGCGCCGTAGAGGAATCGTTGAGCACGGCACCCGCCCATAAAATATGAGAACAACCCCTGATGGTTTGATCTTCTGGATGAACGAACGTATAGAGTCGATTGATCTCGTCTCGGAGCGCTCTGGACCAAGCCACGAGTTGCTCGGCCCGGTAATGTTCAATCCCCTTAAAATGAGGTTGTACATCCACGATGGCATAAAAATTTCCTCCATAGGCCACATCAAAGACCAAATTGCCGAGCTCGGGGCAATGGGCCGTCAGGTCTGCCGAATGAAGAAAAGAGGCGACATTGGTAAGACGAACTGCCTCTACTTTCGTTCGTCCGTTCAATTGCGCGCTGCGGTATTGAATCTTGATGAGTCCGGCGGGGGTCTCTACTTGTAAAGACCCGGGATGGTGAGGAACGATCAGCCCCTCTTCGATCGCTACCGTGATCGTGCCGATGGTGCCATGGCCACACATAGGTAAACAACCACTGGTCTCAATAAAAAGAATGGATGCGTCGTGTGATGAATGCAAGGGTGGGTAGACAATGCTTCCACTCATCATATCGTGCCCACGGGGCTCGAACATCAACCCTTTTCTGATCCA
>Ga0129333_10001966_pt1 | contig 18929 bp, 9 predicted proteins | sample CPB6_08_DNA_FD_94474 | JGI IMG/M metagenome (GOLD analysis project Ga0129333, IMG submission 94474) | Freshwater to marine salinity gradient microbial communities from Chesapeake Bay, USA - CPBay_Sum_0.6_0.8_DNA | ecosystem: Environmental > Aquatic > Marine > Coastal | place: USA: Chesapeake Bay... | reverse complement strand
ATCCTGTTATAGGCAAATAAATATTTACAGTATTTCTATAAAAATCTAAATAAATATCTCTATGACACGGATTATAATCATTATCATTGTTTTTGCTTGGTCGGCATATACGGAACCATAAATCATCATTAAAAATTTTTACCGGTTCTTGTATTATTTCAGACACAATTTTTTCAAGATATTCTGAAAAATCTCTAATTTCTGTAGATGCATATTTTTTATAAGGCATTGAATTTAATATTTTTGTATGTTCTTCATTTGTAATATTGTTATGATATTTTTCAAGAGAAAAAGATTTATTAGTCAATTGTAGAATTTCTTTGCTTAAAATGTTTTTGAGAAAAAAATTATAATCATGAATATTAAAAATTTTATACCCACAGTCATTAAAATCTGTTTTTGCTAATAAATTAATATCATTATCAAGTAATATATTATCTTCCCCCCAATTAGCATCTACAAATAATTCGGAATAATATATCTTATTTTTTTCTAATGTTTCGTATGTAGTTTTTATAGTATTTTTTATAGTAGCATCATATGTATCTATATTTTTTATTTTACTAATTTCAATATTATATTCTTTGTATAATTTTGTTAATGTTGTAATATGCTGCGATCCATTTCCGAGAATTTTATCACTATGAGGGATGTTTTTTTGTATCTGAAGTTTTCGTTTAAACATTTCAGGATTACAAGGATAAAATTTTGTCCATACTATAAAAAAATCTGCTGATACGACATTTTTTTCAGTAGCAGTTGTATGGTGACCATGTCTTCCAGTACTATAATTAATAGTACTATCAGAATGTAAAATTCGATGACGTCTATATTTTTCTGCATAATCAATATGTGTGATATTTTTAAAAAAATCTGTAGTATTTTTTGGATAAAAAAAAGTATTATGATTTCCCATAACATTGTAAATTTCTATATGGTAATATCTATCTTTAGATATAGATTTTAGTGTTTCTTCCTTTGTTTTTTTTAACATTAAAAATTCGGTTACATTTAAACATATTTTATAATTATTAATGGTTTTCTCTATATTAATAACTTCTAGATCAACAAGGTGTGCATTAAAATTTGGAGATCCATCTTCATTAATATTTTGTGTCTTTACAATTGTCCACGAAGGACAAAATTTTCTAATAATTTCCACTGATCGATCGGTTGAACAATAATCTATCATTATTCCGTTATCAAATATTTTTGAGTGATGTTCTAACCAAAATGGTAATAGATATTCCTCATTAAAAAAATGTGAGATAACGGTAATCATATTTATTGTTTGAATATATAAATAATATAGTGAATTTTTCTATATTATTTTATTTGCAATATATTTATATCGTACTATATGATATTTACATCTTCATATATGGGGCAACGCATTTCGCCGCCAATTGTTCCCTAGATAAATAGATAGATTTCAGATCACTTTCCGCATAGCCAACTGGTTTGGTCTCATCCAATACGGTCTTGAACATATAAGGCGATCCAACGACAGTATTGCGCTCATTTGGCTGTATAATTTGATCAACAAATCGCTCATAATATCCAACATCATTACTTGCATTACGGAAATCAGTCTCCATTATTTCTCTTGCATTTTTAATCATATAATGACGATACTGGGCATTATTCACTGTTCCAATATCCTTCACTATAGAATTGTGAAGAAGTGTCTCCGATCGAGAACCCGCTATAATAGAACGTCCATCATTCATTAGAGGCGGATATCCGGGATATTTATTATTTGAAGAATACCCTAAACTTGATTGCGGTATAGTCTCTTTAATTACCGGATATGCGCATTCCATCGATTCGCCTTGTAAAAATGAAAACATTTGTATATACAACAACAATATTTTTATACAGGAGGTTCATTGTATTTGTTATAATTATAATTGTGTTTTATGTCTTCGCCTATCAATGGTGTTGTGCTGTAGAATAAATTGCATACTCCTCCCGATAATCCACGATCTTGTCCAATATATATCAAATCATTGACTTGGAAATTATCATCTTTTAAGTTGCGTTTTGCACTATGGATAAGTTCGCCATTCACAAACAAATCTATATTAAATCTATCATAATTAAATACAACATTATTCCACTTTTGTAGAGGCATCGCGAATTCATGACTTTGCGTCTCGTTGAAATATGCCTTAAATGTATTTGTTTTTCCATTAAATACTAATCGTGGATGTTGTGTAGTGAATTCAAAAATGGTCGCCTCTTCATTGTATGGATATTTATTCGGCGGCTGCGATACAATATACACCCATCCCGAAATCGCAAATGTGTTTTTAATAATTTGCTGACTATTATTTTTTTTGGAACCAGTATTTGTTAAATCAACATAAGTCTTGAAAGGTTTCTTTACATTTATTGGTGTAGGGTCTTTTACTATTATTGTTCCGTTCTTCATAATAGAGGCCGTCGCCAATTTGGGCAAATATATGTATAACAATATCAATATTATTTCAATAATGAACAGGGAAAACACCACATTCGGCGTTGATTTGAATTCACCCAATAAATACTCCACAAAATCACTGATTAAGCATGGAATATAGAATAATAATTGCACGAAAAATCCCGACCATCCACCACTATCGGTTGTATCTATTTTTTTAATCATCGTTTTGAAAATAATTGCTAATATCACAAATGCTATCAATGCCTCTATCACTCGGAATGAAGTGAAAGCCGCCCTTATTTCTAAAATGGAAACCTCACCCGATATATATAAATATATTCCCACGCAAACCAATAGTAACATTGATACTATAAACAAAAATGAATAACTGGATATAGTTGCATTTTGTATATCAATAAAATTCTTATAAATCCAAAAACATAATGCTACAAATGGTATGATTATGATGGAAAAATAAAAATATTGCTCTGAATATAATATATCCGGTTTATTCGTCATATAAAAAAAAATAACTAAGAGATATACGGCAAAAGCTATAGCATATAAATTGGTTTTGGCGCAACTAGAAATTCCATTATATATTTTTTGAATTGAATCCATTCAGTAAATATTCAATCTTATATATTTACAGAATAAAACAAAGCTCGGCTACAAATTCTCCATTGTTGTTTTTCGGCCGTGACATTCGCGACATAATGCTACTAAATTATCTACGTGATTGCTGCCTCCATATTCCAATCGGATTTTGTGATCTACTTCAAACCACGCCGACAATTGTTCGCCACAATCACCGCATTTCCAATTTTGACGACTGGCTACAAATTTCTTCTTTGTTTCGCTCACCGATCGCTTGGTTGCTTTTTTTCCCGAATTAACAATGCGTGTTATATTGCGGTCTTCTTGTTGCGGCGGTATACCGCTTATAGGATAAGCATAATCATCGCCACTGTTTCGAATATTTTGTTTTGCAGTAAAATCCAATATGGGGCTTAATATACTTGATGTCTCGCGATCAATCGGCAAATATTTAATATATTCATTTGACCCGCGAATAATATCAGACGCTTTTGATGGGAATTTTTTGAAAAGTACATATATCATCAATCCACCTAAAGCTATTCCAGCCATTTTATAATATTTTTGATTTGTTTGTAATAGTTTCCAATATTTGCCGTCAGTATATACATTTGCTATTAGAAATGCTGTTACACCAAAAATGATTAATTCAATGCGCATCCTCTATATAATATGCAGAATTATTCCTCCCAATAACAATAAATCAAAAATACACACAATAATATGAACGCCACGTGAATATAGTATCTTCTTATTTTCAATTCTTTGTGTAAATGTAATTCTTTTGGTGCATAGAGGGCAAAGTAATTTTCCATCATTTCATCGAGAGACATCTCATGTTTTCCCAATAAAACGTTGTACTTATTATGAATGAAATTGATCCATCTTAAGAGCGAATCTTTACTTGATAAATAAGGCGAAACAGGGTACTTGTCTAACATCACACTAAATTCGTTGCCCATCTCGGCATCAGGAATAAATAGAGGCATATTCTGAAAAAAATCATAATATTTTCGTTTTGAAACTTCATTTGGATAATCGGGATAAGTCATCGCAACAGTTGTGAGAAAAAACCAATATTGAGGACCCCAAACTTTTGAATCTAAATACATAAAACAAAGTATATAAAAAATACTTACATTATTAAGATAATCAGATTCCGAATGGAATATAATAATTGTAATAATTGCGGAAAAAAAGGCCATATTTTTAATCAATGCAAAATGCCTATTATGAGTATCGGCATAATCGCAGTAAGAAAAAATCCGAAAACAAATGAAAATGAATTTTGTATGATATGCCGAAGAAACACTTTGGGGTTTATGGATTTTATACGTGGTAAATATTCCGTTTATAACCAATATCATATCACAAATATGATTAAACAAATGACCGAAACTGAAAAGAAAATGTTGAAAATATTGGAATTTGATGATATATGGAATATAGTGTGGGGTAATACAAAGAAGCTGTGTGTGCAATATAAGAATGAGGAGCAATTATCAAGAGACAAATTCAATCATTTGAGAAAAGGGGTTTTGGTTGGACCGAATAATCAGGCTCCACCACCCGGATTAAAGCATCCGTATGAAAACAATTTTCAAATGAATGGATTTGCTGCCGATAATGTGCAACGATATAATAATATTATTGGATATAATTTGAATTTATTGATAGATAATTGTGGAACATATTGGGATGAAGCGGAATGGGGGTTTCCAAAAGGTCGTCGCAATTTTTACGAAAGTGATTTGGACTGCGGTTTAAGAGAATTTTGTGAAGAAACTGGGTTTGTATATTCAAGTGAAAAGTGCAATATTGTTAGTAATATTTTTCCATTTGAGGAGATTTTTATTGGATCTAATTATAAATCGTATAAACATAAATATTTTCTGATGTTTGTTGATTATGAATATTCGCTTAATTGTGCGAAGGCATTTGTGCCTAACTATGAAGTTAGTATGGTTAAATGGAAAAATTTTGATGAATGTATATCCGCAATACGGCATTATAATTTAGAAAAGATAAATATGATTTCATTAGTTAATAAAATTTTGTCGCGATATATATTCAAATAAGGATCCAAATATGCGTTGATCTAAATGTAAATATATGTATCTATTATATACATATAGTTATGGAATCGTCAGTAGTAGATAACGGTTCGAAAAAAAAAGTTTATACTAAAAAGAAGCAGCAAAATGTTGCGATAAAACCAAAGAAAACACGAAAAAATAAAAAAAAAGACGATAAGCAAAGTGATGAGCAAAGGAACGACGAGCAAAGGAACGACGAGCAAAGGAACGACGAGCAAAGGAACGACGAGCAAAGGAACGACGAGCAAAGCAACAACGACCAAATAGAAGAATCATCAACAGGAGAAATAGCAGTTCCTACAATATCATCAATGAACAATGAGTTATTAAAGAAGATTGAAATAGAGGAATACGAATCTAACAGAGATGCAAAAGAAGATCCCCACATAGATGCTTTATATCCAACAATAAACGATCCTTTTTTTAGCGATAAAATATCACGCCGTCGTGAATATGAATATATGAAATATGATGGTGATATTCGTGATATAGAGGCTTTCTCCAATTATTTATGTGAGAACCCCATTTTTGAATTAATGCCGCACCAATTGTTTGTTCGTAATTTTATATCAAGAAACACACCATACAATAGTATTTTATTATATCACGGATTGGGGTCTGGTAAAACGTGTTCAGCCATAGGTATTGCCGAAGAATTGCGCGAATATGCAAAACAAACCGGTTCGTCACAACGTATTATGGTTATTGCATCCTCTAACGTTCAAGATAATTTTCGCCTCCAATTATTTGATGAACGTAATTTGAAAATAGAAAATGGAAACTGGACAATCAAATCGTGTATTGGAAATAAATTGTTGAAGGAGATTAATCCAACTGGTGAAAAGGGTCTCAAAGAAGAAGACATCATTTCACAAGCAAACACTATTATCAATAATAATTATGCATTTATGGGATATTTGCAATTAGCCAATTATATTATTGATCACGTTTTGGTTCCGACAACCGCAAATTACACTCTATCACAGAAGAGGGAAATCGAGATTCAGAATATCAAGAAGTTTTTCAATAATCGTCTTATTATTATTGATGAAGTTCATAATATTCATTTGAATGCGAGTTCGAAAAATAATGAAACCAAAATAGCAAAACTGCTATTAACCGTCGCCAAATATGCCGAAAATATGAAATTGGTTCTTTTGTCTGCAACCCCCGTTTATAACTCCGTTAAAGAAATCATATGGCTCACTAACTTGATGAATGTAAATGATAAACGATCTGAAATAGAGGTGAGCGATGTTTTTACATCTGATGGCGAATTCGTAAAAGCAAAGAAGGGTCGCGAATCTGGCGACGAATTATTGCGGCGCAAATTAACAGGATATGTATCATATGTTCGGGGTGAGAATCCATATACTTTTCCATTCCGCGTTTATCCCGAGTTTTTCGCACCCGAGAAGACATTTTTGAAAGAAGAATATCCCTCTAAATCGATGTCGGGAAAACCCATTGGTGAAACGATGAAATATTTAAATGGCCGTGTATATATTAATAAAATTGGATCTGAACAAGAACGCGGATACCGATTTATTGTAGATAATATGTTAAGACTTAGTCGGCGAAAAGGAGACAACCTCTATTTCCTTGATGAAGATGTGCGAATAAAAGAACCGAATTTTGAAAATATGGAAAGTTATGGCTACTCTGAATTGCAAGCACCGCTTCAAGCACTTATTATGATGTATCCGTCGCCATTATTAAATCACACCGAGGAACCCGTTTCCAAAGAGTTTTACAAAGAAGTATCCAAACAAATTATCGGCAAAGATGGGTTACGTTCTGTAATGGATTTCAAAGAAGAACAAACCGAAATTGAACTTAATCCAGGACACGCAGAAACCGAAGATCGTCAAGTCTTGACCATTTTCAGAAAACACAACTTCGAATATAAAAGGGGGTTTGAGCGAATTTTCCATAGAGAACATTTACATAAATATAGTAGCAAAATTGCAAATATTTGTGATAAAATCCGAACATCGCGAGGAATTGTATTGATATACACGCAATATATTGATGGTGGTATTGTCCCGATGGCTCTAGCATTAGAGGAAATGGGATTTACGCGAACAGGTACACCTCAACACGGCCAACCAGTGTTGCCTCTATTCAAGAAATTAACAACCCGCTCGACTGGAGTGCGAACACAAGTAGAACCGGTAAATGCGGTTGATTTGCGACCGCAGTCAGAAGTAAATAAAGCCGAGTTTTCTCAGGCGAAATATATGATATTAACTGGAGACAAATATTTTTCATACAATAATGCGGATGATATCAAAATCGCAACAAATAAAGACAATGCAGATGGGCGTAATGTGCGTGTTATTCTGATTTCAAAGGCGGCATCTGAAGGATTAGATTTCAAAAATATTCGTCAAGTCCATATTTTGGATCCGTGGTATAATTTGAACCGCATTGAACAGATTATTGGAAGAGGTGTGCGAAATATGAGTCATTGTGGGTTGGAATTTAAAGAGCGAAATGTAGAGGTTTATTTGCACGCGACCACTTTGAGCACAAAAACAATAGAATGCGCCGACCTCTATGTTTATCGATATGCAGAGAAAAAAGCAATCAATATTGGTGCAGTCAATCGTATAATGAAAACGGTTTCTGTTGATTGTGTTTTAAATATATCACAAACAAATCTCACTTGTTCAAGTCTCAATGGAAAAGACGAAAACTGCGAAAAATCGGTTGCCTCTAAAATGGCGATTACAGATAAGCAATTGAGCGCGATTGCCGCAAATCAACAAATTAAAATACGGTCTTCGTCCGATACTGATGTGGAAGGCAAGCCATTTTTAATTGGAGATCGCCCATTTACGGAAGCATGTGATTATATGGAATGTAATTATACTTGTCCTACAAAGAAGGGTCCAATCATAGAGGCGACTTATCATAAGGATATTATCACTGCAAATTCCGCTATTATAATAGAGAAAATCAAAGAACTCTTTACCAAAGGTGCGCCTGGAAAAACAGAAGGTCTTGATATTGTGATGCCCAAGGCATTTAATAGGCGCACCATTCTCAAAATGATTACATCCGTTAAGAATAAGTTTGGAATTGTTCCAAAAATAAACCCCAAAGAAATTGATTTTGCTCTTACAACCATTATAGAGAATCCGAATGAAATTTTGGTCGATAATACGGGGCGAACCGGGCGAATTGTGAACCGAGGCAATTACTATATTTTCCAACCGATTGAAATACGAGATGGACTATCCTCTGTTTTAGAGTCGGCGTTACCAGTTCATAGTAAAGCAAGAACGGTCAATTTTGAAATAGAGGGAGTTATTAATGCACCAGTCGAAGAAGCGAAAGCGGATATTCAAGCGTCTGCGTCTGCTGTTGAACAAACCGCTCCTTACGAAAAAATATTAGATGAATTCAGAGAAAATTTCAAAAATATACAAAATAAAGATCCAAACATTATCCCCCCTAAAAATCTGGATTGGTATATTCACTTGAATTCAGTAGGCAAAAAAACAAAAGAGAATCCAAATTCACCAATACAAACAAAAGAATACATTAAAACAACATTTGGTATTACTGATAATGAAATTGAAAAATACGCGGTATTTCATATGATTGATACATTATCTTTTACGAAAAAACAAATATTGGCCAAATATGTTGCGGACAAAATGGATTCACACGAAGAAGACGCATTATTATCCTATATTTCAGAATATTTCAAACCTCTAATATTCAAATCAGAAGGAGCGATTAAAATATTGTTGGCGAAAGAAAACAAGAATACTATGATTACAAAAGAAGAAGATGCTGATTGGGTTGAAGAAAACCCAGAAGACGACACTCAATTTAGAGCCGCCGTTTCAAAACGACTGAAACGAGACTATTTTAGCAATTTCTTTGGATTTATTGGTGATTTCGAAAAGAAGACTATTCACAATATGGTTTTCAAAATAAAACGAATGAGTCAAGCACGAAATAATACAGGCGCATATTTACAAAACTATATTAAAAAAACCGTTATTGAAAAACTGAACTATTTATTAGGAACAGTTGCGAAAATTGTGCGCGCAAATCCATCAAAATATGAGGGGAAAACTGCCGAAAAAATATATCAGATTGCATCCGAAATCAAAATAAATGAGAAAGAAGGGACAATTGAGAAACCAATATATACGGACGAAAACACAGATATTTCTCAAGTCGCGGTATCCGGATTAATAGAGATTATTATGCGAAAATTAAATGATGAAGATGATGACGGAAGAACTTGGTTTATGAATGCCGAAGAAAGTATTGTGAACAAAGCCGAAGTAATATAAAATTGATCGATTACAATATTTTTAATAATTATATAAACCAATCTAATAATAATATATAGGAAAATGGAAAATAAAGAAGAAGGCACAAAATATGGCGTATACATTCGCTCGATGTTGAATATGAAAGTTGCGCTTAAGATCACTGAAGTGGGAAAGAACATTGGAACAAATCTACAGAAAGTAATTGTTGCGAAAACCGAAGGAAAGTGTATTCCCGAAGGATATATTAGACCCAGCTCCGTAAAAGTAATGGCGTATTCCAGTGGTAAAATCAAAGACGACCACGTGGAATTTGAAGTTGTATATGAATGTTTATTGTGTTACCCGGTTGTTGATATGATTGTCGAATGCACCGTTACCAATGTAACTCACGCTGGAATTCATTCGCATGTAAAAGACAAAGACAGTGATAATATTCCGATTACAGTATTTATTGCGCGAGATCACAACAACACAAACAAAACATTTAATTCTGTGAAGGAAGGTGCGCAAATAGAGGCACGAATCATTGGAGTTAGATTCGAATTGAACGATCCATCTATTACGGCTATTGCGATATTAGAGGAGAAACGTAAATAAACGAGTTAAAAAGAATTTTATAAAAAAGAATTTATAAAAAGATATAAATAATGATAGTGTAATATAATAAATTAGTACACAAGATGCAATCCGAGCAAATAGATTTGTCCACATTAAAAGATAAGATTGAAAGATTAAGTAAGAATAACCAGATGGAGATACTTAGTATCTTGAAAAACACAAACGGTGTTAAACTCAATGAAAACAAGAATGGTGTTTTTGTGAATATGTCTTTTTTATCCAAAGAAACGCTGTCTGAATTAGAAAAATATACAAAATATGTTTGTGATCAGGAGAAGACGCTGAATGAGATGGAGCTCCAAAAGCAAGATTTTAAGAATGCTTTTTTTACTGGGAGTGAGTAAGCGGCAATGCTATACATCCAATGTAATTAGGAAACTATTTCTTTGTAACCTTTGAAATGCTATAAAAATAATTAATTAATTATTTTTACATAATTATACTATCGTACTACTATTTAGCATAAGTAAATACATTCTTTACGTGAGCAATAATTCTATAACTTTTTATGATTATAGTGATAATATAACCTATATAGAAAAAATTATATATAGTATTTTATATAATGCCTACCTACACGGAAAATAGTGTGAACTACTCCTACGTTGTCGGTTCTGGAATTGCTAGCGTGGCGCGCAGTGCATCTGCAACTGGTAACCGAACCATTTTGTCCAGTTTTGTTGTTGATGGTTCAACATATAATGTTACTAGTATTGAGTCTAATGCATTTTCTGGAACATCAATCACAAGTGTTACCATTCCAGCTTCAATCACATCCATTGGTAATTTTGGATTTCAAGCGTGTCAGAGTATGACTTCGGTTGTATTTGCTGAAAATAGTGCATTAACAACAATCGGTTCGAACGTTTTTGAAGTTTGTATTCTTCTCAATAATTTGACTATACCTGCATCGGTCACAAGTATAGGTAATAATACATTATCAGGTTGCTCTAGTTTAAATAATATTACACTTAAGGCACGTATTACAAATTGGGGTGATGTAGCATTTAATTTAAGAAATCCGAATATGCAATATACATTTGATTATGCCGGTAATATTCCAAACGGGATGTTTTATGGCCATAATAGTATTACTACAGTCAATATCGGAGCATCTATTACTAGTATTGAATCTCAAGCATTCCAATGGTGTTCTGCTTTAACTACTGTTAACTTTTTGTCTTCATCTGGTGCACTAACTAGTATTGGTCAAAACGCTTTTTACCAGTGCACAAATTTAACTGCTATTGCTATTCCTAATCAAGTTACCAGTATTGGAATCCAATGTTTCTGGGGATGTACCAGTTTGGCTACTCTTACATTCTCGCCTACAAGTTCAATTAGTACTATTGGAGGAAATGCTTTCGCAAATTGTAGCAGTCTAACAAGTCTTACTATTCCTGCATCAATGACTAATATTGGCGGAGGGGCTTTTCACGGATGCACAAATCTTAGAACAATTGTCTCCAATTCTACCGTCAGTTTTGCTTCCGTAATCACTCAAACTACTGGACTCACTATTACATTAGATTATGCGGGTGTTATTTCTTCATCTGCATTTGCAAGTATGACCACTTTAACTAGTGTAACAATAGGACCGAATATTACAAGTATTGGAACTTCTGCATTCCAATCGTGTACCGCTTTAACTACTGTTAGTTGCACATCATCATCTGGAGCACTTACAACTATTGGTAATAATGCCTTTTATGGATGTACTGCATTGAGTACTATTAATATTCCTGATCTAGTTACAAGTATTGGAAATTCCGTATTCCAGGGATGTACTGCTTTATCAACAGTTAGTTTTACATCATCTAGCACTCTAGCTACTATTGGAACTTCTACATTCCATGGATGTACTGCATTGATTACTATTAATATTCCTGATCTAGTTACAAGTATTGGAAATTCGGCATTCCAGGGATGTAATGCTCTAACTACTGTTGGTTTTACATCGTCAAGTGCTCTAACTACTATTGGTACAAATACATTTAATGGTTGCTCCAGCTTAAACAATTTTACATTCCCTTCAAATGTAACAAGTGTTGGAAATTATGCACTAAGCGGTTGCTCAAGTTTGACCAATATTACATTTAAAGCACCAATTACAGGTTTTGGATTAGTAATGTTTGGTCAATCAAATACTGGATTTAATTTTACACTCGACTATTCTGGTAATATTGTGAATGCAATGTTTTATGGATTTTCTACATTGGCTACTATTAATATTGGTCCTTTAATTACAGGAATTGGTTCTCAAGCATTTCAAAACTGCTCAGCACTAACATCCATTAATTATTTATCTTCTTCAACTGCCCTTACAAGTATTGGACAATCCGCTTTCCAATCGTGCGGAGCATTAACGACTGTTACAATTCCAAATTCTGTAACAATTATTGATGCAGGTGCTTTTAATAACTGTATTTTACTCGAAACTGTAAATATGGGCTCATCTGTTACCACAATTGGTCTAAATGCATTTTATAACTGTTTGAAAATAGTAAGTATTAATATTCCAAATACAGTTACAACAATCGGTGACCAGGCATTTTGGGGATGCAAAGCAATGACTAGTCTAACATTTTCTAGCAATAGTTCTCTTACATCAATCGGAGTACATTCATTTGCTTGGTGCATTCTTTTGACCAATATTGTTCTTCCCAATTCATTAACATCCATTGGTTCATATGCATTCAATAACTGTCAAGGATTGCAAACAATTACACTTCCTGATGCATTAACTACCATTTCTACATATTTATTCAATTCTTGTATTAGTTTAACAACAATTGCTATTCCTAATAGTGTAACAATTATTGACGAAGGAGCCTTCTTGTTTTGTTCTAATTTGACTAGTATTACAATTCCTTCATCAGTTACAACTATTGGTCTTTATGGTTTCGCTGCATGTTCAAATGCAACATCATTAACATTTACACCTACGAGTTCACTTACAACAATTGGTGTGTCTGCGTTTGAATCTTGCAATAAATTACCAAGTGTTATCATTCCAGCAAGTGTATCAACAATTTCGGCAAATGCTTTCACCGATTGTACATTGATAACCAGTTTTACTGTTGATGCTAATAACCCTTATTATTCATCTGATTCAAACGGAGCATTATTTAACGAAACAATTACATCATTGGTTGCTTATCCTTCTGCTTCTACCACAACTGAATACAATATTCCAAGCACAATTACATCTATTAGTAGTAATGCATTTTTTAAATGTACTAATTTGGCTAGTGTTATAATTCCTGCTTCAATTACCACAATTGGAGATAATGTTTTTAACAACTGTAATGCGTTGCTCACTGTGAGATTTTTGGGTGAAATTCCCACAATTGGTAATAATAATTTTACAGTTACTAATGATACTGCTGTATATACCGTAAATTCGACCATAAACACGAATTCATCTACTGTATCAAGTAAATTATCTATGTTTACAAATTTTGTACAAACCAGTACGGTTCCTCAAGTTGGACTATTAAATTTGTCTAATATATCATTGAGTGATGGATCTTTTACGATTACTGATCCCATTAAACCGTCGGATAATACCGGCACTTGGACTTATACCACAGCGGATACCGACAAAATTACAATTAGTGGAAATACCGTAACTTTAGTTTCTCCAGGAATTGCTAGAATCGTCGCAACGCTTTCAAGTGATTCCAATTACAGCTCAGTAACTATTATTGGTCAATTCTCTATTTCTGATGCAGGAACAGCACCAAGTACATTTGCTTTTACATCGGCTTCTGCTGTAACAACAGTGGTTCCTTCAAATATCGCCCCTGTATCTGGCGTTGTATCATTATCGCTTGAATTGTTTTCAGCGACTGATTTAACTCAATTTAACCCAAGTTCAGGAAGTGTTATTGAAAAAGAAGAAAACAGAAATATGGTTGTAGACACTTTGTTTAGTATGTTTCCCACTGCAAGTGCATTAACTATTCCACCAACAGCTATTTATTTGCCTTCGGCAATTGATCTATCTGGCGTTGTAGTAGTAAAGGTATTTAAAACTTTTGGATCAACTAGTGAAAACCCAGTTGTTATTGATTCAAGTGTTATCGACCAAAATACCGTATTCTTTTCAGAATTTGACGAAATTGGAAATGCTGTTCTTATGAATGGTATTAATACATTTTCTGGATACAGTGTTAAAATAGTAAAGCAAAGCACATCTAGTTATAATATTTTCAAGACTGATAATCAAAATGTAACTACTACAAGTAGCGCCGTAGAAGGAGATACGATTGCTTATGCCGGTTATAGATTTGTAATTGGTTCTATCACTGGTCAATTGGCCGATCCTAGACCGGTTATAACTAATTTCTCTGTTCCTGCAAAAGCCTATGGTGATGCTCCATTCACTATTGTTGATCCATCTTCTAATAGCAATGGTTCTTTTTCATACACAAGTTCAGACACAAGTATTGCAACAGTTTCCGGCAATGTAATTACCATTGTTGGTATCGGCAGTTCAACAATTACTGCAACTCAGGCAAGCACAAACATTTATGATTCCGGTTCAGTCACATCCACTCTTGTAGTAAGTAAGACAAACACAGTATTATCTGATTTCTCTATTCCCGCAAAAACATATGGCGATGCGGCATTTACTATTACAGCGCCTACAACAAATAGTAGCGGATCGATAACATATACCACTTCAGACATAACTGTCGCCACTGTAGCTGATAATACTATTACAGTTGTTGGTGTAGGTAGTGCAACAATTACCGCAACACAGGCTGAAACATCAACACATACATCAGCCACAACAACTGCTACTATTGTAGTTAATAAACTTGCACCAACCATCTCAAATTTCTCCATTCCCACAAAAACTTTTGGAAATTCGGCTTTCGCCATTACAGCCCCATTATCAAATAGCTCAGGTTCTTTCTCATATTCCAGTTCAAACACCGCTGTTGCTACTATTGTCGGAAATGTGATCTCGATTGTTGGAGCCGGAACTTCAACTATTACTGCTACACAAGCAGCGTCCTCTATTTATTCGTCTGGAACAATCACCGCGGAATTTGTTGTAAACAAAATCACACCTACGCTTAGTAATTTCTCTGTTGCATCTAGAGCCGTCGGAAGTGCTGCGTTCGCCCTTACTGCTCCTACCTCTACAAGTAATGGTGCTTTTACATATACCAGTTCAAATACTGCTGTTGCGACAATAAGTGGTCCCAATGTTACCATTGTTGGTGCTGGTACAACCACAATTACTGCGACACAAGCAAGTACAGCCACATACGAATCCGGAACAATAACCGCCGTTTTCCAAACTTATACAACTGGTACATATACACTTAATAATGTGAATTATGTCTATAATGTAGGTTTGGGAACCGCCAAAATTGCTTCATCCACTTCGGCGACAGGTGCTATTACTCTGGTATCGCCTTTCATAGTAAATGATGTTTCATATAACGTCACAAGCATCGATGCATATGCTTTCCAAAACCGACCGATTACTAGTATTAATATTCCAGACACAGTAACAACAATTGGAACAAATGCTTTCTGGGCTACAAATATTTCATCTATTACGATTCCTGCAAGCGTAACCTCTATTGCAAACAATGCTTTTGGTAATTGTGGAAATTTAGCAACTTATGTTATTAATTCTTATATATCTAATTTAGGTTCAGTTTTCACCTATTTTAATGCAAGTTTACGACAAACTTGGACATTTGATTATGTTGGACCTATTCCAGATAATGTTTGTCAAAACAGGCCACTCAATAGTGTTGCAATGAGCGATACAATTACTGCAATTGGTAGAAGTGCATTTAATGGATGCACTGGATTAACAGGAATTGAACTTCCACCAGCCATTACATACATTGGTATAGAGGCTTTTGCAAATTGTGCTTGGCTTACGAGTATCATAATTCCGAAAACAGTAACAGTCATTGGCAGCGGCTGCTTTACGGGCTGTAATGGATTAACTAGTTTTACTCTTCCATCAGATATGAGTTTAAATACTACTTATGGCGTATATGGTGGAAGTGTATTTTACGGATGTACTAATCTGACTAGTGTTAATATTTTCTCATATGTTCCGTTTTTAGGTGAAATGTTCAATGGTTTTGCAACTCCAAATATAACTCTTACAATGAATTATGTTGGTACAATTCCGGGCATTGCTTTCCAAAATAAAACTTTTATTAAAACCGTTAATATAGGCAATTTAATTACAAGTATTGGATATGGTGCATTCTATCAGTGTTCAAATTTGAGTAGTCTTACGTTAGGTTCTTCGATAACGCTCATTGGTCAAGGTGCTTTTAATGGATGCTCTAAAATCACAACTATTAATCTTCCATCATCATTAGTAACTATAGAGGATAATGTATTTGCAGGAACAGGAATATCATCAATAACGATTCCGCCATCAGTTACAACCATTGGAGGAAATGTGTTTGGTGGTTGTACATTTTTATCAAGCCTAACTATTCCATCAAATGTTATCTCAATTGGTGATAATTTTACTATTAATTGTACAAGTCTAAGAACTCTTGTAATTCGGTCTAGTTCAATATTGAGCAGGTTTATATATAGTTTTAATCATCCAAATAATTCAAATAGTTCAATAACATTCGACTGTTCGGGTACTATTCCAAATAATGCGTGCAGAAATAGAACTCTTTTAACTTCCGTTACTATTGGAAATAATATTACTTCTATCAGTGCAGGCGCTTTCGAATATACAGGTATAAGTGCTATCACAATTCCACCCAATGTTTTAACTATTGGAAATAACGCATTCGGCAATTGTCCATCTCTTACCAATATTTTTGTTAAAAATTATTATTCTAATTTTTCATCTATTTTCACAAATACTAATGTTGCTAATACAAGAGTAACATTTGACTATGCAGGTTCAATCCCGGCTTCTGCTTGTACTAACAAAACTGGAATAACTGAGATTAATATTAGTAATTCTATTACTGGAATTGGAAATTCGGCATTCAGTGGATGTACTGGTTTGACTGAGATTGTGATCCCAGCTTCCGTAACTACCATTGGTACAAGTTCTTTTAACGGATGTACCAACTTAAATTCGGTTGCATTTTTGGGTCAGCTTCCAACCATTGGCGCAACCAATTTTACATCATTATCTGATACTGCATTTTATATGGTTGATGATAATATTAATACAAATCCTGCGGCAACAACAACAACTCTTAGTATGTTTACAACCAAAACTATTGTCGGAATCGTAAGTCCGATCGTAACAAACTTTCCAGATATTACAGTAACATACGGAAATGCACCATTCACTTTAAATGATCCAAGTTCAAACAGTAATGGTATGTTTGTTTATACTAGTTCAAATACAGCAGTAGCAACAATTATTGGAAGTATTGTTACTATGGTTGGTCCTGGTACAGCAATTATTACAGCAACACAACAAACTGGTTTTAGTAATGGTACTAATTACACCCAAGGATTAATTACAGCAACATTAGTTGTGAATAAACAGACTCCTACATTTGGATCATTAGATTTAACAAATAAATCATTAGCAGATGTATCATTTTCAATTGTTAATCCAACCCAACCAAGCGATCATAATGGTACTTGGTCTTATTCAATCAAAGAAACAACTCGGGCAACAGTCAGTGGAAATGTTGTTACATTATTAGCTACTGGAATAGTTACAGTAACAGCAACACTTACAGGCACCGCATTATATAATGCGATTTCGATATCTAAAAGTTTTTCAATTTCTGCTCCTGATGTGGCTCCAAGTACGTTTACATTTACACCACCAACTGAAGTTGCTTCAGCAATCCCTATAACAATTGCACCTGTTGCTAATGCGGTCACACTTCCTGCTGAAATTTTTACTCCCGAAAAACTGACTGCATTCAATCCTCCTGAAGGAACACCTGAAGAAAAATCAGCAAACAGAAATGCTTTAGTTCAAACATTATTCACTTTATTCACTGAGGTTAAAACTATTAGTCTTCCTGTAACAGCTATTTATTTGCCTCCTACAATTGATGTATCCGGCGTATCCGATGTGAAACTTATTAGTGGTGCAGGAACATCTGCTGCGGCTCCATTTGTTATGGATACAACCACCATCAGTGCATCAACCGCATTCTATTGTGCTGTCGACGAAATCGGAAATGCTGTTGAATTCACCGGTGCCGGTGAATATACAGGATTCACTATTAAAGTTGTAAAGATATCGAATACTAAATATTCGACAATCAGAACCAATGATCAGAATGTTACAACAACTAGAAATGTATATCAAGGCGATATTGTTTATTATGCGGGACTCAAATTGGTTATCGGTTCTATTGTAGGTCAATTTGGCGAGCCGCCACCCAGTTCAAATATTTGTTTCCCCGCTGGAACACTTATTACCACAAATCAAGGCGCTATCCCAATTGAGAAGATCGATTCCAATGAGCACACAATCCGCGGTAAAAAGATCGTGGGTGTTACTGAAACAATCAGCGATGATAAATATTTGGTTTGTTTTGAGAAACACGCTTTGGCTCACAATGTTCCATCGATGCGAACAGTTGTAACAAAGCAGCATATGGTTTTCCATAATGGAAAGATGACTCCTGCTGGTCTTCTTGTTAATTATGCATCCATCCATAAGATTAGATACACTGGAGAGCCCCTCTACAATGTTCTATTGGAACAAGAAGATAAGATGATGGTTAATAATATGATTTGCGAAACTCTTCATCCTGAGCATCCTATTGCCCAATTATATATGTATCTCAAACAATGCAATTCAAAACATCATCGTAAATTGATTAAGATGTATAACGACAATAAGGCTAAGAAAACATCTAAGGCTCATCGTTAATGTAAAATAATATAAAAATATAT
>Ga0129333_10001965_pt1 | contig 18935 bp, 33 predicted proteins | sample CPB6_08_DNA_FD_94474 | JGI IMG/M metagenome (GOLD analysis project Ga0129333, IMG submission 94474) | Freshwater to marine salinity gradient microbial communities from Chesapeake Bay, USA - CPBay_Sum_0.6_0.8_DNA | ecosystem: Environmental > Aquatic > Marine > Coastal | place: USA: Chesapeake... | reverse complement strand
CGCCAACAAAGTTACCACTTAAGTTATAGGCAGGTGGCCAAGTGGTAAAGGCGTCGGTCTTATAAGCCGAAGATGCGTGAGTTCAATCCTCACCCTGCCTACTCTTTCTAAATATGAGGTTAGGTGCTTCCTCACCTGTGAATTGCAGGTTAGATTGCGTGGCCCGCGCAATTGCAAATAGCATCAGGGCTTCTAAATATGAGGTTAGGTGCTTCCTCACCTGTGAATTGCAGGTTAGATTGCGTGGCCCGCGCAATTGCAAATAGCATCAGGGCTTTTACATATGCCCCTATGGCGGAATGGTAGACGCAGGAGACTTAAAATCTCCCGATCTTAAGATCGTGCCAGTTCGAGTCTGGCTGGGGGCACTAAAAAACTCTGTGTGGATCAATATGTCAAAGAAATATCGCGTTGCAATCAATGAATGCTTTGGAGGCTTCGGCCTCTCAAATGAGGCAATTCGTAGGCTATTAGACCTCGGTTATACTCCAGAATATATGAGCAAATCATATTTGTCTGTAGACAATATTCCTCGTCATCACCCGCTTTTACTTCAAGTTTTAGAAGAGCTTGGAGAAAAGGCGGTTACTAAATTTTCCAGGGTAGTGATTAAGGAGGTAGAATCCCCGCTATACAGGATTATTTCTGAGGATGGCTATGAGTCTTTGGAGACTCCAGATCTAATTGCATGGATTAATGCAGAAGAGGTCTAATATGAGCGAAGAGAAAATGTATTCATACATGATTAAAAGTGAAGAGTATATCAGGCGTGCAACTGCTGCTGGATTTATCCCTCCTCCAAAAATTCCATCACCACCAGATGGTATGGACGTTTGTGAGTGGGATGAAGATGCTGCTTTTAAAAGTGTAGGTATCGAGGCTGGGACACAGTTCTTCTCTTATATGTATAACATTCTTACTGTTATTCCCTGGTCAGATGGAAAGATTGTCCATTCTGATTGGGACCTTTGCTTATCTGGTCCTAAATATATTGAGCCCCTATTTTATAGGGGGGAATACGAAATGTGGTATAAACCCCCAGCAGAATATACTAAATAATTCCATAAAATGGAAGTGTGGCCGAGAGGTTTAAGGCAGCGGTCTTGAAAACCGCCATACTGAAAGGTATCGTGAGTTCGAATCTCACCACTTCCGCTAAATACTTATTAAAGGGTTATTAAAGTGACTGATAAAGAATATGATGAAGCCGTCAGCGCTATTATGGGTAATCCAAATGATTACAGTGATAGTGATCTAATAGATCTCGGTTCATTTGCTAAATACTATACGGAGAGTATCATGATTTCAGAGAAGAATATGAAAGAGATTGATGAGCTTTCTGCATCCGAGAAGGCATCAGTGCCTCAGCTCATCATTAAGCTGATGGAAGAGCTTGGTGAGTTTTCTGCCGCTCACCTTAAGGAGACTGGATCTCCAAATGCCTCTGCATCAGCAGATGCAAATACTCTAGAAGAGCTTGCTGATGTTTGCATTGTCGCTCTATCCATAGCTCACAAGATGACGGGATCAGATTTTGATGATTTTAACAAAATCATCGCTCTAAAGCTCTCAAAGTGGAGGATGAAGCAGCTTAAAAATAGTCGTAATATTTAAATGTGTGCGTGCGTGTACGCACACAAATAATATAAAATTGAGGGAATATCTGTAATATGAAAACTCTTGATCCAAAAGCCTGCAATGAGTTTAGAGAATTCATAAAGTCTGGCTTTCACCCTCATTTGTGGATTGACGATATAGATGGTTTGACCGCTGAAGATAGCAGTCTCACCTCAGCTTTAGTTGAGCTAAACAAACTCGAAAGAGATACCAGAGAGGCTTCAAAAGAAATTCTACAGAGATATGGTCTGTATGAATATGGGATCAGAGGCAGGTTTGACGTTATATATAAGTCAGAGTATGACGAAACACTAAAGAAATAAGTGAGGCTTTTATGAAAAGTGTAGAGGCAACTAATGAAAAACTCGAAGGTCTAATATCTCTGATGGATCATATTGAGACGCAGTTAAAAGACATTCTTAATAATGGAAACCTCTCTGATAATGTCTTTTTTAGGCTCAAGGATGACCACATTTCATTTCTAAACTTGAGATTGAGGATTTCCGAAACACTCGCATGGAATATCCCTGTTGACAAGGAAAAGTGATGTATAATCCATGCGATCTATGCGGAGAGGACATGAGTTACCTTGATACATATGATTCATATTATTGTTTCATATGCAAGGTATGGGAGTCACCAGAGTGTTCTGACGAAGAGTGTGAGTTCTGCAAGGACAGACCAAGTTTTCCTGATGAAAAATGTGACTTTCACGCATACAGGCCAGAAAAGCTATAATTCCAGAATAGATAATTAGGTATTTAATATGAGCATTTATACTGAGATTGATTCAAATACTCTAAATACTCTTCGACGCGCATTTCTAAGTGCAGTTGAAAATGGTTTAAAGGTAAAGTCTCATGGATTAGGGGCTGCCCAGATTATTATTCCATCAATTATAATTGATGGATTTGAAATCAACCAATTCCATGTTTGGGATAAACGTCTTTGTGTCTTTCCAGAGGAGCAGACAGGCCACTCCCATAGGTTTGATATGCTTTCGTTTGTTCTATATGGATACATTGATAATGTAGATGTATCAATCAAGGAGGGAACTGATTATAAGATTGGAACACACCTTGATCATGGTGATGATTTTGAGCTAGAAAGATTTGTCTCAATTGAGACAAATAAGTTTCGCGTTGAGTCTGGTAATAAGTATTATATGCGTAGAGATGAGTTTCATCAGTTTGACGTACCTGATGTTGCACTTACCTTTGTGTGCAAGAAGAATGTATCAGGTTACAGTAGTGTGCTATTTCCAGCAGATGTTCCTTTTAAGTCAGGATGCTCAGAGGATATGAGAGAATATCTGCTTAAAAATGGCACAGTTGTTGTAAATGAGATGTATGATAGAATCAAGAATTCATTTTAATTAGCACTTTGGAGTTCATGTGTCTTCTGACGCTTACTTTGAACATTACATTAGGATTGATTGAAATGACATATTATGTAGCTATATCATAAATAAATTATTGCTGTGCTGTTATTAGCAGCAGGCAAATGATTGGAGGATAAAATGATAGAAAAAGTGTTAGATACACTCTACTCTACTGATGCTCTTATAATAACCGCTGGTGCTGGTGCATCAGCGGATTCTGGCGTTTCTACCTTTAGAGGTGACGGCGGACTTTGGGAAAGAAAAGGTAAATCTGGTTACTCCTTTGTGGATTTGGCTCAGCCACACTGGTTTGAATCAGATCCAGATATAGCATGGGGTTTTTACGGGAAAAGATACTTAGAGTATAAAGAAGCTAAGCCTGGTATAGTTTATGAAACACTGTATTCTTGGGCTAAAGATATTCCTCATTTTGTTTTTACTTCAAACGTTGATAAGCTCTTCCAGAGAGCTGGCTTTAAAGAAGAAAACATTTTTGAAATACACGGATCTATTAGTCACATTCAATCGCTGAAAGCAGGAGAAAGTTCAATATCTGAATTGAAAGGTATAGAATTTTCAATTGATGAAAAAGATAGAGCAGTAGGTTATCTTCCTACCTGTCCAGATACCGGAAAAATCGCCAGGCCAAACATCTGCATGTTTTCAGATAATACCTGGGATCCAAGGAGATCTAGATCACAGGAAATTCTATATGAAGATTTTCTGGCAAAGCATTATAAAAAGATTCTAATTTTAGAAATTGGAGCAGGAAAGATAATACCCACTGTAAGATGGGAATCTGAAAGACTTGCTAGGTCAAATGGTGCGACTTTAATTAGAGTAAACACAGTTGATCACGATATACCTAAAGATATATCTGGCATAAGTGTGTCAAAGACAGCTTCATCATTTTTCAGAGAGGTTGGCAGACCATGAAACTATTTAATGATTTTTCACGCAGTGAAATTGATGATTTAGATAAAACATCTGAGATTATTGCTAATCTATGTAATCTGCAGGAATATACAGAGCCACACAGAGATGGCGGTCATTCAACTATTTATTTCGTAAAATGGTTAATTGATCAAAAAGGATCTGCCGTTCACTCTTACGGTATGCCGCTATTACAGTCGCGTGGATTGATAAGATCAAATAATGATGGTACATTTACAGTGAGGTTCTCAATATGGTCAATTGATGATAGTACTGCGTGTATGTGCGGTCCATGCGAACCTCTAAATAAGGCTATTAAGAGATATGAGATTATCAAAAAAGAAGTAGATAATATTAGATTTGTACCGACCTATGAGGAGTTCAGTCTAATTGCTCAAAGAGCTGGATGCTATCCAGACTTTAATTAAAATAATTTTAAATATTGGTTTTTTAAAATAAAATGACAGAAGTAATCGTTTTTATTTCATTTATTATAAATGCTTACTCTACTTTTTTAATATATAAAGGTAGAGATAAAACAACTGAACCACTAATGTTTGAATTTTTTTATAAATTAATATCTTATTTAAATATAATAAATGCTTTATTTGTTCAATACTGGTATCTCAGCTATATTAATAATGATTTTCTAAGGGAAGTAATAATAAGCTACGGAATGTGGCCATCAACTATTTTAGTAATCCTATACAACCTTATTTATATTTCAGCACGTATGGATAATATCAAATAATGACAGTATTCCTGGTTTCCATAGTTTCATTTTTTACAATCATTATGGTAAATAGTGAAAAAAATAAAGAAAAATACGCTAATTATATCGCATCTCTATTTTTTACCACTATATATGCCGCTTTGCTTGCGATATATAGCGCCATATGTCACATGTTTTCATCAGAGATAACTATATTTGAAGTTTCCCTATTTAGCATGCCTTTTATATATTTATTTTCTAGAATATAAAAATACTACAATTCATAAAGAGAGATAATAATATGAAAATAAAATTAGAAATTACAGTAAGTGGCAATCTTGGTGAATTTACCGAAGAAAGACTAATTGATTATATTATATCATCAATATATGATATTGATTTGATTGATGATTTTGAAGATGATGATGCGCTTGTAATTGAAGATGTAGATTTACTGATCTGAGATTTTATATATGTTTTATTCTTTCCTTCTTTCGATGCTAACAATTTTTGTATTTATCTACACGTTAGGTAAGTCTTATCAGCTAAAAAAAATTAACACTCTTATTAGTAATCAGCAGCTAAAAATAGATATTCTAAGATTAGAAGAGGAGGCTCTTCGAAAAGAGCTCTCTAGACTAAGAGAAAGCTGTGAGTTATATCAAGATAATGATATTTCAACCCAGAGTCTTGAATCGATTGAGGAGAAATATAAATTCTTAAAATTAAAAGAAGAAAATGACAATAAAATAATTTGTGAATTAGGTGTCGCTCAAAATGTTGATGTATATAACAGTATGATGGTCTTTGAGCCCTATTTGAAGGATTTGTTAAAAAAACATAAGAAACTTTTTATCAAAAATGAAAATGATGGTCACATTTATTGGTCAGGAAGTAGTTATGATTCCTTTAGAAACTTTATAATTACAAAAAAAGACAGACACTTTACACAAACATTTAATATTGTACTAACATATGAAGATTAGACTTATTTAGTCTTAAGGTTTTGTATGTTAATTTATACATCAATATTCTTTGGATTCTTTGTATTTTTAATTTTATTCTATTCAATAGGAAAAAATTATCAGTTAAAAAGACTTAATTCTCTAATCGAAACTCAACGTAATACTTCCATTGAATTAAGAGAAGAAATTGAAAAAATAGAATCAAAATTAAAAATTGCCAAAGATAATTTGGCTGAAGTAATTAATAAAGCACAAAATTACAAACACACACCAGAAGGAATGATCGAACTTCAAGAAATATCTGCTAAGATAGCAAATGCTAATAAGGCACTTCTTGCTCTTGAAGAAGAACATGAGAGAAAGCAGAAACTCTTAATTTCAGATTATGATAATATTAGAGCGAGAGAAACAAAATTATTGTCAGATACTCTAGTGACTCTAAGAAAAGAGCTAGAATCAAAAAATATTGAAAAAGAAAAGCTGAACTCAGAAATAATTCTTCTCAAAAAAGAATCTGAAAGAATGAAAAATAATGACATTATTATGTCAGCTTATTTTTATAAGCAAATGGATATTTTTAAATTTTACATGATATTTTACCCAGAAGTGTGTAATTACTTTAAATCATCAAATAAAAAAATATATCTTAAGGGCCCAGACAATGATATTATATGGTCAGGTACATCTGCACAAAGTTTTAAATATTTCGTAGAATCTCAGGCCGGTTTTTATTTTACTGGTTCTGGTACTGTTAAGTTGATAAGGAGTGAGTGAAGATGTCTTCTTCATCAAGAATATTTGTTCTAAAAATAGAAAGCAACCTCAATATAATTGATCTAAAAAATAAAATTATAAAAGATTTAAGTGCCTACATAGATTTGTGCAAAGATAGCCCATATACTTGTCAGTCCAAATATTATATAGAATATGTTAATTCTCTCATCAATGCTATTGAAAAAGAAAATTCTATAAACTCATTTAAAGATATTGCTTCTATCTTTAAAGATTATATAAGTCAAGTTCACGAAAATATTGATGATCTTTTCATAATGATAGAATCTAAATACGCATCAGATGCAGTTGACGATCCGGGATTTGTGTTATTTGAAACATTATCTGAATTTTCAGATATAAAAATTAAAGAAAAACTTAGAATAAGATATTAAGTATCTATATTCCTTATTTAAATAAAGGATAATAAAGTGAAAAATAAACATCGTATTTCCATAGAAGAAGCGAAGGCAATTCTAGATCATCCACATGCAGAGGTTAGTCCAGAATACAAATACGTCGATAAAGGAATGGAGGAATATGATGGAGAATACTCTTGTAATGGTTATTTAGTTTTTTCTTTTGAAGATAAAAACTATATTATTTATTATACTAGAAGTATTTATGACGTATATTTTGCCGATGAAGATGAAGATTTTATAATAGCCGAAGAGGCCGAAGAATACACATATACCATGACGGAATGGCGTGTAAAGGTATAATATTAATTTCATAATAAATAAATAACCCTCCCTTTTAAGGCGAGGGTTTTTTGTTTATCTGAAAATATTAGAAGCCAAACTAATTTCGGCATTAAAAAAAGTTGATCCGTTTTATTCCTTGCGTATATTATTAGCGTAAGGGGGACGGTGGAAAGCCGGAAGCCTTGCCGAAAACAAATGCCCCTATGGCGGAATGGTAGACGCAGGAGACTCAAAATCTCCCGTTCTTAAGAACGTGCCAGTTCGAGTCTGGCTGGGGGCACTTATACGGGTTGGTAGCTCAATGGCAGAGCAAGGGCCTTTTAAGCCCAAGGTTGAGGGTTCGACTCCCTCCCAACCCACTATATAAATATAATGCATTCTTGTTATCTGGATATTCAAATGCATGTTAAAATTAAAAATGATGATGCCATCATTACTCATGCAAAAAGGCCGAAATTAGAAGGAGTTGCTCTGCCAGCAGCATATCTGCTCTCCACAAAGGAACACGGGCATATAATGCCTTTCTTGGAGCACAATGGATATGTTTATGGCATGAAGGCTTCCAGCCTGGAAGGCTTTGAGGATGTGGGTCCATTCAAATATTCAAAAGATAGAATGATGATTTTAAAAAATAATCAATGGAAATATGTTAAAAAAATGAATTAAGAAAATATTTATAGTATGATTATTAAATATTGACCTGTGGTGTAATGGTAGCACAGGAGGTTTTGGCCCTCCTTGTCTGGGTTCGAGTCCTAGCAGGTCAGTCTAAAACAAATAGAACTTTGAAAACAAAAAATATAAGGCAATTAAATGACTTCTTGTGAAGAAATTCTCAGTAAATATATTTCTGATGAAAAGCTTGCTGAATTAAAGGAAGATACGTTAACTACACTTGTATTAATCTCTAAGCTCAAAGATGTTATTCCTTTACCCAAATCCCCTCTTAAAAATAGGGGATTTGTTAAGTATCTAAATTGGAATAGAGGATTAAGTGCATCATTCGCTTATGGAGTAGGTATGATGTCATGCTCTTGTTATATTTATTGTACAAGAGAAAATAAATACTTTGCTCGTTTGTATTTTGGATCAATTGACGACTCATCACTTGAATTCTATTCTCCTGAGTTTGATACTCTAACGGAAGTAGAACCATACTACGATAAGCTTCTTGCAGTATTTAATAGACTGACGGAAGTTCCGTCAGAAGAAGAATTACAAGAAATTATGTATGAGACTGGGTGTTGTCTAGGTAGTTGGTAATGATTCTAATCAATAGGTATAAAAATGTTTAGTGTTGATGAAACTATTGTAGAACTTCTATGTGAATGTTTTAATTGTCCAGAGGGTTGTGCTTGCTTTAGCTTTAGAGTTACCACAGCGGAGCTAGAAGAGCTAAAGACAGATGATGATTCTGGAAAGTATACTTGTAACCGTGGACACTTAATCACATGGAGTAATGTAGCAGATTACACATATACCATGAAGGAATGGCGTGTAAAGGTATAATATTAATTATCTGGTAATGATTCTAATCAATAGGTATAAAAATGTTTAGTGTTGATGAGACTATTGTAGAACTTCTATGTGAGTGCTCTAATTGTCCAGAGGGTTGTGCTTGCTTTAGCTTTCGAGTTACCACAGAGGAGTTAGAAGAGCTAAAGACAGACGATGATTCTGGAAAGTATACTTGTAACCGTGGACACTTAATTACATGGAATAATGTAGCTGCCACAGCTAAGGTAGATACAGCAGGATATACAATAGACAGAAATCACCCGCTTTGGATTCCTTAGTTGTAAGATTATAAATCTATAATAGTAAGTATTTTCTTGATGTAGCTCAGTTGGTAGAGCGCCTGATTTGGGATCAGGGGGTCGTAGGTTCGAGTCCTATCATTCAGACTCTTGAAAGTGTAGCTTAGCGGGAGAAAGCACGCATTAGGAATATACTAGTCCCTGTGCGAAGATGTCGGTTCGATTCCGGCCACTTTCAATAAACATAATAAAAAACAATATGCTTACTAATTATAGTGGAAATAAATTGTGTAATTATGGATATTGAATCCTTCCTGGAACATTACAACGAAAGACTAAAAGAAAAGAATCCCTCTATAAGAAATGGTCAGTTATTCATGAATCTTCTTTATGAGGTACGTTCTGATTTGTATAATTTGCTGTTAAATACTCAGTATGACGTTTTCTATAAAGACGATCAATCGGTCCATGTATCAATAGAGTACCTGCGAAACAAGTGGTGATACCACTCACATTATCTATAGGATCTTTAAATGAATTTAGAAAAAACGATTAGCTCTATTTTTCTAGACTATGATGTCTATACTGCATATCACGCAATGTCTTGCACAGTTATGGGTGTTTATTTAGAAGGTCGTAATGATACTAGAATTGACATGTCTGTCAACTCTTGGGGCTCACTAATTGTTGAAATTAGCAATAAAGATAGGGTTATTTGTGGCCCGGTAGCTTTCAATGTCAATAGTGCCTCCTTGAAGCGTAATGTCATCGAACATTGTATTAGTTGTCGTGCAACACCTCTTACTAGATCCGAAAAGCTTGAGCTTGAAAAGGAGAGGGCTAAAAAGAAAGATGATAAGGATGACGACTATTGGTTTGGATTTTAGATGTTAAGTTGAACACATAAAAAATTCAAAAATAGAAAAAATATTATAAAATTTTAAAGTATAATATAAATACGCTTCCATAGTTTATCGGTTAGAACGCTGGACTTTCACTCCGGTAGGGCGGGTTCGACTCCCGCTGGAAGCATTATTTATAAATTTGAGAACCTATAGCTTAAAGGTAAAGCCCGCGCATTGTAGTTCGGAGATACAGGTTCAAGTCCTGTTAGAAATTCTCAAAGTACGACACCTGTACGTTAAGTGTACATAGACAGTGGTGTGACCTCGGAGAGAGATCCGATTTTAGGGGGCGTAGCTCAGTTGGGAGAGCATCTGCTTTGCACGCAGAGTGTCATCGGTTCGATTCCGATCGTCTCCACTCTATATGGGAGAGTTGCAAGTGTTGGTAGCTTGCACCGGACTGTAAATCCGGTTCCATTCGGACGGCGGGGGTTCAATTCCCTCCTCTCCCACTTTTGTAAACTACATAATAATGGAAAAGATAATGAAAAGAGATTTTAAATCTTATAAAGATGTAGTTTTTCGAGATCTTATAGACGCTTATAAATTCCCATCTTTGTATGGGAAAAAATGGATTGGTATCAGGGAAGATAAGCATCGTTCTACATATACCTATTTTAAGCTGGACAGAATTACCTCTAAAGAGGGCATTCAAAAGCTCTGCAAAGATTTTTTTGATCTACATAAATCTCGACACATTATTAATTCCAAGTGGAGATCATTGTCTGAATCTCTCCATATGAGGAATGTAAACATTGAGGGTGTTTTTACAAATCCTTGGAATTGTAATACCTATGAGGGTGTAGTATCACCCGGAATGATAAAATCACCAGAATGTTATTCGGTAGCGTATAATAAGTCAGATAACTTAGAAACAATCAGGGACCAAGGTTGGGTTACTGCCTTTTCTAAAGTTGAAAGGGAGAGTAGACTAACAGGTCTTCGTCTCTTCTATGTTGAAAACCTGTTAAATATTGCAGGTCAAATGTCGCTTCCAGAATTGCCTGAACATGGTTATGTACCTATTAATAAATATGTTGATGTCATTATCAATGAGGAGATCAGAGCGATTTATAATGTGGAATCCATTCCGCATCCCCAAGGTGATTATAAGTATGCATGGTCACTTGTAACCATGTGTCATAAAGATGATATTCTAAAAATAAAAGTAAATTATTAATTACAAATTAAGCCCAAATAGCTCAGTTGGTTAGAGCAGCAGACTGTTAATCTGCGGGTCACAGGTTCGAGTCCTGTTTTGGGCGCTTATTTTAAAGGAGTTTAATATGTCTTCAGACGTTTATTTTGATGTATATCGCTCAAGGGAGGATATTGCAGATAGCAATGTTTATCCTGTAGATACATTGCGAATCGGTCATATGGCAGTTATGTCATATTTTGGTTACAATGTAAAAGAAAGATTAGATGAGATTGTATCTTACTCAGCAGTCAGCAAGTCTATGCTGATTAGGGTTAGGGTTGCTTTAATGCACGCACAACGCGCTATAGAGCTAGATAAAACCCTAACTGATGAAGAGTTTGGACACGCATATGGCTACTGTTCCCAGGGTATTGACTGGGATGATATAATGAAGCCAGAAGAAGTAGATAGTGAACTATCTCCGTTTATGGATTATTGGCTCCGGTTAAGGTGGGATTGATTTAAAATAAATACCAGATTTTCTAATCTGGTTCTATGTGCCTTTAGCTCAATTGGATAGAGCAACGGGTTTCTACCCCGTAGGTTAGAGGTTCGAGTCCTCTAAGGCACGCTTGTATATCCCAAATATACTAATACTCTAAATATAGAGTATACTATTTAGGGAATAAAATGTTAATTAAAAAGTTATCATTCGTGGCAAACAGACTTGATTCAGTTGGTTTTACAAAAGAAGCAGATATTCTAGACTCTCTTATAAGAAAGATGGCAGAAAACCAAAATCCTGATATTGAAGAAATATCTGATGAAGACATTCTTGATGAGACAGTTCCAAGGTATACCAATTCTCCAGAAGAAACTCTGCTATCAATGCTTTTCTCTTCTCCAACAGTAAGAAAACTTGGCAAAAATGTAGAAGAGATTTCAGAATCGCTAGGAATAGATCATCTGGACCCAAACAATAAAGAAGTAATAGAACTTATAAAAAGAATAATTACTCCAAAAGCCAGCATCTATTCTGAGATGTACTAAAAGTATTTTAAAGAAGACTTTTTAAATAAATAATAGTAAAATATTCTACACTAAACTTCAGAAAACTGAATAACCTTATGGGTGGCTAAAGGTAAAACCCATATATGCCTATATAGCTCAGTTGGCCAGAGCACTCGCCTTGTAAGCGAGGGGTCTTGAGTTCGAATCTCAATGTAGGCACTTTCTATTTCTACTATCCAAATAGGGAAAATAATGAACGCAATTAAATATTTAATCTCCATGCTTATTGTTGTTTCTATTTTGTGGTTTATTTTAACTACAAATGTTGCAGCAGCATTAACCATGTGGTGCATTGCTATGGCGATGTTGATTGCAAATACAATTTTCTTTGAAAGAAAGTAGAATAAATTTCATGCATAAAATCTATGAAGATAGCATAACAGTCTCCACAGATGGGGCTGCCATGTTTGAGCATTACTTCAATCATCATTATGAAGATGATTATTACGGAAAAGATGAATATGAAGAAGATAGGGGTGATTCAGACGCTGATATTGTATGCTATTGTAGCGATTATCTTTGTCCGTGCCCTGGTTTGAAAAGATATAACAAGTATATCTAGTATAGCCTGCTAAAAAAGCAGGCTTTTATTTTATACCTATTGCAGCTATGACATAATCAATGTTATCTGTATTCTTATTACTCCACACAGTTCCTATTGCTTTTCTATAGTCACTAAAAGATATATCCTCTGGATCAACAGCAATACAATGATTTTTATCTTTTATTGGTAGCAGTAGCCATCCATCTTTAGCCAAACCCTCTACAAGAACTGGTATCTGTCCAATAAAGGACATTACTATTCCTGGATTTTTATTATTCTCATTTCCAACTAATATTGGCCTGTTTGTCGTAACCATAGCTCTTCCAGGTCCATTCTTCCACACCTTTGAATCACGAATATATAGCACAACTCCTTCTTGAATTTTCATTATATTATTTACAATGCTTATATCCTTACCCCACTCATTAATGTTTCCAATTTCAATTACTTCTCCAAAGTCTGCATTGCCAGATGTATATTGAACAAAACCGTTAGTAGTTTCCAATCCAGATGGTGATGATACTCCTTCTGCAAAGTCTAAAGTAGTTGCGGAATATAGTGTATATAAATTGCCGCCAGAACTGTCGGCCCCTCTTATAGATCCCTTTGTAGAATTATTGGCGGTAAATAATATCCACTTATTACCAACAACAGGGGTTGATATAGAGTTAAAACTTAATTTTAAAACATTTGCTGATGAATCTGTTGATGTGTTCATAACTTCTAACACTTCTCCAGAATCATTTGATCCAGTAGCGATAATACTATTACAAATAATATTAGAAGAGTTTGCCACTATACCAAGCAAACTATCTGCATTTACTGTGATTAAATTTGATGAGCTATTCATAATAATAGATGCACCAGAGTTTAATTCAATTCTGTTTGCATCTATTATTGCATCATCTGATTCTATTGTGCAATTTGACTCTGTAATTATTTTTAGCTCACCAGAGCCGCTACCATTGGCTCCAATTTTTATAATATGATTATCAGAATAAAAATCTTTTGACATAAGGGTATCTCCGAACTATTGAAAATTAAAAACCAGCATAACTTAAAGTGTAATCCCCATTTAGATAGGTGGTTAAAATAATATCATGAAAAACAAAAACAACTTCTGTCCATCCTGCAAAGAGCCTCTAAATCGCTTTGGTCAAAAGCCACAGTGGTCATACCTTGAGGATGAAGGTGATGATATATGGTGCAAAAAACAGCCTGTATCATACTTTGATAATCTAGATGGAGAAAAATATGAGATATTACAGTGTAACAACTGCTTAAAAACATGGGATGCTTTAGATGACTCACAAGCTATCTTCGAGTAGCTTGCTTAGAATATCTATTTGCTTAGAATTATCAGGGGTATTGCCTCTTGATTTAAGCTCATCTATTACGCTTATCAGCGCTGCTATAAAGCCATCATTCTCATGAGATTCATCAATCTCCTCTATTTCCTGGGCTGATTTTAATATGATATCATCAATTAAATCTGCTTTCTTAGAGAATCCATTCTTATCAAGAATATTTGCAATTGACGCTAGTTCTTTTATCATAAAAACTCCTACAATTATATTTTCTATTAATAAACATAATAGTCATAGAAATAAAAAAATTATAGAGGGATGGCCGAGTGGTTTAAGGCGCAACACTGGAAATGTTGTATAGGCAAACCCTATCGGGGGTTCGAATCCCCCTCCCTCTGTTTTCCTGTTACATTTTGACTAATCGCAGATCTAAAAAAACTTGATCCATTTTATCCACGCCGTATATTATTGGTGCCCGCCGGGCATAACGCAAGCAAAAAAGAGGTATAAAATGAAGATGGTTAGATTTCAGTACGTATCAGTTGGTCGTCGTCGCAATCCTGTGATTGTTGCATATTCCTCCCGTGAGGAGTCTGGCCTAGTCACGGTGACTTTCGGATCATCCTTCTGCCATGATAAGGATAGGTTTGATCGTCAGTTGGGTCGCAGAATTGCAGAGGGTCGCCTGAATGCAAATCCACAGTCATTCACTGTGGATTACAATCCAGACGGCGGTGTCCCCTATGGTGTTACCGTCTCTAATGCAATTCGGCGTCACTTCTCAGAGAATCATCATAGGATCTCCAACGCATACACTCCTCGACGGCCTAGCGTAGCAGATAATGATATGCTAGAGTCTTCAACGGTGAATTATGGTAGTGTGGAGTATGTCACCGCAGACTACACCGGCCTCAATACACTATAAAATATAAATAAGATAAAAATGGACACATTGTGTCCATTTTTTTTGTTTTATATCTTTATAGATATAGATTTTAATTATAAAAAATTAAACTTTAAATTCTTTAAATCTTCCGCTCGAATCTATAAGTGAACTAATGCTTCCGCTCTGAATTCCAACGTGAACATGCGAAGGCATATCCCTGCTCTTCGGTTGTGTTATTTCGGCAATAAAATCTCCAACAGATACTCTGTCTCCTTGTTTTACATTTACATTATCGACATGTGTATAAAATACCGATGGGTACCCATCACTTCCAGCTATTGTTATACTCATCCCAAAAATATTTGGAGATTTAGATGATGATGTGCTTACTTTTGTTACAATGCCATTTGTCATAGAATATATTTTTGTCCCAGCATCACCAAATATATCCCAAGCATTATTTGATTGCCAATTGGTAAGAGTTCTTCCAGGTCTATTTTGATGGTGACTTGGGCCAGATGAATAGCCACCCTTTAACCATCTTGGACTTATTGATCCAAATATTCCAACCGATCTATCAACGTCTGGAGCATACTGCTCTTCTCTTGCTGGTATTTTTAATATATTTTCTAGTTTTTTCTTTTTTAATTCTTCATTATATCTAGATCTTTCATATTCTATTCTTTCTCTTTTTATGGAAAGTAATTCTTTTATTTTCTTTTTTACAGAAAGCAATAATATCTTTTCTTCATTGAATGACTCCTCTGGAAGATAAGATGAATCTATGCTCTTATAAAAATCAATAAATGAGTTAAAGCTATTATCTCTAATATTATTTGTATCATAATTTTGAATATAATTATTCCACATATTTTGTATTTCAAAATTTTTATCTTCAAATTTTTTATTAAATTCATCCCAACTTTTTGGAGTTAAATTGTAGTTTGCTATTTTAAAAAAATTTTTTATTTTTTTAATTCTAAGATTTTTCATAATTATAATCCTAATATAATTTATATATTATTAGAAAAAACATGCTAATAATATATAGTTTAAAATAAAGAGAATGATATGAGTAATAATTTATTTTTTGAATTAAAAAAAAGAAATAAAATAAAAAAAACATCTGGATTTGAATGGCAGCCTTCATATCTAGAGGAAGATGAATGGGATAAAGATCCAAATACAGTCATATCTATTGATCCAAGTGATGCAAGAAAATCTGTTGAAAGATACTTTGCAAAAATAGATCCAAAAATTTTAGAAAAATACACTCCAGAACAAATAGAGTCTGATAAGCAAAGAAGAACTGAAGAAAAAATTCGTGCAAGAAGAAGGGCATTAGACTCTTTTCATAAAGAGGTATCAGACGAAGCCCTGCGCGAAGAAGGTCTAAGGAAGATAAGATTAGAAAGACCAGAAATGTTTGATAAAAAAAGAATTAAAATGCAAGAAAACTGGAGAAATACATATGTTCCAGTAACTTATCATCATCCTTTCCTTAAACCAGATCCAGATAAAGAGATATCAGAAGTATTGAAGGAATACGAAAAATCAAACAAAGGCTCTGAAACTCTTGATCCAAATCTTGCAGGAAGATTATCAAGAATTATTGGAGAATTTTTTGTAGGAAAAATGATAAAATTATCAACGGGAAGTCCTACTCTACCTGGTACAACAGTTAACAAAATACTTGATGTAGATCCAGATAATCAAAGAATAGTATTTGTAGATCCAAAGTTTCCACAATTTAAAATTGTAGTATCTTATGATGACTTTTTTTATCATAATAAATGGAATGGAATATCAGATGCTCAAATGAATATAAATGAAATGGGACTACAAGTAGAAATACCAAAAAAGAATAAAAGTTGGCTAGATATGTTAAGAGTTTATAATCCATCTAGAAAAGGAAGATAAAATTATGCAACAACCTTTGTTATTAACCATGGATACAAAGCCAGATGAATACTCTCTTAGATTTATAAAAACACTAACAAATAATGATTGGCAATTTAGATTAATTGGAACAGATACAAAATGGGTTTCATTCTTAAATAGAATCATTCTATATAAACAAGAATTATCTAAAGTAGATCCCAATAAAATTTGCGTAGTCTCTGATTGTAGAGACGTATTATGTTTGAGATCTTCAAAGCATTTTATAGAAGCATTTATGCAATTTAATTCAAATATAGTTGCATCTGGTGAGTTATTATGCGGAGGATATACTGACCCAAAGTTTAGAGGTAATGATCTAAAAAGATACAATTGTGAACCATTGGTAAAATATTGGAATCACCTTGGATACAAAGATAGTCTACCTAATAGAAAGTATGTAAATGCCGGATTAATAGCTGGATTTGCAAAAGATTTAATAAATATGTATGACTGGATGATTAATACGGGATTGAATATAGGCGAAAAAGATGATCAAGTTTTAATGGGCATGTTTATGAATGAAAATCCAGATTCTATAAAAATAGATATAGATGCCAAGATTTTACATACAAGCACATTTGCATGTACTGCTGGATATTTATCTAGAGAGCAAAAAGGCGACTCTCCAACTATAGCTCAAGTTCTTGGGCATTCATCATTCTTTCTGCATCTGCCCGGAATAAGCTCAAAAAAAGGAAACTATGTTGTATACAACATGATAGCTACGCTTATAGATGCTGGTTTTTCTAATAAAAATCTATTAGATGCCTATGAAATAAAGGGTGATATACCATATGATTGGTATCAAGAAGAAAACATGTGATACATAATAAGATCAGGTAGTGCTGCCGGGCAAAAGCCTAACATCAGGCACGATTATTAGATCCAAAAGTATTTTGCTACTAATAATATTCTTTAAAATAAAGAGAATTATATGAGTAATAAAATAATACTTTTGGATCTAATATCTATTGCAAATATTTTAGATGAAAAAAAATTATTTAAAGAAGCTGATATATTAGATAATATTATAAAAAAATCTTTTAAAGACTCAAATCTTGAATATAAATATGAAGATGTAAATAAAATAAATATACCAAATCAAAAAATTAATTTTGATTGGCCATGGAATGAATGGAACTCATTATCAGAAGGTATTAAAGATGATTTTTATAATACACTAGATAAGCTTGGATGGGTTCCAATACTTGGCGCAGGTGCTCAATCTGCAAAATTTGTATTAAAATGTTTTGAAAAAAAATGGAATGAAGCAGCAATATCACTTGTATTTATATTATTTCAATTTTTTATAGCATTCAAACTTGCGTCAAAAGCCCCTGCGGCAATCAGCTCTGCAGCGGCAGCATCCCCATCTTTTTCTAATTATAAAGTTATAATGCAAAATTTAGGAAAAGAAATAGCAAAAGATATGAGCTTTAAGAGCAGAATTACAGATATAATTATAAATGGTACAAATGAAATTATAGAAAATGTAGCAAAATCTTTTAGCGAAAGCAAGAGCTTTAATCCACTTTCTAGTGAATTGCTTAGAAATAAAGTTACTAGAAATTTAGTAGATAAAGAGCTTAATAAATTTTATCCAAAATATTAAAATTATAACTTAGAGGTTTAAATGTTTATATCTAAGATTGCTGTAAGACAGAACATTTTCTTTTCAATTCTCGCAGAAAGGTATCCTAATGTTGTTTTTTCTAATGCAGATAATGCTTCACTTAATAAGTATTTCAACTTAAAAGGAGTTAAGTCTTTAGACAATACTGCAACTAGAGCTTTAATAGAAAGCCTGCCTGAAGACTGGGAAGCTGCAAGGGCCTTGATAAATAATGAGTTAAGCTCTCAAGACTCTGGATCTGATAAAGAAACTGTAGCAAAAGCCTTGGGTATTAATGCTACAGAGCTTGACTCTAAAGAACTAATCTCTTGGTTAAAAAGCAGATATATAGATAACACTGTTAATGAAATGCACCCAGTTAAAGAATCTATGCCTGTAGTTAAGAAGTTCCTTAATATTAGGGGTGCCATTCTTCAAAAGCTATCCGAAGATGAAGGCTTTAAGCGTGAGTTCTCATCAAAAGGTTTCAATGAAGAGTCCTTAAAAGACTCCCTAAAGCTTACCTCTGATGATATGATTTGGATGATGAATCAGTATGAACACGGTGGAGCCACAACTATCAGAACAGTTGGTGTAGAGCTACGCGAAAAAGAGTATCTAGGCAAAGTAGGAGAATGGAATATCTGGTTTCCGCATACTCAAGAAACATCTGCAAAGATTGCAGGAT